>VTLG01009412.1_pt1 | contig 35159 bp, 48 predicted proteins | sample 4694571 | NCBI WGS metagenome assembly VTLG01 (sample SAMN12604809, study PRJNA352737) | marine metagenome | biome: ENVO:00000447; feature: ENVO:00000209|ENVO:00000569|ENVO:01000036; material: ENVO:00002151; isolation source: viral sequences binned using virsorter ...
CGGGACATCTAGCCTCCCGGAGTGTTTCCGGGGAGATATTATACTGCATGATAAGATGAGGATACAGGGAATTAAGATCAAAGCTGACAACCCAATCATAGCGTCCCGGTTTCGGTTCTTTGACATATGCACCTGCGTACTTCTCCGATTTTGTAGATCTATTTTTTGGTGGAATAACAATATTCCTTTTCTTAAGATAATTATATATGATATTGTCCCACATGCGAACCTGATAAAACACATCGTTATAATTGACCTTAGCATCATATGCCATAGTCAATGCTAACTCAATGAGTTTCATCTTGTCTTCCAAACGGTCAACAAGTTCCACGTCCACTATATTGTACTCAATGAACTTCTGCCAACCTTTATGATAAAAATCTTTAAAGGTATCAAACTCTGAGTGGTCTAACTTCTTCTGCCCTAATTCTACCTCAGCAATATAATCAAGTCTATAAGACTCCTGTGCCTTATAAGTAAACTTCTTATACAAGTCAAGATAATCTAACTGGCATACACCACCCACATCAAAGGTAGTATGTCTACGTCCCATAAGATGTATCTCACCTTCGCTACAAAGTCCCCAAGGTGACATACGCTTCATTAATTTCTCACCAAGCACCCTCCTAAGACGCTTACAAATATAAGGTATATCATATAGTTGAATGTTCCACCCAGTAATTACATCTGGAACATCCTGCATCCAATGATTAATAAATGAACTTAATAAACCATGTTCAGTATCACACTGATGATATGTTACGTCCTTACGATCATTCTGGAAGGGTTTAATTCCCCAAGTAATAATCTGCTTCGTCGTATAGTCTTGGATTGTAATAGCAAGTATCTCTTCCTCGCACGATTCAACATCAGGGAACCCTTGCTCAGACGCAACCTCAATATCAAGAGTAACAAGTTTAATCTTACTGATGTCAAACTTGACCTCATCCTCAGGATATTTCTCTGAAATATATTGGTAGATATAACGGTCATTACCATATATCTCGAATCCTTCCACATCCTCGTATTTTCTATAAAACTCCCTACACTCCCTAACCGTTCCTGGATTAATTGCTTCAACTGCTTGTCCATTCAACGTTGAATATTTAGCCTTCTTTTTAGACTTGACATATAGAGTAGGAAAGAATTCATCTCTGTGCTCATATCTTTTACCATTATCTACACCTCTCACCAGGAATTGATTCCCAATTAATTGTACGTTGGTGTAAAATTTCATTCTGTCAAATCCCTACAAGGTTCATCTGCAGGATACCATTGGGTTCCTTCACATCCATACTTATTCCACCACCAAGGAAAAGTTTCTTTCGTGGATAGTTGTGCTGCTCTATTAATATCAGTCCAATCAATATTAGGATAAGGTTCTACTTCAATGGGAATAGCAGCAATAATAAAAGGAATCATTTAGTAAGGTCTTGGTATTTTTCAAGTAGTGTGGGAGTTGGATCACACAACGTAAGTATTTTATCAGAACTAATCATGAATGTCTCATCCTTTGTTACTTTAAGTAAGAAAGGTTCTAGAGTTTCATCATCCTTAATAACAAATGGATTGGTTAATTGACAATCTGGTTCTCCAGGAACTACTGCGCCAACTTCACCAATCTCACTTATTAGCGTCTGTTGATTTACTAACGCTATTGTCTTGATCATCTTTTCCATAAGTCGCTACATCCTTTTGGTACATTTCTTTTAATTTAGTTACTGGTTCTACCATTGTGATAACCCAGTCAGCAGTAACAGGAATTCTATCTTCTTTAGAAAGAGGCATCCAAGGATAAAGAGAAACCTCAAATCCTGCTTTTTGAGTATTCCCCACTTTCTGATCAGGAAGCATATTGGGATCTTTCATCCTGACAACACAAGGTCTGTCAAAGAAATACCCAACCACTCTTCTATCTTGTTCCTCACCTACAACCATCTCTGAAACATCAGCGATAATATCTTCACCTGATTTTAACAGTAACAACTTAATAGTCATAGTGTTTATTTACCTCCTAGTATTCTAGCACAAAAAAAGAGGACCGTAAAGGTCCTCCTACATCTCGAACTCATCTTTATTTAGAGATAGTCCTTACGAGTATGATGTTCTGGAATAATCTTTCCTAACTCCACAGTGAGGAGTCCATTGTCAAAGCCGACGGATCTAACCTCTGTATCGTCAGTGATCGCCCAAACACGTTGGAAGGAACGTTGGGCCAGTCCTTTATGGACAAATTCTCCAACATTTTCTGATTCTTCTTTTTTGCCTTCCACATATAGTTTTCCAAACTCCGTGTAGACTTTAACTTCTTTCTTTTTGAATCCCGCGAGCGCGATTTCGAGTCTCGATTCGACATTACTTACCTGAATTACATTATATGGCGGATAGTTGCCAACTTGTCCATCGACCGAATCCCAAAATCTATTGAGATAATCATCCATCCCTATGCTGTTCCTATTAATCTTCTCAAAGAGTTCTGGAAGATTTGCAGCGTGATACCTGGCTAGTGTGCCCATGATAGTAGCTCCTTTAAAAGCGAGTTTGTGTTGTGTGAACCCTTACGGCGTTCACTTATATTTATAACACAAACTACAAAAAAAGAATATGGGGTTTACCGTAAAAACTTCTTTTTATTTCTACGAGAACGAAGAGGTCTATGGGTTACAAAGAAATTAGTATAATTTACAATTACCAATAGAATCAATAATATAGTATTAAATTCCATCAAATACCCAAAGATATCCTAAAACAATAGCACACCAGGGTATAACTGTAAAGACTAGTAAAAAAATTAATCAGCATCTTGCGTCTTTCCTTTCTTACCAATATTATATTTCTGTTCTAAAATCCAATCACCTTTATCTTTGTAAGAAAGTACTTTGATTTGATTAAGTGGAGCAATATCAGATACTGAATCTGGTTTTACTACTGAAATAAGTCCCCAATCAGCAAGTAAACGAGCAATGCGATTGCGACGTTGTACGTCGTTAGCTGTGAGATTAGCGTGTTTACCATCAAGAGCAAATAATTCTTTAAAGTGTACTATGTAATATCTTCCCTGCTTATGCAGAATATGGCACGATTGATAAAGCTTCTTCTCTTTCCTTGATGCTACACCAATACGTGTTAAAGTTTCACGAACCTTAAGAAAGTCGTCTGGTTCATTCAAGAGTACTTCTACCATTTGGTCTTGCGACCAACTTACTTCAGGTTCTACCGTAGTAGTCATTTCGATCCTCCAGTTTCAAGTCGTTGTCTAATAAATTCCAGTTGTTGTTTTGATAAAATTTTCAGTGCTTGAGAAGCTTTCTCATTACTATAACCATAGTATTGTTTAACACTTTGGAGATCCGTGACTTTATCCTTACGGAGCCAGGGCGAAAATCTCTTTTTTTTCCTAAGACTATTTAGATAAAATTTATATTGCATATCCTTATCAAGATTAGGATATTTATTCATCTCATTAGCAAATAAAATGCAATCTAAATTCCCAGACAAACAACGATTAACAATATAAGGAGGATAATCCTTTATATCTTCTGACAAATCTTCTTTTGTAAAGTTAATAGAATTTAACCAGTCTTTAAGTTCTGTCATATCTTTTAATCATCCCAATCTATATCTAGATTAGGAGCACTCGTTACACTATCCTCAGCAAATACTTCTAACATCTCTTGAGAGAAATGAGAAGAAGAATCCAAATCATATGTATGAGTAGACCAAGGATCAATCATCTCTGCTTGTTGATCTTTATCTCTAATTAAATCACTATACTTTGCATTAGCTTTAGCAAAATCTTGTTCATACTTGGTAGTATAATGAAGAATAACGGGATTAAAATATTCTTCATGTTTCTGTTCTGGATATCCCATACTAACATCCTGAGGACCAAATAATCCAGAAGATGCTTTTAATCTACTAAGGATAACCCACATCGCATATTCATCAACTATTCTACGATTAGGTATTGGAGTAGGGATCTGATTAGTAGTAAGCTTATCCATTATCTCAATCATATAATCCATAGAGTCTGCTATCCCCTTATGAATACTATTATTGAGCAATAAAACACCCACACAATACTTATAGATAGGTGATCTACCACCCAAATCATACATTCCTATATCAATCAAGTCTAACTGCTGACGTATCTTTCCACCATTACCAACCTGAGCATCATGACGGAATCCACGCTCAGCTCTACCATAGACATCAGATGTACAGTAAGTATCAAAGATCTCCTGAACATCATCATAAAAAATAACATCAGAATCACAATAAAGAATATTATAATCTTCCTTAAAATATGTTAATTGACACCATCTATGAATGAATCGATGGTTATGATCAAATCCTTCTACAAAAGGTACAACCTTTACTGAAAGATCAGTAGAGAAATGAGGGGGAATAACAGAAGGGTCATCGCAAAACAAATAAACAGGTATTTCATTATTAAATTCTCTAAGTGAAGATATACTGTGATGAAGACGCTTCATCTCATGTTCGTTAATAACAGAATGTATATTAACTTTATAACAATAGAAGACTATATTTGGATAGGCATTACTTCTCTGACGTAATTCATCAAGTTTATGCCGCATCAGTCAACCCCTCCTTTTTAAGTCTATCATAATTATAGCACCCATCAAAGGAAAGTTGAATCTTTGGTTTATCACCATAATTCATCAACAGTAATTCTTTTCTACCTTTCTGTTCTCTCATATACTCACCAACAGATCTCATAGTATAAGTCAAATCAAATTCAGCTGCCTTCCAATTCTTAAATCTATCCTTAACAAGTTGATCAGAATTATAGCTGACCATCATGTCTATAGCGTGAGAATCACAATCAGCAGCAAACTTGTCGTGGTCAAACGACTTATGCATTGAGCCACTCTTTCCGTAGAGATTATCCTTAATGTCATAAGGAGGGTCAAGATACATAAAAATGCTTTCATGAAGTTGCTCCGTCATAAGATACTCATAAGAGTATCCATTTATGTTCCAGTGCGATATGATTTCTTGATACCCAGGTAACTTCTCAATTCCCCTAAGTGAAAAATTGCTAGTGGAAGCTTGAGATGAAAAACTAGAGCTTTCTGTGAGACCACTAAAACTGCACTTATTGACAATATAAAAAGCCACAGCACGGTCAAGGGATGAACAATCGCGGCTATTAATGCGTTCCTTAGAACTAGTGAAAAGTACTCTCGCTGAATCTGGATCATTGTGTTTTAATTTGAGGTCCGTTAGTGTATCCTTTAATTCTACACCAAACATCTGTAAATTTTGCCAAAAGTTTACAAGAGGTTCATAAAGGTCATTAACTGTAATCTTTAAGTGAGGATACTTCTTAGATATGTAGATCGCAACACTTCCTCCGCCAAGGAAAGGTTCACGAAACTCAACATAATTTCTTAGATCAGGAAAATACTGATCCATCTTCGTTACTGCTCTAGACTTGCCGCCAGGATAACGTAAAGGAGTCTTTAATGCCTTACGAGGATCCTTCATTGATTTAATACCCATATCAATCTCACAACCATAAAAATAATAAGAACATAATATGTCCACATGATCGTCATACCAATCTTATTATGACGAGATCCTCTTTTATATGGAGTTACATATCCAGGTGAAATAGAATCCCACCCATCAACCATATACTCACTTGGATCAATTTTTTTCATTACCAATCAGGATAATAGGATATATTAGAAATATATTGATATATTAAACTCCATCCAAATTCATAAGTATTTCCTTGCTCATCTTGTAAATAAAAAGGAATATTCGGATGCATCATTTTTGCCCTATAATAATGAGCAACTACATTACAATCGTCATCAATACGACGTTCTATTTCTAATTCTTCTTCAGTCATATTCGTTGAGGAGGATCTGTTGGACGCATCAATTCATCTTCCCAATCAGGAACCATCATAGGATGACGATAAGGAATACCTACGTCTAATTTTATAGGAGAATCTAATACCTCCTCAAAACTTTCTGCCATCCTACGAAAACCACTTCCTACAAATAATTGTCCAGCACATACTGCTACAGTACAGGTTCCCCAAAAAATATAATACCATTGGGATTTAACCTGGTGTCTTTTCTTGTCCTTTTTTAGTTTAGTCATTTAGTCAAATCAAAAACATTAAGTGGTTCAGGATTCCAGTTTATCATAGGTTCATCAATCCGTCCATAAGCTGTACAATTCTTATAAAAAGTTCTCTTACTTCTACACCCTTCAAGTTGTTTCCTAGTCCAGATACACCATTCACCAGTATGAGCAATACATATCATTTCATCATATAATTTAGGAATAGTCACCTTTCCATAATTCCTCTTATGAATGGTAGAAGACTTACTATTAGTACGTATACTAAAGATTGGATTTGATTTCTTTGGATCCAATGTAGGAGACATCTGAGTGGTAGTCTTAACAGATATTAATTTAGTCTCTAAACCTCTAGCCACAATAAAATCATCATCCCCACCCTTGTCAGGATTACAAGGAACATAAGGTTCCCAACCCATATAAGTATAGAGTTTCTGAGATTCCAGTACACCAATAGTTACTTGCTGAGATCGATGTTTGCATCGAGCAAAAATCCCTACTGGATTCCAATTTCTACTTCTAGTTCCTTTTGGACTCATTGGAATTTACACTCCACCATAATTTCTGTTAAACATGCCAACAAATTTATTTCTTGATCTGCTACGAAGGCAATCTGGTACTGGTACTTAGCAAGAATAAGCACAGCAGCAGGAATGGAGCTAGGTATAAGGGAAGTTGAAAGAGAGTCGTAAATGCGGCGAAGTAAAACAGCAGGATCATTATCCAAGTTATTGACACACCATTTACGTACTTCCTTAAAGTCTTTTTCTTTAAGATTTTTAATAAGATCATTAACCTTTACATCACTAAAGTGAGCAAGTATACCAGCATCTATCGTTCCTCCAACGGAATATCTTTGGCATTCGTTGAGGACTCTTCTCCAGTCTGGGAAGTGTTTGTTGATAAGTTCGAGTAAGACTTTCTTATCAGCTTCAATCCGTTCGTCGTCCAAGATGGATATAAGTCGTTTGAAGAATTGAGCAGCGATTGCTGGTTTTTGTTTTCCAGTGATTCCAAATTCAATGACGGCACAACGGGAATGGAGTGGTTCAATGATTTTGTTCTTATAGTTGCAGGTGAATATGAATCTGCAATTGTTGGAGAATTCTTCAATAGAGGCTCTAAGTAAGAGTTGGACATCTGGGGTTGTGTTGTCTGCCTCATCGATGATGATAACCTTATGCTTGGAATCACTGGATAAGGAGACTGTTGAGGCGAAGTTCTTTGCATTGTTTCTGACGGTATCAAGGAATCTTCCCTCATCCGATCCGTTGATAACATAAACATCTACTCCTAATTGATTACATAGTGCTTTCGCAACTGTTGTCTTACCACACCCTGCAGGTCCAGCAAGAAGCATATTTGGTATTTCACCCTTATTTAGAAATTGCAAAAAAGTTTTCTTAGTACTCTCTGGGAGAATACAATCTTCAATCGTCTTAGGACGATACTTTTCCACCCACAGGAAATCTTCCCTCATAATTTAATTAAAATTGGTGTTCAATAAAATCCTGGCATCATGTTTCCGAGGACTATGCCCTGTATGAACTATACTACCATTAAAGATAATAAGTCTATTAGCCTTTGGACTCACCCTTTCAACAACCCTCCCACGATATGTTTTATTATTTGCCGAAGGGTCTGTCACCGGAGTATTATAGAAAAGAGTATCTCCATCAGAATCAATCACATAAAAAATAGTTGTAATGTGAGGATCATCCAAATCAGTATGAGGAGCATGTCTTATATTCTTATTGACATAGGTTGTAAAATCCAACCTACACTTAAGAATATTGGTAACTTTAGGTTCAGCAAAGCAATTAACTTTATCCTTAATAGATAAAACAAGAGGTTTTAATAATCTAACCCCTTCACCGACAACTTCATTATCTCTAAAAACATTTGGATTATCAGGAGTTACTAAATTAAATTGGAACCCATGAGATCCTAATTGAGGACTTTTATCACCACAAAATGTAAGATTGTTTTGATAGAACCAAGGAATCTTCTCTGAAATTAGAAAAGATTGTATCTGATTTAGATACTCCTCAGAAATAAAGTCATCAATTACTTTCATTCAAATGTAGAATCCGGTTCCAATGCAATGTAATAAACTAAGTCATGATTCTTACTCACAAATCTAGATAGAAGTTTCTGAGAAACTACAACATCATAAGTTCCAGGAAGAATCTTAATGTTCTCTACTTTAAAGTTAAAGGAGAATGTTCCACTAGTTTCTCCAACAATAATAGAGAAATCATTAGATGTATCATTCTTCTTATCCCGAACAAGAACCTTTACAACACCTTCCCCACCTACCACACACAAATCAGGAAGTTGATAAATCGCTGCTGCTTTAAGTAGCTTATCCAATTGATCGGTACTTAATTCAAAAGTAACATCTTCAGTAGGAAGTTCAATTGGTTTATCTGGTGGAGTAATAATCACACCAGGATCAGCAAAGAAATACTTTGAACGAGACCTACCCTCCTTTATGACAACATAATTGTCAGCCTCAAAGTTAAGTTCTGGATCATGATGAAGACCTAAACCATTTAAAAACTGGTTAAGATCATAGATACCAAAATCTTTTGGCAACTCTTCAGCAATCGTAGCTTCAGCAAGAATATTTTTCATCACACTAATAGTGCGAAGTCTATTTCCATGCTTGAATAAAATTGATTGGTTGATTGTTGAAAAGTTCTTAAGCAATGACAGAGTTTTGTCAGAAAGTTTCATAACCACGGGTCGTAATTTCATCGTTTTGTGTGTTGCCGCTAAAATAATAAAGTAAGAGACAATAATGCATTGCCTTTAGTATATCACGTTTTGCTTGTCCTTTCTTATCATACCGACTCAAATACTTAATTGCATTAGAACGGCAGAAAGATTCTGCATCACCTACAGAATGAATAAGGTCAAGAGTTTGGACATCAGAATTGTTATTAGTATAATGCCCACTATAGGTTGAAGAAACATAATCCTTCAAATCCTTAATACCTTTATCTTCTTTATATTTTTGATTTGATGATCCTTTTAGATCTGGTTGGGGTTTAGTGGTAAACTCAAGATGATCCTTACCACTACCATAATATAGATCATCATATCCTCCACCATACAACCTACTTCCACTAAAGGTAATACTATCATTACCAACAACACTACTACCAAAACTGATAGTATCTGCTGCCATAGCTCCTGAAATAGGTCCTAGATTTAAAGTGTCTGGTGAAGCATCCTCATCATAAAATGTAAAAGGACTTTTTCTATTGGGATCATTTCGATCATAATCAAAATAATATTCAGATTTTGCTGTGCTGACACCACTCATAATTGGATACACCTCATTCATAGTTCCATTAAGTTCTTCATACAATAGACTCCAGGCATTAACCATAAGTAAATAAAAAATCGTTTACAAATGATTCAGATTTTTCTTCACCAAATTTCGCTTTTAAGTATCCTCTGACAGGATCCAATTTGGTCATATAAGAATCAAAATCCTTATACACTGCAGTATCAGTTCCATTAGGTCTCTCTAATTCTACCATATTTTTGTACTTAGTCAAGTACTCTTTAAATGTAGATAAATAAGCATCCACTTCTTCTGATTTACAATATCTTACAAATATATTTTTAGAGAAATGATTACCCATTTCAAAAAATCTATACTTGCCATCATCTTCTGGCAACCCATCAACTGAAAAAAGATAATTCTCTCGTGGATGTTGAAAATCAAAAACTATAATAACTTTCTTATCACTGAATTTCATTAGATCCATACCAAAACAAGGTAGATCTGAACCAGTCTTAGGATAAAGAATAGTATTGTAAATATCAGATTTACTATCCGTTATATGAGCTTCCCTTGCTTTAATGAAGTGCTTACCACGACGGATATTTGCTACCAGTTTAGCATCCTTTGCTTCCCACTTAGCCCACTCTTCCCGAACTTTTAAGTAAGGGAAGGTTTCTTTAAGTGCTTTAATATAATTTTCCCAGATAGTCATACTTCTTCCTCTGGAAGTTTAAAATCAACATCTACCTTATCATACAATTCAATGAATGCTTGCTTAGTCTCATCATCAAATCTGTTTACACAAACTTGAATAGCTTTCATCTTATCATTAAAGATAGAATAAGCACGTAGAATGTGAACCAAACGACGAGTGCTAATGATCTCCTCAATCCCTCCATCATAGAAGGTCTTACGGATAATGTCACCCCAGTCTACCAGTCTCTTACAGAAATCAGTATCTGTTACTCCAAGAGTAGATGCTACCTTTCCTAATATTTTTGTTTCTACAGAAGGTGATGGATAATCCTGTTCAAAGGTTACAGGGAATCTCTCAAGGAATGCTTCATTCAATACATTAGTACCAATAAACCTACCGTCATCGGATCCTTTTCCTTTAGTATTAGCAGTTGCCACCACATTAAATCCAGGTGCAGGTTGCACGAACTTACCTATCTTCTTGAGAAATATTCCCTTACCCTCAAGAATAGGTTGTAAACATAAAATCTTATTTGATGCTAAATCTATTTCATCTAAAAGGAGGACAGCTCCCCTTTCCAGTGCTTCGATAACTGGTCCATTATGCCATACAGTGTTACCGTCAATAAGGCGAAACCCACCAATAAGGTCGTCTTCGTCGGTTTCGATTGTGATGTTGACACGTATTAATTCTCGCTTGAGTTCAGCACAAGCTTGCTCGACTCCAAAGGTTTTTCCATTCCCAGAAAGACCCGTGATAAACGTAGGATAGAACAAATTGGCTTTGAGAATGGCCTTAAGATCATTAAAAGGACCAAAGTGGACGAAGGTATCATCTTTTTCTGGTATAAGGTTCTGTTCTAATTTAGGCTCAACAGAAGGTGCAGCAAAAGATTTCTCAATATCTTCCACAACTCTTTTTGTTACCTGCAGATTCCACTTACCACGACCAACCTTAAATTGATCAATCTTCTTCGTAACTGTCTGATAGGCAATGTCATTCATTGCACAGAACCCTTTTACATCCGCAGCAGTAAATTCTGTTCCGTAGTTGGATTTCAGACCTTCGATAATTTCCTCTCTGGTCATTTTAATCTCGAACATAGTGTAGTGTTTTTCAATGACCTTATTATAAAGGACAAATAGACATTTTATTTATGGAAGTGGACACTTTTTTTAGTGTCTAGATACCTTGATCTTTATAAGATTTGAGAAATTCCTGTAAGGAGGATTGACAATCAGGGGGTTCAGGATCTTTATATCCCTTCATCTTCTTCCACTTGTTATGCAGTGCTCCCATCATCCATGACTGAGCAAGACTATGAGGTCCATTCTCTAATAAATCTAACTCATACTTGCTAGAAGTATAACCTTTATACTCTTCTCTCCAATTAGAATCGTCATAACTTGTGGACATTCTCAGATCCTCCTAATGTTTCCGATCCACCTATAGAAAAAGGATTATATTTATCTGTGGCAATCTCATACATCTTTTGATGTATAGTCTTTTCCCTTTCTATCTCATCACTCTCATCTGGTTTTTCCATAAACCATCCTGCAATCTCCTCTTCTGGTCTTGGATTAGATTCCGCTTCCAGTTCTGCTCTACGTTCTGGGGGTGCCCATCTATTATCAACTGGTGGTTCATATTCTGATGGTGCAGTATCTTCCCAACTAGGAGGTTCTTTCTTTTCGGATTGAAACCATTCAAATGGATTAATACCCATATTATTCTTCATTGATTTTTTTTGTAATATTTATTGATTCTATATTATACCCCTTTCTTTTTTTCCAATCAGCATACATACCTCCAAAAATCATACCTTCATGAGACTTTATAGGATCACCATCAAGAAGTTCTATCTGTCTCTTAGACAGTAAACCTTTCATCATCTCTTTGTATTGCTCTGGAAAATTTTTAATTTCCTTGATCCATTCTGCAGTCATTTCTTCTTCCTCCTAGGAACTTGAATTGTCCAAGATGGAGTTACTAAATCCACCATCTCAAACTGTGCTGCATTTTTTCTCTGTTGCTCAAATGTCTTAGCAGGTTCATCTCCTGCGGTCTCACCATAGTGATTGTCTGCTTTACCAACATACTCTAAGAGCTCATTATCAATCATATAATAAAGAGTGTCCCAAGTCAAACGAGTCCTAAGACCGTTAACAACATTCTCTCTATCATATGAATCTAAATCATCTTCATCTAAATCTAAAACATCACATCTGATGTTTACAAGATCAGTAAGATTGATTGTGATCTTTACGTCATTATCTATTGTCATAATTAAGCCACCAATGAAACAAACTCACCAAGAACCTTTTTATTTAGTTTCTTAGTCTTAAGGGATTTAACAAATGCTCTTTTGATTTGTGCCTTTGTCGCATCCTCATCAACATCAAACTCAGAATCCTGAGAAAGAGTATTAGAACATAATGCAAAATAAGCATCATATCCAGAGTTTTTAATATTAAAACTCTTATTTCTTCTCCATTCACTCATATGATCTTCATTATATAATCTCATAAAACTTCCAGCATCACGGGACTTAAGAACTCTTATACCAATAAAGTTGGTAGAAGGAAATTTATCTTTCAAATTCCTAAGAAGAGCTTCTGTAAACCTATGATAACCATATTTAATCTTATAGGTCTTACCTAATTGACGATCACGTAAGAAAGAACGATCTCCTTTGACACTACGTTGACCAAGATATGGTAATGATTCCCAATGTCTTTGAACTGTTTTGTGAAAAGGAAGTGGATGAGCCTCGCCATCAGTCAACATAATACACTGTACTTTCTCTACATTATTTTCTTTTTGAAACTTTGGAAGAATCTCATGTAAACATACAAGTGATTCATTCAAAGGAGTTCCTGAAAGAATAAGACGTGGAGGATAAGAGAAATAGACATTCTCACAAAAAGAACTAGCAATACGCCAAATATTAATCATTTGCTCCTCTAAAGTTCTTCCATTTACTTTACTAGTAAACAGATTCATTAAATTAAAATCATCTGAAACAACCATCATATTCTCTTTCTTTTCATAATGAATCTGTATCTTGGTTGGCAAATACTCATCAGTATCATAATCCTTGGATTTACTATTAAACTCATTAGTAAAAGCATAAACCTCAAAAGGAATCTGTACTTTTCTACAGAACCACAACAAATTATAAAGTTGTTTAAGAGTATCTTTTAAAACAAACTGCATAGAACCAGACCAATCTAAAATAAAGACTAGACCATGGTTCTTCCCGTCAGGAAGTGTAGTTATCTTCTTAAAGAGATCCTCGTTATATCTGTAAGAATGAAGCTTCTCTGTAGAGAGAATCCCAGTGCGACTAGTAGCAGAACGAGCATAACTCGAAGCTGCCTTACGACATTCAAACTCTTTAACAAGATAACTGACTTCTTTTTGGGCATCTTTTTTAAATTGAATAAACTGAGAATCTACCTCATCAAACAAAGGTCCAAAAGTTGACTGATCCCATATTCTATTTGAGTAATTCCAATATTTATTAATGTCTTCATGAACATCTTTATTAGAAACAAGTACTGAATCCAATGTTACTTTAGGAACTTCCACATAAGCATTTTCAACAGCATTATCATTTATAAGATTCTTTAAATTACTTTCCAATGCATTAGCAGTCTCTACAATAGGATCAGAATTAACCATCCTATCATTGCCAAAATCACTATCGCTCCTATCTTCCATAGAAGAACTGCTATCAGTGTCAGGAACGGTAGGCTGACTATCAGGAGTGCTATTAGTGCCAAGATCCCCAGAACTTTCAAGGTCTTGCTTAAAATCCAACTGAGCTTGCTGTTCATTTTCCACCGCTTCTTCCTTTTCCTGCTGGCAGAAATTATATAACGCTTCTGCTGCTGATAGGGTTTCAGTAAAGGTCTCGGCATTTTGGATTAGATCGATAATCGGTTTTTCAGTAGACGAAAAAGGTACAGAAAGGAACGAACAAAGTTTAAAGTGTAAATTAGCCCGATCAGCAAGATTAAGACTATCAATATCTTGACCATCTAATTCAAAATAATTTTCATCATATAATTCATTATATCCTTTATAGAAACTTTTAGCAAGTCCCATATATCTACGCTTCATTAACTTTTCAATTCTGGCATCCTCTACAACATTAACAATCTGATGGGGAATATCATGTTCTAACCACCACTCATCAGTGGGAGTATAAAGTGCGTGTCCAACTTCATGACCCACTAACATATCATATACATCATTACTTGCCTTTTCCCACATAGGTAAAGTTAATACACGGGTCCATGGATTAAACCCCGCTTGAGCAACTTGCTTATGCTCTACTATAATATCTTCTGTAGCAAGCAACTTGGCAAGTTGTGACTTGATTTCCTGCTGTACTGCCATTCGTTTTATTTGTTATGTACCCATAATACGGCAAATCCGCCTTACGTGAGCGGATAGTGTGACACTTCTTAAAGTGTTTCAGTCGTGCCTTTGCTTGTCGGAGGGCTTGAGGTTTAAGAGTCCTCTTCGCTTCCTTCTTGCTGTGGTGTTGCCAGTTCGGAACTTTCATTGGTCTGAGGGATCCCTATAGTATCTAGTCTACCATACTCGTCATCAAACCTTTCAATATCATCCTCCTCTAGGTAGGATCCGCTTTGAACTTCAACAATTCTTAACGGTATTTTACCTGGATTAGACAGTCTGTGTTTGGATCCAAATGGAACATAAGCACTCTGATTTTCAAATACTAAAGTCCTTTTCCCATCAACCTCAACAGAAGCAGTTCCCTCAACTACAACCCAATGTTCTGCTCTATGATAATGCTTCTGTAATGAAAGACTAGATCCAGGATCAACTTCAATAGATTTAACCTTATATCGTTCACCACAATCTATGACATCATACCATCCCCAAGGTCTCTGTTCTTTCATGCTACTATCCTACTAAATCCTTTAATCTTTTCAAATCTAATCATACTCTCAAACTTTTCATGCAAATCTGGTTTATGAGAAATAACAAAGATATTAGCATCCTTAATAATAAAACGAATAATCTTAAGGAATTCCTCAGTTCCTAATCCATCCAATGAACTATCAAATACCTCATCCATAATAAGGAGATTAGTATTTACAGAGTTCTTCATTCTAGCAACTTCTCTCCATGTAAACAAGAGTGCTAGATCGATTCTCATTTTTTCACCTTCTGAAAAAGAAGCATAAGAAAAATCCTCATGGATTGGAGACTGTACGGTTTCGTTAAACTCCTCATCAAGAGTAAAGTTGATGTAAAAATCCATCTGTTGAAGATAGCGATTTACTTGCTGATTTATCAGCGGTAGATACTTCTTGATGATTTTAGTTTTAACTCCACCGTCTTTAAGTAAACCATATGTAAAGTTATAATAGTTTACCGTATCCTTCCGTGAAGATAGGTCGTCGTATGCAGTTGTTAAATTGTCTTGGAAGGTTGCTAACTTGTCATGCTCAGTATTTCTATCTGCAAGTTGTTCGGTAACTCTTTGAATCTCCGATTCCAGATCTCTGATTTGTCGTTGACACCCAGAGATGCGAGTATTGTTTTTAGAAATGCCATGCGTTAGTTTAGTAATCTCCTTAGATAGTTGGGTAAAATGACGCTCTCGTTCCTCCTCGTTTTTAATTGCCTCCTCTAGTTCTTTAAAACCAGATTGCAACTCCTTTGATCTATTTTGAGCGTCAGCAACTTTATTTATTCTAAACTCCTCCTCAATATCCTGTGTACAAGTAGGACAAACTTTATTATCTGTAAAGAATTTATGCTCTTTGGTAATGGTCGCTACCTTATTAGAAATCTTACCCTTTAACCCACCCAATTTACGTAACTTTTCTGTAGCACCTGTTACTGACTCTTGTTTTTTTATTAGATTTGAAATGTCAACTTCTGTTAACATATTCCTTTCCATGTGAGTATCAACCTCGACCTGAAGGGTTTTAATCTTACCCTCCTTTTCTCCAATATCTTCCTTCCCTCTAGATTCAATCTCCTTAATCCAATTCTCTTGCATCTTAATTTTGTCATTAAGAGATTCTCTTTTAAGTTCTAAAGTTCTAACTTCATCCTTAACATCCCTGATCTTATCTTTAATAATACTGTTCATAGAAGAAAAGATTTTAATATCCAAAAGATCCTCAATAACTTCTCTTCTATGATTAGTAGTAAGTTGCATGAAAGGAACAAACCCACTAGATCCCAGAATAACAATCTGAGTGAAGGATTTATAATTCATCTTTAAGACATTTCTTTCCAACCACTTCTGCTGGTCATTAGCATTAGCAGATTGGTCTAATAAATTATCATTTCTCCAAATCTCAAAAACATTAGGTTTTATTCCTCTTACAATCTTCCAATCAGTTGGTCCAACAGAAAACTCAACTTCCACTCTACAATCTTTCTCATTAGTAGAATTAACTAACTGTGGTTTATTAATTTTACGATAAGGCTTGCCAAATAAACTAAAAGTTAATGCATCCAATATTGTACTCTTACCAGCACCATTTGTCCCTACTACCAATGTAGTAGAGTTCTTAGCAAATTTAGCTTCATCACCTCTTCGAAAATTAATCTCAGTATACTGATTACCAGTACTTAAGAAATTTTTCCAGCGTATACTCTCAAAAACAATCATGAAAGGAACTTTTTATTATCATCTGGAGGAATTACAATGTCATCTTCAGTAATGACAGTATAGTTATATCCATGAACTTCACAGGTTTTAATCATAATCTCATCATCCACTTCAATAACATGCATCTCTGGATACTCCTTATCTTCTAATTGCATGGCGAATCTAGTAGCATCATCTTGTTCTACAAATAGATAAAGGATTTGATCTCCTTCATCATCAGTTACAGAATAAGCTCCCTCATTCTCTTTACCAGCAACAGTTAAGATATACATTATACAACCTCACATGCCTCCTGATATATCTCTTGGATAATCTTTTGAACTCTAGACTTATCTAAGTTTATCTCGGCTTCCTCAATATATCTATTAAGGACTGAAATAGTATCTTCAGACTCAAATGCCTCAAACTCTTCAGATTCTTGAATAGCAAAATTCTCCACTATCTTTAATTCTGCTACATTAGAAGCATATAACTTTTCAATAAATTTCTCAAACTTTTTAGTATCAGATTTCTGACGGACAATAACCTTTACGATCTTGTTTTCATATTCTCTGGTATCAAAAGTTTGATAATTATCATCATTATAATAAATGATATAAAAAAGTCTGTAAGGATTTTTAACAGGAGTGTGCTCTAGAGTTTCTGTATCAAAGATATGGAATCCCCTATCATCATTACAATCATTCCAGAACATCTCATAAGGATTACCCAAATAATAGATATCATCCTCATTTGAACGAGTATGATAATGTCCTGAATAAACCCGTTTAAACTTCTTAAAGTTAGACACAGGTGTACCATGTTCCATTATGTGCCCTTGGGTTGCTTTAAACCCATTAAGCTCCAAATGTCCCATAACAACATCACATTTACTCTTCTTCAAAGCTTTAAAAGTTCTCTCTTCATTATCACTACAAATCCAAGGAACCAATAAAACCTTTAAATCTCCCAACTTAATTTCACTTGTCTCTGAATAAATTGGTACATTATTATATTCCCGCAACAATAAATCTACTGCATTAACTTCATTAGTATTCTTATAGTAAGCAGTATGATTTCCTACAATAGTATGGACGGTACATCCCATCTCTTTCAACCGATCATAATAATGATCTTTTGCCCATGACAAAGCAGAGAAATCAATTCCTTTCCGACTGTCAAAAGTGTCACCCATGTCAACAATCGTATTAATTCCTTCTGATTCTAAGACTGGAAAGAAAACATCATTATAGAATTTCAAAAAATAGTTATGAAACAATTTGGAATTCTTACGACATCCAAAATGTTGATCAGTTATGATTGCTACTTTCATTAATTCCTAAGTTTGGAATGTACAGCATCCTTAATAGAATTATAATCTGAATAGCTAGATCCGTCAATCTGGTTATTATCATCAAAAACTTCTGAATAACCAGACTTCTCAAGAATCTTATTCTTAATTTCTAATTGACGTTTCTCTCTTTGTATTCGCCGGAGAAACGCATAATGTATAATCTGCGTAAAGTAAGCAAAAGGATTTTGGGATTTCTCAGGATTAAAATTATGTATGTACTGAACGCAATTTTCGATTCCATCAGAAATCATGTCCTCCTTGAACATGTAGTTAACAAAATTGGGTTTAAATGATAAATGATTTGCAATCTTTAAAAAACACTCTCCAATATAACGAGGAATAACTGGTTTAGGTCTATCCCTAAGTTTAGCAATCTCAACATCTTCCCGATATTTAATCAGAGCAGCAAGAAACTCTTTATTATTAACATAGTGCTCAGACCTTTTTCTCTTAGTCATACCAGGTTGTATTGCCATGAGTCTTTATCACTAATATGTATACAGTATACCATTTTTAGTGACAGTTGACAAGGTGACAAATGACCAGTAGAATAACTCTGTCAGGGTTGATCGGGGGAGCTTTGAGTATTCTTAAATATCTTTTCTAAGTTTTCTCTAGCATCATTTACATTAGATATATAACCCATTCTTCTATTAATTTTAGATTGATTCTGTTGATCTCTACTAGAATCTCTTAAGAAATTTTGATACATCATAATCATTTCCATATCATGAGATTCAGATAACGTTAGAACTTTATCCATATTCATAATAAACATATCTTCTTTAGTGGTTTTTAACCAAGGCTCTACTTTATATCCAACAATGCCGCCACGACCTCTAATTTCTGCAATCGTAATGGGATGATGAAGAATAAGCATTGTTCTATTATCTTCATCGGAAGCTGCTACTTTGGCGAATATTTCTTCACCTGATACTAATTTTAATGTTGCATAAAAATCGTCTTCTATCATTTCTTTAATTGTATGCTGATTATCTCATAGTTAAAATTTTCTTCGTTGTAAATTTTAATTCGTTCAATGAAATGGTTTAAAGTGTAATTCCTCCTTTGGTTATGAGTACAGTCATCTGCTAGATCGTATAAAATTGCTTTTACTTTATTTGCTCCTTTTCTAAGGACTCTACCGATGGACTGGAGGTTTCTAATTCTAGACTTGGAGGGGCTGGCAAAAATAATGTTGTGCAACCGCTTAATGTTAATACCAGTACTAAAAGTCCCGTAGGATGCCACAATGATTGCATTTTTTTGAGTCTCCGTAATTTCTCTAATCTGTTCTCTTTCTTCTGCATCCACTCCACCGTGGACAAAGAATACTTTTTGATTAGATTTCTTATTCTTATTTATTAGATCGTAAAGAATAGACCCATGTGATTCTACTCTTGCAAATAATACTAGTGTATTTCCTTTTAGATCTAAAGTCAAATTTTTTATAAAATTATTTCTTTGTTCATGACTAATAAGATATTCAATTTCATCTGGATATGTTTCAAATTTCTGAGGAGGATGTTTTAAAACAATACATTGAATATCTAATTGAGCAAGATGTCCTTGCTTCATTAATTCATCTGTTTTAGTTACTTTATAAGATGGTCCAAACAATCCTTCTAATACCCATTGATGAGTTTGAGTTCCACTAAGAGTACCTGTAAATCCAAATCTATATTTTGCATGGTGTAATTTTGTCATTATAGATATAAGTGACTTGCTCTTAAATAAATGAGCTTCGTCACCAATGACTACGTTATAATCTTCAAAAAATGATCTTTCTAATTTATAGACAGATTGCCAGGTTGTAATAGTAACGGGATACTCGTTGGTTTTTTCTTTCCCTGCGTATATACGGTGACAATATGACTCAGAATCCCATCCATACTCGGAAAAATCCTTATACATCTGCTCTACAAGGGATGTCGTTGGAACAACTAACAGAATTTTTTGCCCTTTCTCAACGTAATATCTTACAAGAGAATATATCATCAAAGATTTGCCTGAGGCAGTGGGTGATATCAATAGTTTTCTATTGTGCTTTAGAGCGTCATATACACCTTCTATTTGATACTTCCGAGGAGAATGAGAACAAATAAATTTCATATAATCCTTAACACCCTCATATGATATTCCCTCATTTACTTCAAAGGGAGTACCATAATATTCATTATCTGCAAATTTATAAGTATAATCGTGCCTTTCACAAAAAGCAATAATCCTATCTAACAGACCTACATAGATCCGTTTATTTCTCATGTCAAATAAATGTATCTCACCATTCCAATGTTTATTACGATACTGAGGCATAAACTTAGCCCCTTCAACTTCAAAAGTGAAATGGTCTCTTAATTCATATTCTATATGCGGTTCTGAATCAATCCTTAAAAAGACTTCATTCGCTTTAGATATAACAAGATTAGCACTTGTATCGATCACCTATTCCATGCATCTGGAATTATTTATTTGACCCAATCTGTGTTATAAGTGGAATCACCATTTCCATATTCTCCTATAGGAACTATATTAAATGCTACAGAATGACGAACCTTATTAGATTTATTTTCTTTAATTACATGAGAAAGATAACTTGGAAAAAATATTAACTGCCTAGGTTCTGGAACAAAAGTCCAATCGTTAGAATTATATTCATTAAACTGAGTTGGCATTAAATTAAAATCTCTAAATTGTTCTATCGGACTCTGAATAGTGAGGTTACCACATCCTTCGGGATACTGATCTTCAAAATAATATATTCCACTATAAAAACAATTCTTATGAAAATGTTGACTAGAATATTGTCCTGGTTCTACTCTTGCAATCCATGAAGTAGATATAACATACTCATTCTGATAGTACATCTCACTTTCATCAAGAAAATCATAGAACCTATTTAATAATACTTGTTTAAGTATAGGAAAATTTTGAAGAAATCTTCTATCAGTACTTATTAAAGAGGTTGCATTGGCTGTGTGAAACTCCATTGGACCCTTTAATATAGTTTCATGTTCTTCTGTAACATAAGTTCTTCCTATACTAGAAGAAAAGGGTCTTACAATTTCCATTATCCTAACCCAGAATTAAATCTCATAAACTCAATGGCATTCTTAATTTGATAAGTTCTATTCTGAACTACTTTAAGAATACTTTCAAGATATACTAACATTGTATCATAATAATCAATTTTTAAACTAGCATTAGAAAGTTTAGTATCAGCATCAAGATACTTAGTCATAGTATCCTTATCCCTAATCTTTTTACCAAAGGGATTTTCTACATAGACTTCTGGGTCTGCTTTCCCACTAAAATACTCATACCGTTCATGACGGATATTCTTCCTTTGCTGTTCTGCTTTCTTTCTCAGAAGGAATATAGTATTATATAATTCAAAATATTTCGCATGAAGAGAAGGGATATTCAATGATTCTTCGTGTAGATTATCTCGATCTATCTTTGCATCTTTTTCCCACATCTCTTGAATTGCTTCAAGACTTAAACTCATTAATCACAAGGGCAAATAGGATTATTTTCTAAATCTGTTAGGTTGTACATAGTATACTTGAAACCCACGTCTGCTGTAAAGTATTCTATGTCAGTATCTGTAGCATCAAAAGTCATTGTGGTCAATGTATAAGGCCAAAGGTCAGTAAAGTTAACATTAAACTTTGCTACTAAATTACTACTTAAAATTTGAAGTGTACCATCAGAATAGATATTATCTTTATCCTGTCCAAAATTACTAGGAAGGACTGCTTCATTTTCTAAATCAATAAATTCTTTTGGAGATTCTGGAAATCCTAATCCACGAATCCAGTTCTGTAATTCCATAAAATTTCCAAGATCTTCATCTACCAGAAATCTTAATTGCAAATCACCAAATGAAATCTTATCTCCAGGTGTGGGAATATCTCTCAAATAAGTTGGTTGTTCTGCTACTCCAAGATTTAAATCTGGTATATTTGCAGACTGGCAAAAGAATGCTGCCTTAGGAGCTCTCTGAAGAGAGAACTTAAACCCGGTAGGTGAAAGGAAGTTTCTATTTGCTATAGGTGTGGTTCTAGCCTTGGCCATCTCTATTCATCTGCTCTTCAAGTTTTTCTTTGGCTGCTTTTATTCCCGCAAGTCTCACTTCCAATGCATCTTCATAACGATGAAGCATTTTTAACTTAAACTTTTGGCGGTCTTCCAGACTCATCCTATTTTTACAGAACATGGTAGAAAGCAGGTCTCCTACCTATATTTAGAATCTTTTTGTTTGGTCCTCGACCCGAAAGTATGATCTTTTTCTGCATTAATATTGCCTGCTAATACTATTCTTCCTTCACATTTATTAGGTGGGACATGATGCCACACATTACCAGCAAATATTGCCACCTTTCCTGCTTCTGCTTTTATCTGTGTACCGCTAGTAGTAAGGACTAAAGGAGAAGATTTTGGAGGAGTTCTTACAAAATAAACCCAACTAAAAGTACTAGGGGTATGGTCATGTTTAGCAGTAAATTCATCTATATCATAACCAGAAAACCAAGTATCATCAAAATTTAATTGAAATCCATGTTCAGATCTTAATGCAGTCCTTAAAGTTGATTTTTCCATAAGCAATTGACGTACCCACTGCTCAATTATACTAACAGTAGGAGAATCTGTATAATATGATGTCATCTTTGCTTTGACATTCGTTTTATATGAATTCTCCTTCGGAGATAATTCATAATCGTTGATTAATTTTGGATTTAATTGTTCAGCTAATGGATGTTTTTCAATAATAATTTGGTGTTTTTCAAATACTTCCAGTCCCACTTTTACCAATTCACCTGATAATGGATCCCGGTAAGTACGCCTACTAAAAAAATAAGGCAATAAAGTGTAAAGTAAATTTCTCATAAGCGTATTATAGCATAAAAAAAAGGGACCGTAAAGGTCCCTTTGGAATGTATAGAAGATATAAACTTCTTCTTACATAAGGTTCTTAACAGCAACGCGACGATAGTATACGTTAGTGTTAACGTTAAGACCACCGAGACCTTTGGTGATACCCTCAGCAAATGGGTTGGCAACGATCCCGTAGCGGGTCTTAAAGCCAATTTTGGGCTGGAAGGTGTTTTCACCGACGGCACGTACCATTTGTAGCGGAACGTAAGGACAGTAGAATAGTCCTGCGTCATAAGGTGAGGAGCCTTTGTATCCAACAACGTAGTACTGGTTACCTGGAGTTCCGTTACCGGAAGTAAGGTTAGCAGAGTAAGGGTCGATGTATACACGATACTTACCTTGCAGTACACCAGCGAAGGTGTTACCAGTGTCGTCAACGTTAAGGTTGGCATTAAGTGCTGGAGTATAATCCAGAACTCCTGCCATTGTTAGGGCGGAAGCAACGTCTGCAGAGCAGAGGATGATGTTGCCCTTCCCGCGACGAGTTCTTTGTGCGATTGCGTTGGCATCTCTTTCAATCTGGAACAGAAGTCCTTTGAACTTCTCAACTGACCAACGACCGTTACTGTCGATGTCTAAGTCGAATGTACCAGGTGTGGCAACGTTTTGTACAGCACCTTGCTCTGCAGTCTTGTAGATAGTACGGATGACTTCCCTGTTGATTTCAGCAAGGATCTCAGTACTCAAGATGTTAGCAAGTTCTGCTTCAGCATTCAGACCGTGAATTGCCTTAAGGTCTTGAGCCAGTTCTAAACTGTACTCTGCTTTTAGCGCACGAGATTTGGCAGTAACTGTTACTTTCTCGATGCTGAATGCCATCTGGTTGAAGGCATTATCATCATCTTTACCAAGCTTTTCAGCCTGATCAGTACGCATACCCTGACCAACTGCGTAGTTCTTATTGTTAAGACCACTAATTGGTTGTAGAGCAGCAGGGTTTGTACCCCTCTGGTTAGTTGTACCCATACCAGTTGCGGCATCGGTATCACCACCAGTGTAGTCAAGTGCAGCTGGTTGACCGGAGAAGGCAGTATTTGCTTCGTTGTAGAATGCCTCGGTGCCACTCTGTGAAGTGTAGCGTGAGCGCATTGCGAAGATCAGTCCAGTTGGACCAGACATTGGCTGAACGCCAGCAAGGTCATAAGCGACCAAGTTTGGCATGGAACGACGAATCAGGCTGATAAGCACTGGGTCGAAACCAGCAACTGGACCACCAGCTGCTGCAGCGTTTGAATATGCCTGAGGATGACCACCACTGTTGGTTGGCTGCTCAGACAGCAATGAACCGGACTCAGCAAAGGATGCTTCATCACGGAGGAATTTTTCTTGGTTCTCTAGCAGGACGGCGGTAACACTTCTGCGATGGGGATCCTTAATAGGATCAATCCCTTCAGCGTCTAGAAGCGGCTTCCACTTTTCCTGCAATTGTTCTGATTGGAACATTGTAGGTTTCCTAATTTAAATGTGTTTAGTTTGAATTAATGTTAAATTCAGTTATTTTTGAAAAGCAGAAAGAGTCTTAAGGTATCTTTCCATTCCTGGAGATACACCTTCATGAACAGCATTGTCCACTTGCTCAGACAAGTTCTCTACTTTATCACCAGAGGGCTTATTGGAGAAATATGACTCCTTTAATGTCTCTAGTTTTTCACGATAAGATGATTCACCATCAAACTCTACACTTTCGGAAAGTGAAGCGAGCTTCTCCTTCTGAGTAGCAGCAAGGCCATCAGAAACAGACTCAAGGATACCATCAGCAACCGACTCTGCGAGACGCTTGTTTAATTGGATATTCTTTTCGAGTTGCTCATTGAGCTTGGTCTCCATGTCATCAAGTTTATTTACCATGTTCTCAAGGACATCATATTTATCTTCAGGGATTGATACATAATGTTCTTCAAAAAGATTTTTCATTCCTTCTAGGAATGATTCTGTAAGGTCGGTTTTGAGTCCTTGCTCAACTGCGAGCTGGTTCTCAGTAAACCATTCTTCTGAAACGTATTCCAGATAGTTATCAACACGCTCAGAGAGTTCGCCTTTAGCTGCGGCAACTTCTTCTTCAAGTTTCTCTGCATGTGTTGCTTCGATTTGTGCCTTTGCCTCAGAAACACGAGACTTAACGGCAGCTTCAAAGATTGTCTTGGCCTTTGCTTTGAACTCTTCACTGAGTTCTTCTCCACCAAGTAGAGCGTTGACATCTTCTTCGATGTCTAGTTCTGGTGTCTCGTCAACAACTTCTTCTGATTCAGCAACTACTTCATCAGTCACTTCTGGTGCTTCTTCAATGGTTGCGTCAGCAGGCATTTCTTCTTCCTCTTTAACTTTGGAACCAGGTTTTACAGCGTTGGCAGGACTACCATCTTTGGCACCCTTGTTGACAACATCCTTAACTTGCTTAAGGGTTTTGCCAGGTGTATTCAACTTAGCAGAATCGTCGTCTACCTTATAGTTCTCTGGAGTTGGTCCACCAAGATCTTCCCACGTTGCGGGAGTACCTCCGGTAGTGAGCTTTTCCATCTTCTGTGCTGGTGCGGCATTCGCAGTTACAGCATTGGATTCTGAAACGCTCTTTTCCATTTCTTGTAGTTTAGTTCCACGAGCCATTTGTAGTTTCTCCGAATTCCTTAATGTTGAAATCTATATTTATTTAGAAGTTTTATATGTTTGATAAAAAGTCATTAAAAAGATCTAACTTTTTCTCGTCAAGTTGCTTTTGTGTAGCAAGGGTATTGATGGTTTTATAGGTTCTTTCTGCGAACTTCTCACGCAAAACTCCTCCATCCCATATCCAATCTTTTCCTTCCATAATACCTTCAACGAAAGCATCAGGTGCAGAAGGATCAGCAACGATATCAGCAGCAGTTGCTAACATGAAATCATCACCGACGACGTTAAATCCTTCACGGGTTGGTTTCAATGAACCAATACCACGAGATGAAACGCCAAGTTTAACACCTTCCTCAATTAATGAAGATGCAATTTTACCCATTGGTGTGCTAAGAATTTTAGCTTTACCAATAAAGTTAGAACCATTCTCTTTTAGAGAAACAATCTTGTGGGATACCCTATCAAGATTAACTGTTGGTCCATCAGGATGTCCAAGTTCTCCAAGTGCTCTACCGGATTGAATATGGTTTTCGTTGTAACGACCAACTTCTTTCCTAAGAGTTTCCATAGGATACATCCGACCATTACGGTTCTTGATGTTACCTTGAAGGAAAACGCCCTCAATATACATTGATTTCTTGCCGTTTCTTTGTTCGACTAGAAATTCTACTGATTCGATTTCTTCTCTAATGAGTTTCATCAGGCATCCCCACTTACTTGAACTTGTTGAACAATAACTTTGCCGTTAAAAGCACCTGCTCCTCTATGAGCAGCTACTGTAAATGAAAGTCTTAACTCTGTATTATGCTGCCACTCGGCAAAAGTAGCACCAATTCCTGCACTATATGCATCAGCAATTCTTATTTGAGAAGCATATACACCATCTGCTGGCGGTAAGCTCTGAGTTACATCTTCAACTACTTTATGAGTAAAGTTATAAGCAGTTTGATCAGATGTTAGACTTACAACTTGATCTGTACCAAATTGTGTGCCTTGTCCATCAGGAATACGAAGAATAGCATCAGAAAGTCCAGGAGTAGATCCTGCTGCTGTAGTAATAGCAACTATTCGTTGAGATCTTACAGCACCTAAATTCAAAACTGCTGAGGTTCCAACTGGAACACAATAAGATGAGGCACTAGCCGTAGCAGTTCCTCCAGCAGCGACATGGGCATCAGTCCCAATTGCAACGATTCTCAATGAATTTGTTTTTTGAGCTTGTGCTGGACACGATGTACTACTATTAGTAACATTGATCGAAACAGCATTTCCAACTGGTTGATGAGCCATTATAGTTAAGAATCCATTTATTTAGTTATTTATGATTCTGGCTGCTCAAGATCTTCTTCATCTTCCACCTCTGCTTGTGCTTCAGTATCAACTTCTGCTTCCGCTTCAGTTTCAGTTTCAGTTTCTACTTCTTGATCACCAAATACTGCATTTGCTGCAACAGGCTTATAAGCATCTACTTTTTCAGCAGATTTAGCATAAAGCATATCTTTAATCCTATCACTAATTTGTGAAGGAGATTCATCTTTAGTAATCATATCCATCAATTCACTTTGAAAATCAGTCATGTCAGGCATTGTATTAGTTTAATTAAGTAGCCAGTAGTTATTTATACTAACGAGAATGATACTGAAACTCAAGAAGCATTCTATTTAAACTTGCTTGCATATCCAGTACCTGTTCGGTAGGTTCTTTGATTCCTTCTTCTGGTTTAAGATGTTCTACTCTCTTATCCAAATAGAAAGATACGGCATTATATAGTAACCGAATATGGTTAATGTTCCAATCTACTTTTACATATGGTCTTCCAGATTCATCTTGCCGTGGAGCTTCCACTAAATCTCTCCGCCTTTTGGCATACTCCTCGGTTTATCGGCCATAACTTCAGTCTCTAAATCAGGAGAAGCAACTGGAACACCCATTGTAGGATCAGCACCACCTTCCATTCCACCTGCCATTGGATCATCCATTAATGGAAGTCCTGTTTCTGGATCAAGTGTAGAAGGATCTGGAATAATACCGTCCTTAATTTCCTGTTCAATTTGCTTATCTAATTCTATTATTTCTTCATCAGTCTGCTTAAGTACCTTACGACGTACCCAATCCTGTGAGAAATACTTTCCAACATAAGGTTGAACACCTTCTAAACTACCCAATCTCTCATTTAACAGTTCATTTTCTTTTAATTCAGAGAAATGATTGTCATATAAGAAGTCATATTGGATATGTTCACTCATTATTTCCCAGTCTTCTGGAGTGATAACATTCGTTAGAAGTAACTGAGTTTTAAGCATATCATTGAACATATTTGAGAATCTCTTCCTCAAACGTCCAACAAACTTAGTAAATTTGAGTTCGTCTCTCAATATCTCTGAGGATCTTCCCAGGTTAAATCCTCCTTCTCCGTCCATTCTTGATGGGGGTACATTGAGCGACCTATATAATTTCTTTTTGAAGTACTCAATATCCGTGATCTCTCCAAGGTTTTGACCTCCAGGAAGAGTAGAAATTTCAGTTCCACGACCTCCTTCCCTTCTAGGGAGCCAGAAATCCTCAAGCATCGCCATGTACTTCTTGTCATCACGAATCTCTCCTGTGTTAGCATCGTAAACAAGTTTGTTCCGATATCTCATCATCACGTCACGGAGATATTGCTCTGCCTTTACTTTAGGTAAATTGCCGACATCAATATAAAAAATTCTACGTTCTGGTGCTCTTGACAATCTATAGATTACCAAAGAGTCCTCAATCATACGTAATTGATTGAGTGATTTAATTGCCTTATGGAGATATGAAAGGCAATGTCCTTTATTCCTATCAACTAATCCGCTTGTAGTATAACAAACAGAATCCTTTGTCATTTTGATACCTTGGCTGGCATCAGTTGCACTTATATTACTAGTAGGATATGTTGATTTTGGATTGTAAATAAAGAATTCTTCAAGTTGTGGCCATTCATATGACATGGGATCATTATCAACCCCTTTCAATTTGGCCATTTGATTCATACTATACTTATCACCTTCCTTCTTCTTCGCTTTACGGATATACCGCATTTTCATTGCATCAATATAACGCAATTCTTGAAGTCCTGCTTCAGGATTCTTAAGGTCGATGATTTTATGATAGTAAATACGTCCATCAATATACCAGTTACGATATATCTCATGGGCTTTTCTATCAAAATCAAGCAAATCTACAATAAATTTGAATGCATCTCTTATCTTATTCTTAATACCATCACTGGCATTTAAGTTCTCCAAATCAATCTTGACTGGAGCATCATTCAAATCTGTTACGATTGCTTCATTTATAATATCTTCAATAGCACTATCCACCTCTGGATGAAGTGCCATTTCACGATATCTTTTAATAAGTTCAAACTCAGTACGATATACACCTTCTAAGTCTACATAAGAACCAAAAAAACCACTAGCAGAATAATGATCAACCGAATCCTCATCATTAGGAGGAATCGGTGATACAGCATTCGGAGATAGTGGTTCGGTGTCCTCTATCGAGAACCCAAATAACTTAGCCATGATTTAATTATCTTTCTTCTATTTATCACCCATTGGGAGCGCCAGCTCCAGCCAAAGAGAATGTTTGAACTTGGAAGTCAACGGTAAATTCTTCAATAGCATCTGAGCTATCGTATGAAAGATCAATAGTAGAAACTGCAGAAGGCCAGATGTCTACAAATTCGTATTCTTTAAGAACAGCATTTTCAGTTCCTGAACTATCTTGTGAACTCTTCTTAGATCCTCTACCTAATTGGAATACCTTAGCATTTACCATATAGGCACCTGGATCAGTAGCACCAATATTATTTTCTAATTTGGACATTACATCCATCCACTCTTCCATCGCATTTCTAATCTTGAAGTTCTCATCGTTAATGATGGTTACTGTCCAAGGTTCAAATGTCCGATCTCCGGCAACTTTAAAAATACGACCTCTAAACGGAACATCAATGTTTGCGATATTGGAAGCAGGAAGTGCTGCTGCCTTACACATGTATCTAAAGATATCAGCATCCCAAGTTATTCCAGCTGGAAGTGTGGTTAGTTCTACCTCGAATAAATTCGGTCTAGCACCGCCACCTATAAGTGCTGATTTAAACTGAGAGATGTTTTTGTTTGCTCTGGTTGTTGCCATTGATTAAATCCTCCTATTTGTTATTTAGATACTAAAGTTAAACTCTACCAGCCACTTCATCGAAGCTGACACCTGTGCGGGTGGCAACGAAGGTGAGAGTTACGTAGTTAATCGACTTGGCAGGCTTCAGGAAGATGTCTGCGCGGAATTCATTGTTGTCGATAACATCAGGGGTGTTATTTGTGCTGTCACAAATAACGAGGAATCCATAAAGACCCCTCTTAGATTGCACATCACGGAGGTATGGTTCAACAATGTTACGGAAATTTGCCCGTGTTAATTCATCGTTGAGTTCAAATAGTTGAGCTTCTGCTGCTTTCTGTAATGCTTGCTCAATTGTGAGGAACAAGCGACGAACGTTAATCCTATCAAATGCAGATGCATATCCTAAAGCAGTCTTATCACCAAAGAGAAGTGTTCCAACTCCAGGTTGTGTAACAACAGAGTTAATTCTCTGTGGATACAAACGATCTCTTTCTGCCTTATTAGGATTATATGCTAGTTTAATAGCATTGTTAAGGATACCACGCTGTTGACCAGCAGGTGAGAACCAAGGATAAGCAACAATGTTAGTGCGGCACATTAGACCCGCAATATCAGCATTACTTGGAATCCAACGGAACTTGTTATTAAACCTGTCATAAGTGTACTTATATCCACTATCAAATACACCATATGAAGATGATGACAGTGAACTGAAGTATTGAATCAGGTTATCTGTTTGAGTTGTACTATTAGTTACACCCACAACATTTGCTCTGTGGGGTCCAATACAAGCAACACAATCTTTTCTGTCTCCGGCAATAGCAAGTAGTTTACCAGCTTTTGCTTGAGAATCTGCTTCTCCTGTAAGTCCAGGACCCATAATCAGGTAATCTACCTGAATTTCATCCTTGTTAGAGAACTTATCATAAGCAGTCATTAGATCACCAAGAGAGGCTTTCATACCTCCGCCTGTAGCGTAATCTTTTCCTTCTGTTAGGGTATAAGTCTTATTACCGATAGCACTAAAGGTAATACCTTGTGCATCTACACCCCAAAGACCGTTAGCCAGAGTAACTGGAGTCCATCCACCAGCAGCCGTAAATCCTGATGCTTCTGGATTTGTTTTCCAATAAGTATCATATGCACTGGATGGATTACCACCAGCATAGATATACTCTGAATTAAGAGCAAGGAAATCTTCGTACCATATCTTCTGAGGTGAATTTACAGAAGAAATAGTATCTTTTGCTTTCGAGAGACTGACATGTTTCTCAAGGATATTACCTTGAATACCAGTGACACTTCCTAAATCATCAACTACACATACATGAAGTGCGTCATTCTTACCATTTCTATCACTAACATAAGAGTTAGTAGTAGGTTTAGGTGCAATCTCCTTCCAATAAACTGTTGAATTAGTAAGACCTAAAGTTTGTTGATCGTACCAATCTACAGCAGTTATTGCAGTTGCTGCATCACCAGTTGCTAAACCACCAATCTTAAGAGCAGCACCACTTGCAAAAGCACCGAATGCAGTTCCTTCAGCATATGCTTGAGCAGAAGTAACACCTGCAGTAGATGTTCTTTCAATAATCTTAACATCAAAAGTACTCTTCGTACCATCAGTGGAGTTTGTAGAAACACCAGTGATGATTCCTTTTAGATATCCGGTAAACCCTACAGTTCCACCAATACCAGGAATTGGTACATTCTCAAGTTGAACAGTAACGCCATAACCAACAGTAGCACCAGCACCAGCTAAGTTAGTGGTGTTAATACCAAGTGTTTGGTCTGCCAGGTCATCAATAAAACAAATCTTTAAGTTGTCTGACCAAGTACCAGGGTTCTTACCTGCAAAGATAAAATTAGTTGCTTCGGAATGGTTATTTAAATAATCATCATAGTTATCGATTCTACCAGCACCTGTCATCGCTGTAGCTGCCATACCAACGCCAGCATTGGCGTTTGCTAAATCAGAACCAGCAGCTCTAACTACCTTTAAAACTCCTCCGTATGAAAGGTATGAAGCAGCACTCATCCAGTATTCATACTGGGAGTCAGTGGAAAGGGGCTTACCAAATGTATTGATAAGTTCTTGCTCAGTCGTAATATCAATTGCCTCATTTACGGGTCCAAGTGGAAATGGACCAGCAACTGCGCCGATATTATCTAATACATTCTCAGCTCTTCCTACTGTTAGATCAACCTCCCTGACCAATACACCAGGAGATAATTGAGGAGTTGCCATGTTTTTGTTCTCCGAAGTCTCAGTTTCTCTGAAAATATTTATTGTTTTCGATGTTTACAAGTACTCCCACATGTAATTCATCCCACCACCTTTATCTCCATACTCATCTGTGAACCATCTATCCCCATCATCATCAACAAAACTATCATCTTCTAACCCATCATTAACAAATCCAAAAGGTGCCATATCCTGTTCTATTTGATTTTTTTGTTCTTCATAAAGACGTTTTCTTACATCCTGATCGGTAAGTTCTTTAAAATAATCTTGTGCTACTAACCATGCATATATGACAAGACACATTGCCAAGTCATCATTACAACCATCTTCTGCTTCAAATGAATTACTTTTTTGAATGAATGTTGTTAATTCACTCATAATATCATAATCACTAAATGTAAGTTTATCAGATTCAATTAGTGTTTTAAGATTTAATGCTCCAACCTTTTTAACAGTCTTAGACATCTTAACTCCAAGTTGAGTCTTTTTACCAGAAAATCCTTGACCCACAACTTGACCTGCTCTACCTCGCATAGAACACATTAACAAATTCACATATTCCATATCATAATTTAAAATCGCTGCTACCTGATCTCCAACATCATTTACTTCACATAAAATAAAAGCATTATTATAACTAGTTGCTATTTCATATATTACACTAGGAAATAGCATTGGTTTAATTTCATTATTCCTATACTTAGCAACTACTTTATGAGGAAACTCTGTGATATCCATTACCACAAAAGCAGAATAATCTTTATTTACACCTCTAGCAACGTCCACCGTCATAACATAATCATGCTTCTCTACTGGATCTTCATATACATCTAATCCAGCATTTGTTTTCTGCGGAGAATCGTAAATAAGAGTTCTTAATTTTGCTGGAGAAATAAGAGTATCAACAGATCCTAAAAATTCACATTCAAACTCAACTTTAAATTGCTGTTCTGAAGTGTTAGCAATTGTTTGTTCTCGCCATTTCTCATCCCTTCCAGGAACTTGAGACCAATGTACATCTGTAGGAATATATTCATTCTTTGATTTTTCAGCATCGTGCCACATACGGTAGAAATGATTCATACCATGTGGGGTAGAAACTATAATGACTTTCGTGCTTTTACCAGAAGTAATAGTAGGATAAACAGAACTGAAAAAGGAATCAGCGATATGGTTGGGAACAAAAGCAAATTCATCCAAGAAAAGGATATTGAAAGACATACCCCTAACAGCACTAGCACTAGTAGACGCTGCCAATATTTTACTGCCATTTTCTAACTCCAATGAACCTCTATTCCATGACAAGACACCTTGCTGCATCCATTTAGGTAAATTCTCATAAGCAGTTTGTAAACGTCCAAGTAATTCTCTGGCAGTTGCTGCTTTGTTTGCAAGAATACCTACATTTACGCTATCATTAAATACAACGTAATGAAGAAGATATGATATAACAGTTGTAGACTTACCTGTCTGACGAGGCATCTTACAAATATTAAATCTATTGTCGTGGAAATTATTAATTAATTTCTTTTGAAAATCGTAGGGTTCAAAAGGCATTAAACCTTCATCAAGAGTAACAATCTTGACATGCTGTTCTGAAAAATAAACAGGATCCGCTTTACAAGCCATAAACTCAAGAATTTGTTCCTGAGTAAAATTCTGGGCAACATTTGCCCGTTTTAAATTCGGATTACCTAAGTAAATTTCGTCAGACATAATAACTCCTACATCATTTCATATTTACCGAATCTTTGAAATCTTTTATCATGATCAATAGTCTTCTTTGTCAACTCTAGAATTTTCTGTAAATTTTCGGCTTTTTTCTTCAACTCTTCAATCTCTTTATTGTTGTCCTCCTGTTTGGAGGAGTGGTTGTCCTGGGACATAATCGGAAACTTGGTATGACCAGAGTTTAGATCCAGGATAAACTTTACTTACCTGATCCTGAACTTCTCTGCGTGATGGGGTTTTGACTGAAGGGAAAAACATTTTTATCATGTAGTTCTTACCTCTCCATGCCAAATAGGTATCTATAATATTTCCTGTCTTCGATGGAATCCTAACTGATTCCTTAATATAATCATAAGCGACCAACTCTTCCCAATTAGTATTTGACTTGGGAGATACCATTGGTTCTGGCTTAATGATATCAATAATGGTTGTGAACAGATTCCCTTTTGCATCACGAATCTCTACGTCTTCAGAAAGACTCTTAAACACTTGGTCACCAACATTTACATCGTTTCGTTTGAACCAATTTCTATTTACTTCTAAAGCATATAGAACTTGAGATTCAGCGTAAACATAATGCTTACTATTGGGAGTAAGTTGTTTAATAGATTCGATAATACCTTCCCTATTGATAAAAGCAATATCAAGGGGAATAGTGGTATTCTTCATATGAAAGGAATGGTCACCATCCTCATTAAAAACAAAAAGCATACCAGTATTCCAGTCTAGATTTTCCCTAAACATCAACCCAGTTTTAAATTCTCCTGGGGTTGTTGGGACCTCTAAACTTAGTGGAAGACTAAGGTATCCTTCTTTAATAAACATTAAATTTTGACAATTTCACACTAATATTTAGGAAATCCAGCGTGTTACCGTCAGCTCTATAGAATTATCGTCCATTTCCCATTCTTCTTGAACTTCAAATCCTTCTTCTTTAATAGTATTATGAATAGTCATTCTTGCATATTGTTGGGTTACTTTATCTACAAAACGTTCAGCAGGAACATCAAGACTCCAAGTGTCATGATCAGAATATAGATCATACGTCTGCGCTTCTTCGTTCCAACGAAACCCAATATCATTTGTAATAGCAACTTGGGCAAGAACCACAGGATGATCCTCAGCATGGTCAGGATTGGTAATAACCAATGCTTGATTTTCCTGAACATCATGACCCATCATCTCCAAAGCTTCGATCAATTGTGGGCGATCTTTAATCTGTGTTTTGATGCAAGTAAAGTGTGACATTATGGGCCTGTGAAATGTTGTTCTTGAGATGATACTGAAACATGATCATGTTCAACGACACTTCTATACATATCCGCCGTTGGTTCTCTGTATTGAAGAACTCCTAGCTTATTTTCAATA
>VTLG01009191.1_pt1 | contig 35148 bp, 49 predicted proteins | sample 4694571 | NCBI WGS metagenome assembly VTLG01 (sample SAMN12604809, study PRJNA352737) | marine metagenome | biome: ENVO:00000447; feature: ENVO:00000209|ENVO:00000569|ENVO:01000036; material: ENVO:00002151; isolation source: viral sequences binned using virsorter ...
TCTTCTCAACAGATGAATGTTTGTAGGTCTTTAACACTCTCCATTCCCACCCTCTATTATCTGAGTAAATAGCATATGGGTTGTCATGGGTTCTCGATTTTCCAAAGTTAGTTCTAGGCATTTGTTTCTCCGCTACAGCATTCATCTACATTTCTTCCGCATTCACATTGAAAATGGCCGTTTATGTAATCAGCCCAAACTTCGCCATCCACAGGTGCGCCGCACCACTTACAGTAGGTGTAAGGCCCACCCATAGATTGGCGTTTGTCAGGTATTACTTGCGGCCTGTTTCTATTAAGGTTTTTTGCTACAGGGTTTTTCACCATCAAATTGTTCCCCCACCAATGCAGACCAAGCAACACCACAGTAACCAGCGATGTCGATCCAGCTATCCTTATGCATATTGTCATTAGAGGTTCGGACTAGCTTCAAGCAGATCATGAGCATATTTACATCGCTATGCGTGATCTCTTCGCCATCTTTTAATTTAGGCGAAAGTAAAGCAGTCCACATCTTGGCTATGTGACTCGTGGCCTTGTGGGGAGAGCCATATTGTTTGGCTCTCTCCGTTGTCACAAGGGTTGCCGTAGCAAGCACCGAATGAATTTCAGCTAGTTCTTCTTTACTATCCAAAATCTTCTGCCCCAAACTGGTTATCGGCAGGTGGCGGTGAACCCCCTGCTACAACAACATCTACAGGAGCGGTTGGTGCAGGCTGCTGTACAGCAGGTGCCGCATCAGGAAAAACATCTGCTTTAGCCCACCCGGTTATATCCCACTCAGGGGCATAATACGTCCCATGATTAGTCTTGATTTCTTCCTTCCCGGTAATCGTCACTATAGGAGCTTCGCCCTCATGTTCTGCCATGTTCATCACATACTTACTATGCAGGTCATCTAAGCGTTGCCTTAATATTTTAGACGTTCCAGCAAAGTACCTAACGCCCTCAAATAGCTTAGAGTTATAAACTTTAATTCTAAACCCTTGAGAATGATCTGGGCTAGGTTGTGGGGGTGGGGCCATGCCTGCTTGTAAATCTACAAGTCTTATAGAATGACAATCGTAGTAGCCATTCCCAACCTTAATCCAAGCCGACTCAACATTTGCAAAGTCGAACTGTATTTTCATCGGGAACTTAGTTAAAGGATTTGATGTTTTAATGTAGTCGTTTGCCTTTTCATCCCATACTCTTTGGAATGCTTGAAATGTTGTATCGTCTCCTTTCGTCATGGTCCATCGAACAGTGTCGAGGTACTTTCCGTCCGCGCCTCTGTCCGCTCCCAGATCATTGAAACCTGTCATTGATATAGGCATTGTTTACTTCCTTTCTTCTTTGGTTGTGGGCATAATTGCCCGATGGTAAACTCTTATGCTGTCCATACTTTTTTCGCTTTTTCGATTGCCTGCTCGTTGTAATGCCAATCGTCAAAATTGGGGTAAACGAGGCTTTTAAGAACTTCCTTATCGTTAGACAGCGATAGAAATCTTTTTAGGGTCCGCGCTATTTCCTTAACCTCTGCTATCTTTTGCGAAGGTTCATGGAGCATCAGCGTTTGGTTTTTCTTAGGGGTTAAAAGTAAAAACCGCATTTCATGGTTATCGTAACCCTTGCCTGCCAGGTAACTTGCACCCTGCCGTTTCTCAGCATTGGTTATGTCTTTCGGCATGGAATCCTTGGTCTTAATATCTACGATCATTCCATGCTGTGGGTAATACAGATCTATGTATCCGGTGCAGGGGATGCCTATGTCATCGTCGGTCCATGTGGATGAGTGCTGCACTACGCTAACCTCACCAAATTGATTCTTTTTTTTGATGTTGCCTTTAGCATCTCTTGGAAAGTCTGGCTCTCCATATTGAGCAAGCACCTGGACTCCTTGAGTAACCATGCCCTCAATCATATTGCGTTGCTTGGTTTTCTTTTCTATTGGCTCTGGCGTTAAGGCTGTTGCTTTATCAAAGTACGAGTGTGCTTCCGCAATGCCATGCTCTAGCGAAGCCTTTTCAACTAAAACTTTGACTATCCCGGCCTCAACAGCATTACCGCGCTTGGCAGCAGAACCTACAGGGCTTCGCATCTTCCATACATATGACTGCACCCATTCGGCAGGGCTATGCACAAAAGTGTTTAGGCTGCTTGGAGAGAGCGCCTTTATATTGAAATTAGTCCACGGTTGCATAGGCTACTCTTTTCCTGTTTGTGTTGGATGGTTTAGTTTTTGCTGGGGGGACGATCCATTGGCAGTCGATGTGATGCACTTGCAGATCGTTCTCAATAATAAATTCTTCGCTGATTTGCGCTAGCCCCACCATGTGGGCCAACTGGCACTCCAACTTAGTCTCAAAATTAAGACTTGTTTGCAGAGTCCAGAAACCCATCGTGGTGGTAAAGCTAGCGACGATAACCCACATTAGTAAGCCAGCCCAAAGGCTACGCCATAAAAGTAAATCATTACAGGCAATCCTATTAAGAGTAAGGCGATGGTTATAAACTCAGCTATTACTTTAAACATCGTCGGACTCCTGTTCCTCGATGCACATTCCGACCTGCCATCTGCACTGGTCGATAATGTCATCAATTTCATCCATAATGTTTCTGAAGTTGTAACCGCTGTTTCCCCTGTCGGGATAAACCTGCTTATTGATAAAAGCCTCTTCCTTTAGAGGCTCTAATTGTTTAGCTATAGCCTCAAAAGCGTCGGCCTCATCGCTATGCCGTGTGTTGCGATACCTAACGTCCTCGCGTATCTTTTCCATTCGCAAATTATCATACTGGATAGACATTATACCTCTCCTTTTGTCTTGCTGTAGCGACGGCAAATTTTACCGCGCAGTTAGTTGTACAGAAAATACCGTCCACTTTATGTGGTCGGTAACTTTCACCATCCCAAATAACTCGCTCTCTCATGTTGAGAGCTTTGCGAGTTTCCCTGACAACGGTGTGGTTTGTCTCTCGCCAATCAGGAAAAACGGGAGCGGTAATCATAAATTGATCCCATTGTTTTTTTGATGGCATTTTGAACATCTCACCATATGAATCGCCCCATTGCTTAGTATGTTCTCTGTACGCTTCCCAATCGAAGTCACCATCTTGGATTGCAGTTTGGTATTGGGTAACAAGATCCTTTTGCGGCGCTTTCCCGCACCACATACAGTTACAATTCTTAGTCATGGTTTGCCTCTTTTTCTGCCACAAAGTGATTGGCAGTTACCTTGGCAAAATAAATTTGATTAGCGTTTAGTGCGTTGCAGTAGGATCGGAGTATGCGACTAATACGCACCCTCTGATTCCCGGTGGTGGCCCGATGAAACATGGCAAAACACCGGACGCATACTTGAAATGCTTTTGTGGTTTTAGGGTCTGAAAACTCAAACCTATATTCCTGTTTCTGTTGGGGAGTCATCATTAAACTCCCCTCGCAAAGTCTTCTAAAAGGAACGCTATCACGTCGATTGTAAATCCATTACCAAGCATTTTATATCGTTGAGTTGGTGATACGTGATCCGTATATCCTCTGGGAACTGTTTGCAGGGCCTCGCACTCATTTGGAGTAAGTTTGCGCCACTTTAAATCTTTCACATAGACCTTTGGCTCTCTGTGTCCCCCCATACTGGTAGTGAGGCAGGGAGCCTTCCCTTCCGAAAAATAAACACGTTTTATACAGTCCATCCCTTTAAGATCAGCTAAACCTGCTAATGCAAGACCGTCTTTGCTGAAACAAATTTGTCTGCGGTTTTTTTCAAAATACGTTTTGAGACTTCCACCTTTCCAGAAATTAGCGTCTAGGCAAAAACTTTTTTGCCTGTCTGCTACATAATTTTCTTCCAGAATGTCCTGTAAAACGATGCCTTTATCTTCAGGCAGTTCCCCAACCTTCAGGTTAGTAAAATAGAGTCGGTATCTGTTTTGAGCCGAGAATAAACTGGAGTTGATTGCTATAGGCTCTATGGCCTGACCTAAAGCTTCTGATAAAGCCTCAGACATTCTATCCTGATTAGCTTTCGACATACGCACGTTTTCAACTAACACCTTTAAATTAGGGTTAATTGCTAACGCCTCTTTGATAATTCTTACGCCCTCAAAAAACAGGCCCGACCTTTCTCCGTCGAGACCTAGCTTGGTATTTGAGGCCCTGCTTAAATCCTGACAGGGACTGCCCATACTTATCAGATCGACGTGGTAATTAACGGAGACGCTTTTAACGTCTCCGATTTGTTGTGTGCTTGGGAAATTTGCCTGCGTGACTTTTATCGCAAACTTATCGATTTCCGAACTGATATAGTTGTCTACTTTAACGCCTAACTTATCCAGAGCTATCTGCATTCCAGACATTCCGTCAAAAAGACTTAAAACGGTTATTCCTTTTTTGTTTTGCGAAGTCATATTGTTGCCCCCGCAGTTCTGTTCTTCTTAGCATAGTGTTTTTCTAGAGCAGTTTCTGGAACCTGATACTTCTGACCGTCAGCTACACGCTCCATAATTAAAGGTCGTTTTTTAGCTCGAGTGTTGTAACCTACAAGCTTAAACTTTTCGTCGTTTACTAAGTATATGGAGTCGCGTATTTCTTCTGGTGTCGCACCAAAGTCTAAACTTTTGACCTCTGCAAAATACCAGAGACCGTTTACATGGTCTTTATCTCGCTGGCTTAATTCGCCTTTTAATCTTACTTCAAGTTTGAAAGTGACGTTAGAATCAGAATATCGGGCATTTCCGAGGCCGCCTTCTAGCCCCATCATTGCTAACTCCATCTCTATAAGCGAGTTAAGTTCTTCTCTAATTAGGCTACAGGCTTTTTTGTCTATCTTAATTATCTGCATTTTTTGTCTCCTTGGTTATGCGGCTAGGCCGCTGTTACAAGGATCACATTACACGTTTCGTGTTATAGATGGAAGCAAAAAATACACAATATGTGTTAAATTAATAGAAATTGAATCCCAGGTGTAAAAAAGACATGCTTAAGTTTTTCTGTAAATACCGACTACACGGACTTGGACAAAAACACAAACTGTGTTAATAATAACACCTATCGTGTTAGCAGAGGTGTGATGTACTCAGTAAAAGATATTATAGATGCTGCTTCCCCGCAGGGTAAATCTGCTCTTGCCAAGAAGCTTGGCCTCGCTCCTAGCGTAGTAAACAACTGGTATGCGAGAAAGTCTGTACCTGTCTGTCACTGGCCCGACCTCATGTCTGCTGCCAACTCTAACCCGGATGTAAATGTAACTTACGAGGACATGGCGTTAGCTGTGATAGAGGAACATGGGAAAGGCACAAAGAGCTAAAGGCTACCGAGGTGAGGCTGGTGTAGTAAATGCGGCTAAAGAACAAGGGCTGGACTCTTGGCGAGTACCTTTATCTGGAGCGATGGCAAAATATAAAGGTGATGTTGTCATCATGGATGGCGAGGACACTCAAAGGGTTATCGAGGTCAAGTGGAGAGCCAATGGCTTTAAGCAAATATACGAATGGAAAGGCGATAATGATGCCCTCGTTATCAAGGCTGATGGGAAGGAGAGAATTTACTGTTTTAGCGAAAACCTGGCTCTAGAACTTTTAGGAAGGATAAAGAAAGATGGGAAGGGCGATGGACATAACGTGGTTTGATCGTGACGATGCACCACATGGTAAGTTAGGTGAGATCGAATCTATCCACGACCTCGAGGCTATAATTAAAGAGCCTGTTGGCAAGGATAAGACGAAACTGCCTTTATTTAAATTTAGCAGGCTGCGCAACAATTACCGCAATAATGAAAATGTAGAAAAGATATCGGCTATTGAGGTTGACTATGATGGCGGTGAGATACCGCCTTGGCTGGCTATGGAAAAGATAGAGGATTCGCAGTTAGAAGCACTTCTCTATACGACACCTTCGCACCGGGAAGAAGTTGGCGGATATAGGTGGCGAGTTATACTGCCTTTATCTGAATCCGCTGTTCCCGAAAAACATAGCGACTTGGTGGCCAGGGTGAACGGTCTTTTCGATGGGAAGCTAGCTAACGAAAGCTTTGTGCTTTCGCAGGCGTATTATTACGGCAGTATCGAGGGTCAGCCTAAACCTACTGTTTTAACTAATAATGGCGATTTCCTAGACATCCGGGAAGATTTGGATGCCAATCGTGTGTATAAACGTGGGTCCTCACGGAAAGAAAATGGCGGCGGTGCGATTTTAGGTAAGGGTCGCATAGCGCACTCCCCGGAGCAGATAAGTTTATCTAGGATGCCTGCGGTTCAAGTGCCGCCTACTAAATTATCCGAGTGGCTGTATAAGATTCCAAACATTGATATTGATTGGAACGATTGGTCGAGGATTGGCATGGGTATCTACAATTGCACCAGTGGCAGTTTAGAAGGGAAGATGCTTTTTTCGCTATGGTCATCTAGGTCTAATAAACACGACCAAGACCATCTAGAAGAGCGATGGGAGCATTGGGGACATAGCCCTAGCGATCATATCGATGGCGAAAATATGCGTAAGGTGTTGCAGGAGTATACGTCAGAGCTTTTGTCGGAGTATGTACCTGTAAAAAAGTCTATAGACAATATCATAGAGTTTCCCAAGGATACACCTAAAACCTATGATGTTGTCAAAGCACACAGATCTGACGCTACTGAAGCACCTTTTGATTTTGTAGAAGACCTTCTTATAGACGGTAACTCGTCAATAGTGTTTGGCGAGTCAAACGTAGGTAAAACATTTTTCGCTTTTGACCTTGGAATACACGTGGCGATGGGCAAGCCTTGGCTTGGAAAAGATATCGACCAGGGCGGTGTCTTGTACGTCGCGGCAGAAGGTGGCGGCTCGATACAAAAGCGTTTAGATGCGTTTTATGATTATTACGACCTCAACGATAAAGATATTCCGTTCTGGTATCTGCCTGTCCAGGTGGACTTGAGGAACCCGGAAGCAGACGCTAAACCGATCATTAATTTAGCAGAGGAATTAGAGAACCAGTCAGGTGTCCCCATAAGGCTAATTATAGTAGACACATTATCGAGGGCGTTAGCAGGGGGTGCTGAGAACACGTCAGAAGATATGTCATCTTATATAATGAACATTGATCACATAAGGCAGGCGTTAGGGTGTCACGTTTGTAGTATCCACCATAGCGGTAAAGACAGCTCAAAAGGAGCTAGAGGATGGTCCGGTCTTAGAGGGTCGCTGGACTCCGAAATAGAGATATTAAAGGTCGGAGACGGCTTTGGCGTTGCGAAGGTGACCAAGCAGCGCGACATAGAATTTTGCGCTGATATACCTTTTAGGCTGCAGGCTGTGGAAATAGGCACTAATCGAAGGGGCAAACCCATAACATCGTGTGTCGTATTAGCTACCGAATTTAAGGTTAACTCAGGCGAGAAACTAACAGAGCGAGAGATCTGGGTAGTAGATATTATTAACAATATTGTCATAGGCGAACACCGAATCCCGGAGAAACATTTCTTTGAGTTTCCCGGTAACGCGAGGATTTTTGCAAAAGATAGTGTGTCCAAAAAGGAAGTGAGGCGGTGGTTTGCGGAGAAGATGAACACCTACGAGTCGACAGAAAGTGGACATCCCGGTGATACGGACATGGACGCTGTATACAAAGCGTTTAATAGGGTCCTTAAGTCATTGACTAAAAAGGGAAAAATAGTTGCGGATAAAGACCGGGTAACAAACCAAGAGCTAACGGAAGGAATGTAAATTGGACACTTATTGGACACCGGATGGACTAGGTCAAGAAATTGGACGGACATGGACAACCCCCTATAGGGGTGTCCAATGTCCAATTCTTCGTCCAGTTATAAAGGAGGTTTGTTTTGGCATTTAAAAATTGGAATCAAGCTAAAGCGAAAAGATCGCCTCTAGAGGGAACGCTGGCGAGGAAAGTTTATGAGGCTCCTATAAATCAAAACAGAGAGACGGCTGTTGCGGTGCAGGAAATAGTCGATGATGTAGATGAGATCGCTACAGAGATGGATGCGAAATGGGGCGTAGAGAGGGTAGTAGATAAATGTCCTGATATAAATTTAAAGGGACGGTTTTTAGGCCAAAGGCAAAAGTTTGATGATGCGTTACTAAGGTCTGACAACATTAATGAAATCCATGCACACGCACAAAGTTTAATAAATGGATATAAGGCGTTAGACCAAGCCGCAGGCAAAGCCGGGATAAGAACTGCTTTTGAATGTGGGTATTTAGAGGTGTTAAGAGATGGTCGAGTGTGGCGGTTCATTACTGCCGGGACCCAGATGCAACCGGACCCTGACGATAAAAGGCACGTAACTTTTGTAGTTATAGATGCATGCGTAAATTTACTTTTAGGCGAAAAAAACAAGTTGGCAAACGAAGTGACGAAGACGTTTGCAGGCACTGTAATAGAAAGAGTGCATAGGAAGGACGATTTAAATGATTCCCTTGATGACATTTTCCCAACAGATAAGGGTAGCGGTGGCAAAGCAAAGAAAAAAACAGCCTAAAGAAACTGATCGTAAAGAAACTGATCCCGGTACGCCTGAGACCCGGAAAAAGTTAAGGCCAGATCCGGTTCAAGAGCTGTATCGAATATGGTTAAAACGAGGTTACAGGGATGCAGCAGAGTTATATGAGTCTGCGTTAGAGATACGCCAGATTTTTATGCTTGTTAGCGGTGGCCTGTTTGCAAGGGCTATTGATTGGACTGGTACTATAAAGGGGTCTAAAACGCCTCTCCCGGAGTGGTTAAGTCAAAGAAGAACTGACGTTTATGTTCCCTGGACTAAGGAGATGACCGATAGGCAGATGACTACGATAATGCAATGGTTAATAGACGAAAAGCCGTTAGGTGAAATAGACCGATATTACAAGCAAAAGAACGGCAGAGCTTCGCATACTGTTGTGTGTGCATTAACTAGATATGCCTATATGTCAGGTCGAATTAGACCTTTAAACACAATATCTTGATTTAGGGGATTGACGAAGGGGAGAGCAAATGCTAAAAAACACTATCCTTGAAATTGTTGCGTCTGGAGTCCTTATGAAAGAGAAAGGGCTTCCTGACTCTATTGCCGAAATGTTGGCAGGCGAAGGCATATTTTTATTGTCAGAGCAACCAGACGGACGCTGTGCTGTAATAGAAATATCCATGTGGAATGACTCACGCGAGGCCGCTGAGTATGTGCATTACAGTGGACCAAATGGGTGGCTGGATTATGTATCGCCAACGGTGCATTAAATGTCAAAAACCCCGACTATAAAAAGATGGCCTGCTGATTCGGTAGAAAAGAGAAAAACCGCGAGTTTAGTTCCGTATGCCAGAAATGCTAGAACGCATAGCGAAGAGCAAGTAGCTCAGATCGCGGCAAGCATTAAAGAGTGGGGCTGGACCACACCAGTTTTAGTAGACGAAGAGTCAACTATTATTGCTGGACACGGTAGAGTTATGGCAGCGCAAAAACTTGGGATAGAAGATATCCCGGTAATGGTGGCCGAGGGATGGAGCGAGGCACAGCGCAGGGCGTATGTTTTAGCGGACAATCAGCTAGCGCAGAACGCTGGATGGGATACAGATTTATTAAAGGTTGAGATTGGTGACTTAGCCGAAGAGGGCTTTGACCTCGACCTTATTGGTTTTGATGATATAACACTCGATGGCTTGTTAGTGGAGCAAACCGAGGGGCTGACTGATCCAGATGATACACCTGGACTCCCCGATAACCCGGTGGCAAGGCTTGGAGATGTTTGGCAGTTGGGTCGGCATACATTAGTCTGTGGCGATAGCACCGATGCTGATACGGTAGCGAAATGTCTGAAAGAAGTCGTGCCGCATTTGATGGTGACCGACCCGCCATATGGCGTAAATTATGACGCAAGTTGGAGAAATAGCCGAGTACGTTCTACTGGGGGGTCTTTAGGTGCTAGGGCTGTGGGGAAAGTTTTAAATGATGATAACGCTGATTGGGGCGAGGCATGGGCTTTGTTTCCCGGTGACGTTGCATATGTTTGGCATAGCGGCACTAAGGCCCACATAGTTGCAAAAAGTATTGAGGATAACGGTTTTAATATTCGCGCCCAGATAATATGGGCCAAGAATAATATGGTTATTGGAAGAGGTGATTATCACCCTAAACATGAGCCTTGCTGGTATATCGTAAGGCAAGGGTCTAAAGGGCATTGGTCTGGTGGGCGTAAGCAAACCACAGTGTGGGATATACCAAAGCCTCAGAAAAGCGAGACAGGTCACAGTACACAGAAGCCTGTCGAATGCATGAAGAGGCCAATTGAAAACAACAGTAGTCCGGGGCAGGCAGTTTACGAGCCGTTTAGCGGATCTGGCACAACAATTATAGCAGGCGAGATGACTGGGAGGTCGGTTCATGCAATAGAGTTGGAGCCGGGTTACGTCGATGTGGCTATTAAACGGTGGCAAGATTTTACAGGCGAACAAGCAACCTTAGACGGTGTGGCATTCGCAGATATTGAGAGGAAACCTGATGGGGGGGAGGAAGCCGCATAGCCCAACGGCAGAGCAACGCAAGACGGTTGAGGCGATGTCTGCTTACGGTATAACTCAGGAAGATATAGCTGAAGTAATAGGCATAGATCCTACTACTTTGCGAAAATATTATTCTGAACAGTTAAAGATAGCGAGGGCAAAAGCTAACGCTAGAGTCGCAGAGGGGTTGTTTAAAAAGGCAACAGGCGAAGGGCCTCAAGCTGTAACTGCGGCAATATTTTGGCTTAAGACGAGAGCCGGGTGGAAGGAAACTAACGTCCACGAACTAGGCGGCTCAGACGGTGGACCTATACAGGTCATAACCGGAGTGCCACGTGCCGACGATTGATACAGGGTACAAACCGAGGAAGCAGCAGACTGATCTGCATTTATCGTTAAAGCGTTTTAATGTGCTGGTGGCCCATAGACGATTTGGGAAGACAGTTTTTGCTATAAATGAGGCTGTCGACAAGGCACTAAGATGCAAGCTTGATCGACCTCGATATGCTTATATTGCACCTTTTAGGTCGCAGGCTAAGACAATATGTTTTGATTATTTAAAGGAGTATACAAGAGGTATCCCCGGCACAACTTTTAACGAGTCTGAGCTTAGAGCAGACTTGATGAATGGAGCGAGGATTACATTATTCGGTGCAGACAATTATGAGGCACTCAGAGGTAACTATTTCGATGGGGTGATCCTCGATGAGCCATCGCTTATGTCACCGAGGGTATGGACAGAAATCGTCAGGCCGTGTCTTAGTGACCGAAAAGGATGGGCTATTTTTATAGGAACGCCAGCAGGTGAAAACCAATTTTATGAGATCTACCAACACGCACTGGAGTCTGGCGATCCTTGGTATGCGGCAATGTACAAGGCATCGGAGACAGGCATAATACCAGAAGATGAGCTAAAGGATGCTCGTCGGGCTATGTCTGACAACCAGTACCAGCAAGAGTTCGAGTGTTCATTTTCGGCAGCAGTTACCGGGGCTGTATATGCTGAAGAATTAATAAGGGCCGAGAGCGAGGGGCGTATAACTAACGTGCCTTGGGAAAGAGATGCACAGGTCCACGTATCTTTTGATCTTGGTATGTCTGATACAACAGCCTTACTTTGGTATCAGATAGTGGGGCGGGAAGTGCATTACATTCGGGCATATGAAGCGTCGGGCGTAGGTCTCGATCATTATGTGGACGTTATTAGAAGTCATAAAGAATATAATTATGGCAAGTTTTTACTGCCGCATGATGTCAAGGTTAGGGAGCTAGGCACAGGGATTAGCCGAGCCGATACTTTACATAACTTAGGCATAAACTGCACGATTATGAAACGGACCTCGCCAGAGGAAAGAATACACGCAAGCCGAATGGCATTCGATAGAATGTGGTTTGACAAGGAAAATTGTAAAGAAGCCTTAAGGTCGCTTCGCCAGTATAGATACGAGTGGAACGACAAAGCTAGGATATTTCAAAAACGCCCTGTCCATGATTGGACAAGCCATTTCGCAGACAGTTTTGGCCTGTCGGCAGAGGGCTTAAATTTATCTAAACCTAGAAAAGATTTACCGCAACGAGACAAGAGTTGGATCGTCTAATGACTATGGACTTTGCTAATCAGCGTAAAATGATGGCTCGTATTGAAGAGCTTCAAAATTTGTGTTTAACGCAGGCAGAAATGCTAGCTAGACTTGAAAAAGCAGTGGACCGTCTAGAGCAAAATGGCTGTGCCGTAACAAATAAGCAGGCATCAAAGAAAGCAGCATAAATGGCTCATGAGACTCTTGACGAAGAGCGTCTAGCCGAAATCATTAGCTCTAGTATACGCGAGAGTGCTGGTTTTGACGGAGACGAGCTTTCAAGTACACGCACAGATAACCTCGCTAGATATCAGGGCGAGGAGTACGGTGACGAGAGGGACGGTAGATCGTCCGTTATTGATCGCTCTGTATTAGAGACGGTGGAGCAAGTGATGCCTTCGCTTGTCCGTACTTTTTTATCTAACTCTGAAACGGCTGTTATGTATGAGCCTCAAAGACCAGAGGATGAAGAGGTAGCACAGCAGGCTTCTTCTTACGTTAATCATGTTTTGATGCGTGAAAACGAGGGTTTTATAACCGCAGTAGACTGGATGAAATCTGCGCTAATTACTGGGACATCTGTCGTTAAATTGTTTTGGGATGAGCAAGAAGATATTCGGGAGGAAACATACACCGGGTTATCTGACCAAGAGTATGTGAAGTTAGTAAACGACGATAAAATTGAAGTCTTAGAGCATTCGGTTTACGGAAAGATCGATGCTAACGGTATGTCTGTGGATGAGGAGACAGCGTTAGGTTTGGCGGCAGAGGGCATCGAAGAGATAGAAGCTACTCACGATGTAAAGATTAAATATACAAACACAAAGTCTAGATTACGGTGGGCCGCAGTTCCCCCGGAAGAGTTTTTAGTAAATAAAAGATGCCGCACTTTAAACGAGAACGATAACACCTGGACGTTTGCTTGCCACAGACAGGCTCGATCTGTTGAGGATCTAATAGCCGAAGGCTATGACGAAGAGATAATAGACAGGGCCGCAACACAGCATGATAGCAATAATTACGACCAGACTTTTGAGGAACGTTTTGACGATCTTCAGTCGGTTACTCAAAACTACTCTGAAACTTCATATGGGCAGAGAAGGGTTTATGTTTACGAGTGCTATATGCGCTGTGATTATGATGGTGATGGCGTTAGCGAACTTAGACGCATAACTGTATTAGGCGGCTCAACTAACACAGAGATTTTAGAGAACGAGGTTTGTGAAGAGCTTCCGTTTGCGGAGCTAACAGCTATAAGAAGGCCGCACAGATTGTTTGGCTACAGCCTTGCCGAGCTTACTAAAGACTTACAGAGGCTCCGCACAGCTATTTGGAGGGCCATGTTAGATGGACTTTATCTATCTCTTTATCCGCATAGAGCGATAGATGAATCCAGAGTCGAATTAGACGATATGTTAAGCGAAGATCCGGGAAGTATTTACCGGGTAAACGGAGACCCTAACTCAGCTATTGTAAACTTATCTACGCAATGGCCCGGCCAACAGGCATTTCCTATGATGCAGTATATCGATCAGGCGTTAATAAGGCGGTCAGGCGTCAATGATCTTTCTGGTGGACTTGATGCTAACGCATTGCAGGGAGAAACAGCTAGAGGCGTTGAAGAGGCGGCTAATAGTGCAAGGGCCAGAGTAGAGTTAATAGCCAGAACATTTGCCGAGACAGGCTGGACTAGGCTGATGCGTTTAGCGCTTCAGATGTTAAACAGGCATCAAGACCGTGAAAAGGTTGTTCGTCTTTTAGGCAAGTGGGAGACAGTAGATCCGCGCACTTGGAATGTAGAAATGGACGTTAGGATTAACGTGGGTCTAGGAGTTGGAAGCAAGTCTGAGCAAGTATCTAAACTAAGCATGATTGCCGCTAAACAAGAGCAGCTAATGACTGCACTTGGGCCGACTAACCCATTGTCTCCGCTTCCTAAATATTATCAAACCATGAGGAAGCTAACGGAGGTTGCTGACCTGGAGCCAGAACAGTTCTGGAACGACCCAACTCAGGCCATGCAGCAGATGATGCAAAGTCAGCAACAACAGCCTAATCCTGAGATGATTAAGGCCGAGCAAGAGCTGAATATGAAGAGGGAAGAGGCTCAAGCTAAGTTGCAGCAAAGCAGAATGGAAGCTGAGATGCGGACAGAGGCCGATGCTAATAAGGCACAATTAGAAGCCGAGGTAGCAAGATTTAAAGCAGAGCTTGAGGCAGGCCAGCAGAGAGAAAACGCTATTTTAAGATCGGAAGTAGACAAGAAGGTAGCGGCAGACAAGCTAGCTTTTGAATACGAAAAGATGCGTCTTGACCATGATTATAGGATGGCTGAATTACAGGAAGAGAAAGAGTTAGAGGCGGCAAAAATGGCCGCAGGGTCAAGGGATGGTCAGGGAAACATAAATTTAAGTGATTAGAATTGTGGAGCCAATTATGGGTTTAGTAGGATCAAACAGCGACAAAGAATCTCAGAAACGAATGCAGGCTTTTATAAAAACACAGCCTAAAAAGAAGCCAGTTAATATAAAGCAGGCCCTAACTAAAAAAGGAAAGAAATAATGGCAAGGACAGCAATGAATCCTTTTGATTATGGGATCATGTCTGACAGGCTGATATTCCGACCAGAGGTAGGAGAGGATGCCCCGGCAGAAGATTATACACTTGGCGAAACTGTTGCAGGCGGTTTATTCAGCGAAGCAGGGTTTCAGTACGACCCTATTTCTAATCGCCTTATTCCCTTAAAACCTTCTGGCGTTTTTAGCCCCGGTGATGAAGACACTGGAGCAGGGGCAGTGGAAGAACCCGGTGACGGATTTTTTAAATTAACTGACGTGCTTAAATATCGAGACAAGGGAATGGACTTAGCTAACTTTGGTGGCCAAAACCGCGTCTCTGTATTTGATATATTTAAGTCTAAAGGCGGTAATACTTTCGATATCGACATGAGCGCACCATATGCCGATCTTTTAACAGGTACAAATGCGGCAGGGGAAAGAGTGCCTTTAAATGAGGCCGTAGATGAAAGGGGCAATAAACTTTCTAGAGGCTTAATTGACAATCGTATAGCGGCGGCACTTGCTTCTATTGATGAGTCTGGTGGAAACGATGGCGAAGGCCCAGGACCAGCATGAACATACTAGACGAGCCAGATGAGAGAGAAGAGGCTCCTGAGTGGCGCGGCGAGGATGCAAGGCGGTTACTTGCAAATCCTTTAATACAAGAAGCGTATGCCAACTTTGAAAAAGAACAGATAGAAAAAGCAATCTCTGCACCTGTAACAGATGATGAAACACGCTACAGGTGCATGGTTGCAATACAAGTTTGCCGTCAGGTCGAAAAGCATCTGACGCGAGTAGTATTTGACGGTAATAAGGCCGTTAAATCTGCAAACGAGGCTGATAAACCGTCTCGATTTGTATGAGGACAAGTCCTAATCAGGACACCCTTTAACCTTAAAAGGAAACTAGAATGAGTGAAGAACTTTCCATAGAGGAAAGGTTCGGAAATGTTCTTAGTGCTGAAATGCCAACTGAGGATAATTCAGATTCAGTAGAGCCTGAACAACCTGAACCCGAAGAAGCAGTAGAGGCTGAAGGCGAAGAGCTGGAAGCCGTAGAAGAAGAGTCCACAGAAGAGTTAGAAGTTGAAGACGACGAGGAAACCCCAACAGATTCCGAATACATTGAGTTTTTAGACGATGAAGGAAAACCTGTCAGGGTCACGCCAGAGGAGTACAGAAACGGATATCTACGTCAAGCGGACTTTACCAGAAAGTCTCAACGTAACGCTGAAAAGAACAGGCAACTAGATGAGGCAGTAGAAAAACTTAGCAAGGAAAGGCAAGAACTAGAGCAATACTTTACTCAAAAAATCGAAGAAATATCGATGTTTGAGGAAACGCCTCCTGACTTTGACGAGCTTTATGAAAGTGATCCTTTGGGCGCACCTAAAATAGAGCGAGAGTGGAATAAGCGTCAGGAGAAAAAGAGAGAGTTAATTGCAGAAAACAAAAAAATGCAAGAGCAGCAACTTCAAAAGTACCAAGAAGATATGCGACAGAAGTCCATTAAGGAACAAGAGAAACTGCCTACATTAATTCCTGAGTTTCAAAACAAAGAAACTCGTAAAAAGGGACTGCAAGAACTTGTGAGCCACCTTCAAGAAGAAGGCTTTACGGATCAGGAAATTTTTTCCGTAACAGATGCCCGACACTTTAAATTGTTGTGGTACGGCTATCAGTACCAAAAGAACATGAAAGGTGCTTCTCAAATTGCTCGTAAAAAGAGTGCAGGAAAACCAAGGGTATTAAAGCCCGGTTCTGCCAGGCCAAAACCTTCAAAAGAGTCTCGAGTTGCCAAGAAAATTGATGCCGCACGTAGCAGTCAGTCCAAAGAGGCATGGACAAATGTCTTCCAGGACGTTCTTGATAATCGATAACTAGAAAGGTGCTTTAAATGGCAGTCCCTACTAATACAGTTATTAGTGCAACCCGCACTAATAAAAGGGAGGATTTATCCAATATTATCGCGGATATTTCTCCAACAGATACCCCTGTTCTTACCTTAATAAAGGAAGCAACAGCCACAGCCCGATACCATGAATGGAACACGGACTCCTTGGCAAATGCGGCTTTGAACGCCCATGAAGATGGAGATTCAGACACGGCTGGAGCTAGTTCCGCTACTGTCCGTCCCGGTAACAGAACACAGATCATGAAAAAGACTTGTTCTGTGTCGGGAAGTGTCGAAGCAATTTCACTAGCGGGATATTCATCAGAAATGGCCTATCAAATGCAAAAGAGGGCCAAGGAAATTAAGACTGATGCAGAAAAGAGTATAACTTCAAACCAAGCTTTGGTGGTCGGTGCGGCAGGCACTGCTAGCCAGATGGCTGGCATTGAGTCTTACTTGACTTCAAACATCGTCTATGGCGGCACAAACGCAGGTGCTGCTAACCCCGGTTATAACTCTGCAAATGGAACTGTTGTAGCCCCAACCGACCCTAACAACACAGGTGCTTTTACTGAGGCAAAACTTAAATCCCTCGTTAAATCCTGTTGGGATAACGGTGGTCAGCCTGATGTGTTGATCGCAGGCGGCTTTAACAGACAGGCCGTGAGCGGATTTTCGGGAATTGCAAGTTTATATCGTGACACGGCTCCCAAGTTAGGGCCAGCAAGCATAATTGCGAGCGCAGATATTTACGTTAGCGATTTCAGCGGAAATGGAGGCATTAAGGTTGTAGCTGACAGGTTCTCAAGACCTAGTGTTGCATTGCTTCTAGATCCTGAGTATCTGCACATGGCCTACTTAAGACCTTGGCAGACTTATGAACTTTCTAAGCAAGGTGACAATGAACAGCGCACAATTCTTGGAGAGGGATGTGTAGGAGTTCTAAATGAAGCTGCACATGGAAAGGCCGTAGGTCTAACCACATCTTAATCACTAACCGGATCAGGGGGCGAATGCCCCCTTTTCTTTTAAAGGAAAAAAGCAATGCCGATGGGCAAAGGCACATATAGAAATAAAGTCGGGCGGCCAAAGACTAAAAATAAATTCATGAAAATGGCTATGAAAAAACCAAGGAAGATGGGGCGCACAAGGAAGGCATAAATATGGCGTGGAGATTATTAGACGATGACGAAAATAAGACCGAGTGGTTTAAGTATGACGAAAACACTGGGGAGTCTATAACGCGAACAACTTATAAAGGGACTAAGTTAGTAACGGACCTAAATAAGGAGGTTCAGTCTAAAGAGTTTGGACGTGGGCAAGATAACGATATGCACCACGTTGCCAGAATACCGCCAGAGATAATCCACAAGTGGCTGGTCGATTATGGGGTCAATGTTTACAACAAGGAACATGGCCCTAGAGTTATGGCTCTTTTAGATAGTAATGAGTGGAAGCATTTACGGCTAAACACCGGAAAATTAGGAAAAAGAACCATACATTTTTAAGGGGGTCAAATGGTTGCTAATTATGGACAACTAAAGACCGCATTAGCGTCACTTCTTAACAGGGATGACCTAACATCTAACATCCCAGATTTTATAACGATGTTAGAACAGACGGTTAATCGTGAGGTTAAGTTTAGAAATAGACGCATGGAGACTACGGCCTCTATAGCTATTTCTAACGGCAACGAATTAACGCTCCCAACAGATTACATAGAGACAAGGGCGTTGGTGTTTCTCTCTTCTCCTAGAGTAAAACTTGATTATATGATACCAGCGTCCTTTGAGAACACTTACACAACGGATACCCCGGCAACACCTTTAAACTATACGATAACCGGGAACATTATAAAAATTGGACCAAGGCCAAGTTCTGCTAATAACTTTAGTTTAACCTATATGCAGAAGCTCCCTGCCTTAACTAACGATGGCGATACAAATTGGTTGCTAGATAACCACCTGGACTGTTATCTGTATGGCTCTGCAATCCATTCCGCTCCCTTTTTAGGCGATGACAGCAGGCTTCAAACTTGGGTGGGGCTTTATGATAGATGTGCTGCCGAAGTGGCAGGCGATGATAGTAGAGCAAGATGGAACGGTGCGCCTGTAGTGCCGAAGTTAAGTGTTTCTGTAGTTTAAAATGATACCTAACCCAAAGATTTTTACGGATTGGGCTTCTTGGGCCAATCAAATCCAACAAATATTAAACCCTTTTTTAGAACGTGCCGAAAGCACGTTTTTTAGACAAGGCCGCGCTGTAGAGGTTGCCTCGTTTGAGGTGGGGTCCCTTCCTAGTCCATCTCCTCCGGGGAAAATTATTTTCGTCAGTAATGAAACTTCCGGTGCGGTCTTGGCCTTTTCGGACGGTACTGATTTTAGACGTGTAACAGATAGAGCGATTGTGAGTTAATAATGGCAAGCACAGCGACTACTAGAGGCAAATATAGAAAACAAGGTTTAGGTGATGGCCTAAATACTTGGGGTCTAAACTCTGGGTTGAATGGATTGTTTGATGTCATGGATGAGGCTATTCATGGCGTCAAAGAAATAACTTTAACAGGCACATCTTATTCCCTTACAAGCACAAACTATACGTCTAACGATATTCGCTTCCGTCAGTTTAAGTTTACTGGAAACTTTGCGGCAACGATTACTATCCCGGCAACTCAGAACTGGTGGGTTATTGAAAACGCTACAGGGCAGACTTTAACTTTTTCCAATGGGTCAAATAATGCAACGCTAGGAAACGCATTTTTTGGCCTGCTTGTCACTAACGGCACGACAGTAACGATGTTGACTCTACCCGATGGAGTCAATGCAAAAACTGTTGCCGACAACATTGCCTCTGTTAATTCTATTGCCGCAAATTTAGCGAGCATACAGGATGTTGGATCGGTAACAAGCGAAATAGCCCTGCTTGGAACTACCGATGCTATAGCCGACATGAATACGCTAGGCACTGCCGATGTGGTAGCCGATATGAACTCCCTTGCCACCACGGATGTTTTAGCAGATATGGCGGCTCTAGCTGAAACCGATGTATTAGCTGATATGGCCCTGCTAGCCACGACAGATGTTGTAAGTGATATGAATACACTGGCCCAAGCAGATGTCATTGCAGACATGAATACACTGGCAACGGCTGATATTGTTAATGACATGAATCTGCTAGCAAGCGCAGATGTTATTTCTGATATGAATACTCTTGCTCAAGCAGATGTCATTGCCGACATGAATACATTGGCAACGGCTGACATTGTTAGTGACATGAACACTTTGGCTACCACTGATGTAGTTAATGATATGAACACATTGGCTACGACTGATGTTGTAAATGACATGAATACACTAGCTACGTCACAGAACGTAACTAACATGAACACATTGGCGGGTATAAGTTCAGATATAACTGGCGTAAACGCAATAAGTAGCGACATCACGGCTGTTAACACAAATCCATTTAAGCAAAGCATCATCGATGTAGATGGCAACTCAACAAATATCACTAATGTCGGTGGTTCAATAACGTCGATAAACACTGTGGCAAATAATCTCACAGATGTGAACGCATTTGGTAACACTTATCAGATAAGCACAAACAACCCTACTACAGATGGTGGCGGCAATCCGCTTAGTGCTGGCGACTTGGCGTGGGTCACATCAGCCGATAAATTGCGAGTGTATAATGCAACGTCAGGTGCTTGGGAAGATGCGGGGTCAGCGACAAACGGCACAGTAGATCGTCATAGTTATGTTGCCACGGCAAACCAAACAACATTCCCGGCTACAGGGGCTATTTCTTATAACCCTAATTTTGTGGATGTTTACCTTAACGGTATAAAATTGGTAAACGGCACAGATGTAACGGTTAGCAGTGGTAGTAACATTGTGCTGGCAACTGGCGCGGCTGTAAATGACACAGTGGATGTTGTCGCTTACGGCACTTTCTCGTTAGCTGATATGTATACGAAAACGCAAAGTGATAATCGTTACGTTCAGCCAGCAGGCGCGGTAGCCAATATTTCTGGCGGCGCGGCTCAAGGAATTTTGTATCAAAGCGCTGCAAGCACCACTGCCCATCTTGGTGCTGGAACTAGCGGGCAATTCTTACAAACTAACGGAAGTGGTGCTGCCCCAAGTTGGGTAAATGCTCCCGCAGGCTCAAGTATCGCTAGCACCCTAAAATATGCCTAACGAGAGGAACTAAAAATGGCAGATCGTATTGAAGAATTATTTCTGAAAAAATTCACAAGTACAGAACTAGGGGCTGGCACTAGACACGATTTCACTAGTAACAGCACCACGGCTTTCGCCTTGAAGGACGTTGAGTTCAGCCAAGGAAGCGATAATGACGCTATATCTGGTTCAGTAACTGTCGGTAAAACAAGCGATTTTTCTGCCTCGCCTAGTAAATTTTCTACACTGGGTACATTTGGCGCTTTAGTAGATAGTTTATCTGGCACAGCTATTATGGATATTGACAGCACGTTATCAATACGGCCTGATGCTAAAGTAATTACATATACAGATGAGACAGTTATTCTTGAAAATGGTGGTACAACCAATAATAACAGCGTTGGGCCGTTGATTAATCAAGTAACACCAATTGTAAACGGCAATGAAGAAACGCCTGTGAAGACTACTTTATCGCCAACAAACGCTGGCACAGGCAACGTGGGTAATTATCAATCTGGCGCTTCAAAACAATACGCGATTGTTCATACTACAGCTAATGGCATTAAAGTATGGATGCGATTTGCAAAAGGCACTTCCGCATATTCTTATGTCTATATGGTAGGTATGGATGACGGCAACGATTACGCATACCTTCAAAGCACATATACTGAGCATCTTTGGGATGGGGAGCGGTTTATTTATTGGTATGACGGCGGCTACATATATTTTTTCGACCTTGATGATGCTAATATTACCAATCCCACAACTCATGGCGTTACCTGTCACGGCAGAATGACGGCCGCCTCTTACTCAGGGTCATCATATGACCACAAATTTGGCTCGTATCACGTTTCAAAACATGACGGAAAAAAATATTTTTATCAGCACTTCAATTCACAAAATTACGGTGTGATTTGGGAATTGCCGAGTACGACCGCAGACGGTGCAGCTTGCCCGAAACGTTGGAAAACTGGAAGCGGTGCTTATTCTACGAATGGAACTGACCCCTGGGGAAATAACAGTGGCTCAGCATGGGTGCCATATGGTTTGGAACTTAATGTTTCACGAAATCAATATTCAATGGAGCAGATGTCAACGTTTACCGATAAACTAGGTGTGAAACGCTGGATGCTCTGGCGAAGACAAAACTCGTATCAAACTTTCCTTTTCACTTGGCGCGACGAAGATATGCAAGCACTCAGCAATAATTCGGTACTTGGCTCGAATGACCCAAACTCGAACTCCGCGGAAGGGCTGAGATGTGTAGCTCTTAGTTCTTTTTCACACGCGGCTTTAGATTTCAATACAACATATTTCAATGGAAATTCTGGCAATGGATTTTTGGACTCTAATTCAGGTTATTTAGGCACTGGAAATCCAGATTGGGAGGCTGGAACTTACGGAAACTTTTTTGTAGACGGATTGACATTCTACCAGGGTAATATATCCACCAATTACAATGTTTTCAAAATTGATCTCACAAAAACGTCGTTCCCGGGATTATTTGTCACGGGCCAATACGCACCGTATGAAAACATTTTTTACGTACAATTGACAACGCCGTCTCAGGCCACGATCGATGCGAGAACGTATACAAAGGCACCAGCTTTGACCGTAAGGGTAACAGGTGTGAGAGAGGACAGGACATAAAATGGCTTTAACACAAAATAAACGTGAGGCTGCGGCTACGGATACGCCTGCCGCAACTCCAGCCCCGCCTAAATTGGTTACTGGTTTCAATCAAAGTCAAAATTTTCAGCTTATGTATACTGTGCCGGATGGACGCAAGTGGGTTGGAAGAGTAGGCAGCCGAAATCAAGGCTCCGGGTTTGGCCCATATATAACCCCAGCCGGAGAAACGCCGTCATCGAGTATGTCTAACGCGATGAAAAGTATGCGGATTATAACCAATTCTTTTGATGCAATGGGGGCTTCAAACTCTTATGGCAATTACAGTAGTTGGGACATCACGCTACACGCTGGTGATATGATTCATTCTGATGCACACACTAGCAGTCATTACAGTCAATTTATAGGGACGGAAAGCGATGCCTGAGCGATTTAGAGGTAATTTAAAGTACGAATTGGTACAAAGTTTTGAGGACGATTTAACAAGTTCTAACGTCTTAAAAACAATAGTCGAAGAGGGTGAAACACCTGTAAACACTTGGCGATTGAATTTAGGGCCGCACAATCCGCAGACTATGGTTAATTTCCAAAACGCTGAAGAAGTAGAGGATTTTTGCCTTCGATGCCCTGACAATTTTTGGTCACCCTATTTTGAAGACCCAGCACCAGAAGAAGGCGGTGAGTGATGAGCCGCGCTAGAGACGTAGCTGACAAAAATTTAGCAGTTATAAATGCCGGAAGCGACGGTCAAATACTGACGTCTGACGGCGCGGATTGGTCAGCGCAAAACGCTCCAACCGAATTGCCAGCCCACGGCTCCGATGGAAATATCCTGACTTCCACCGGTTCAGCTTGGGCGAGTGAAGCAAATCCGTTGCCAGCGCATGGAACTAGCGGAAATGTTCTAACGTCAACTGGATCGGCTTGGGCCAGTCAAGCAGCGGCTGGTGGTGGATCTTGGGATTTGCTCGCAACAACTACAGTCAGCGCAACACAAAATTTAGATTTTCGTGGAAGCAGTATTTTTGATAACTCAACTTATGGAATGTATTGCGCGGTATTTGCAAACTGCAATGTAGATTTTGGCGGGAGTACTGGATCCTTGCGAACAACATGGCTCCGCGACGGATCAAGTACGGTTTCACAAGATATAATTTATGCACAAGTTGCATGGTATAGCAGCTTAGAAACCAGCAATAGTGGTAGCGGAAACACTGGATATGCCCAATTAATAGCAAACGATGGCCCAGGTGCAATTATGGGTCAAGTTTGGTTTACATTAGAAGCTAGTGCGGCGAATGGAACAAACACAGGTGGGCCTGCTATGACTTGGCAGATTACAGAAAACACAGGTTTTTTGAATAATGGTCGGGCAAAAACTGCTATTGGTCATGCTTTTATAAATCAAAACACTTGGAATACTACTGGAACTGGCATTGATGGCATCCGATTTTATACTGAATACAGCACTTGGCATTCTGGCAAAATTTATATGTATGGATTGAAAAAATGAGTGAACGGCAATTCTATCAAACACCTGACGGATTTGAAAACATTCCGTTTACTGACGAAGAGCAAACAGCATGGGAAGAGCATGAGGCAGGAAGAGATGCGCAACTCTTAATATATAAAGCAGAACATGTGCGTAGAGAAAGGGATCAGTTTCTTAAAGAAACCGACTATGCCGCTTTGCCTGACACCCCTGAGATGAGCGATGCAATGACAACTTACCGCCAAGCCTTGCGCGATGTTCCAGCACAATCAGGGTTCCCATCAGATATAACGTGGCCTACGAAGCCAGAGGAATAGATTATGATTTCATGGAGTGAAGTTCAAGCTGACCCATCGTTGGCAAACGCCTATGTTACACAACAAACCGGGATCTTAAACGAGCAAGGCGGCACAGGGGGAACGGCAGGTAATCCCACACTTACTATGGGACAGCAATACCTGGCGAATAACCCCGATGTTTTTGAAGATGCAACAGCTCGCGCCCAAGCGGAGGGGATTGCCCCGGGTCAAGCATTCCAAAATCGAGTAGATCAAATAGCGCGAGAGCATTTTGATGCTTTCGGTATGAATGAAGGTCGCTCAGGATTTGGTTATACAGCTCCTGCACCTGGATCTTTCGCGCCATCTCCGACAGATGGTATGCCTTTTACTCCGGGGCCGGGTTCGATGCCTAGCTCATCAGGGGGAAATTTATCTGGACTAGGTGCTGGAATGACTCAGATGCCTACATTTGACACATCTGCTTATGAGTCAGCGCTTAATAATTTTGGTGGTTTATTAAATAACTTCGGTGATTTTTTTGGCGGTATAATGTCTGGAGCGCAGAATTATATGGCTAATCCTAATTTTAGCCCATACGCAGGCTATCCAAATGCCAATTATGTAAATCCGTTTTTTAATGCATCCCCTTATTTTGGAGCTGGCGGCTTTGGTGGGTTTAATAGCGGATCTCCTTTTGCTACCCCCAGCAGAGGATCGGCTAACACTGGTCATAATATGCTTTGGACTACATAAATGCCTTTAATAGAGCTTCCAATAAAACCGGGCGTAGTGAGGGACAATAGTTTCTTATTATCGGAGTCCAGGTGGATAGATGCAGATAAAGTACGTTTTAGAAGAGTGGGCGGAAGATCGCAGCCAGAAACTATAAACGGCTATGAAGACCTTACAGAAGAAACTTTTTCTGGTAAGTGCAGAGCCTTGCATAGTTATGAAACTATAGATGGCATACGGCAGATTGTATTAGGTACTTCTAGCCGCCTCTATTGTTACACCGGGGCCTTGTTATGGGACATCACGCCTATTACCGCAAATGGCACTTTAGGAACCGCTTTATCAACCACTAATAACTCCAATATCATAACGGTGTCTCACACTACTCATGGAAGGCTAGATAACTCTATTGTCTATCTTAGAAACGATGCGACCATTGGCGGCATTGATTTAGGTGGCAGTGGCACGATGACCAATGGAATAACGACCAGCCAAGGCTCTACAACATTAACTCTTTCTGTTGCTTCTCACGGCCTTTCAGACGGAGATAGAGTTTCTTTAAATGCCGCCACATCTGTTGGGGGAATCCCTGCCTCAGAGTTAAATATTACTCACACAGTTTATGTTGTTACCCCTGATCAAGTTTTAATAACCAGCACAACAAAAGCTACATCTGATGCTACAGGCGGTGGAACTGTAAACTGGACTGCGGCAAGAGGCTATTCAGTAACAGTAGTGGATGCTAACAGCTACACTATACAAGCTAGTAGCAATGCTAACGCATCTGTGTCTGGCGCAGGCGGTTCTACGTTTTACGAATATGCGTTAAACCCCGGCCTTGAAAATACTACAGCTGGAAGCGGATATTCATCGGGGGGCTATTCTGAAGGCTATTATAGCTTGCCATCTTCTGAAACAGACTTAAGAGCAAGGGTCTGGACATTATCAAATGCAGGCGAGTTACTTGTAGCTAACTTTAGAAACTCTCCACTATATAAATGGGAAAATGTTCCAAGCCATAGGGCAGTAGACATCGGCATAGGAGCAACTGACGCACCAAATCAGTCCTTAACTAATATGGTGACGCCTGAGAAGTTTGTTTTTGCGCTTGGAACCAAAGACCAGCCATCAGCAACTTTTAACCCTATGCAAGTCGCGTTTGCTACTCAGTACGGTGCAACAGCTACAGGCGATTGGACTCCGGTAAACACAAACAGTGCCGGGGACTTTATTTTAGCAGAAGGCAACAAAATCATGGCTGGTATGCCTATGCCTTTTGTCTCTTTGATTTTTACCGACACCAGCCTTTACTCATTAACGTATTTAGGTGGTCAGGATAATACTACAGTTTACAGGCCAACTCTTGTCGGTACTGGATGCGGTTTAATTGGACCTAATGCAGCAGCTAGGGCTGGTGACTCCGGTCAAGTTTTTTGGCTATCTTCCAGCCGAGAGTTTATGACTTGGGGAGGTGGTACACCACAGACTGTTAGTTGCGGCGTACGGAACTTCTTTTTTGACAACTTAGCTGAAGGTCAAGAGGATTTAATATTTGCCGCGACTAACGAGCAGTTCAACGAGATCTGGTGGTTTTACCCGGATAAAGAGCCAAACGAAAACTTTAGATATGTGGCTTTAAACTATTCAGAACTGCATTGGACCATAGGTACTTTTAGCATAACTTCCTGGCAAGAACGAGGCGTTGAAGAGTTTCCCATAGCGGCATTTGCAAATGGCAAATTAAGAATTATGGAAAAGTCTAACACTGCTAATGGCGAAGCATTCCCTGCTTATATAGAGTCAGGATTAACGGATGTTCAAGAAGGCGAAAGACTTTTGTCATGCAGAAGATATGTACCAGACTTTCAAGGATTAACTGGTGCTGTAAATATAAAGGTCAAGCATAGATTGTGGCCTCAAGGCACAGTATCTGAGACAGACCTTGGAAGCGTAAATAGCACAACTGAAAAAGTAGATTTTCGTATAAATGCAAGGCAAATTGCACTGCGATATGATTGGGGAGCCAGTAGCCCTACAGACGGCAGGATAGGAAGAATTATGCTAGATATTATGCCTACGGAAAGAACACGTTGAGATTAGAAACTTGGACTAAAGCAGCGCCCTTAATAAAAAAAGCCCTTAAGCATCAAAACAGCCATTCCCTGGACGATATAAAAGACGCAATTCTGGAGGACTATGCTCAACTTTGGAACGGAATTAATTCAGTCATTGTTACTGAAATAATTAATTATCCGCACAAAAAGGAATGCCGAATATGGTTAGCGGCAGGCGATAAGCACGAACTAACAAAAGAGATGCTTCCAGAAGTAGAGAAGTGGGCAAAAATACAAAACTGCACAACGGTATCTATTGTTGGAAGAAAAGGCTGGATGCGAGTCCTTAAGGACTACAGGCAACCTCATATTATTATTGAGAAGGAGTTATCATGAGTAAAGGCGGTGGAACTAAGATGGCAACGTCCACATCGGATATTAGCCCTCGCTATCAGGACTATGTAAATCAATCTTTATCCCTTGCAGGCCAAATTGCTAATATGCCCTACATTCCTTATGAGGGCGAAAGAATAGCTCCTTTTAGCCCAGATCAAAATGCCGCTTTTAATTTAGTTAGGGGTGGACAGCAAAGATTTATGCCAATGCAACAAACTGGCAATGCAACTACGCTTGCAGGCATAAACTCTATAACTGACCCAAGCACTATGAGAGATAATTATTTTAATCCTTACGACGAGGCTGTGGTCGATTCAGTAATAGAGGATTTAGGAGAGCAACGAGACATAGCTAATGAACGTGCCAGGCTTCGCAATCCTTATGGCGGCAGTCGTGCGGCTTTATTAGAAGCAGAAAACGAAAAAAATTATGCTAAACAAATATCGGACGCTACAGGAAGATTAAGACGGCAAGGCTTTTTAGATGCTTCTCAATTAGGTCAATCTGCTACCGGACAATTATTAGGTGCGGCACAACAAGCTACCGGGCAGGCAGGCGCAAACCTTGGTCAAAACTTACAGTATGCCGGGGCGTTATCTGGCATAGGCCAACAAGCACAAGGAATGCGTCAGGCTATTGATGATCTTCGTTATCAAGACTTTATAGACCAACTTAACCAGCCGTTACGTGCTTTAAATATAAGATTGGGTGCGGCAGGGCAAACACCTATGGGTTCAGTTCAAAGAATACCAATACAAAGATCAAGCGGTTTAGCAGGTTTAGGATCTCTGCTGTCAGGCGGTGCTAAATTAGCATCCCTTATGAGCGGAAACCCAATAGGTCTGCTTGCCCCTGCTGGCTAATATAAAGGATTTATAGATGGCTGTTTACACATCTCTTTCTCAAAACAGAATACTAGATGACATATTAAATAGAAAAGGCATGGGTGCTAGGCAAGCATCGGATGCACAACTTATTGGCGGCATAAACAGAGGTGGCAGCCCAAGAGTTATTCCAGCATCTAGCAGTGTTATTAGAGAGGCTCCGGGCTTTTTATCACAGGCTGGAAAAGAATTATCTCAAGCCGCAGTGGATCTAGAATCTGCAAAGAAGATTGGAAGAGAGTATGCGGCAAGAAAAGCAGTTGCCCAAGCAGCACAACCTACAATAGTGGGTGAGCCAACCGGAGACGGTGGTGCGATGGCTGTAGCCCCTTCCGCACAAAGTTTATTTACTACCGGGGCAGAATACGGAGACACCAAGGCAGGCCAGTTTGCGTTTAGATTAGGCGAAAGGCTAATGAATCAAGAAAACCTTGAGACAGCCAGAGGTATAGCCGCGCAGAATAGAATGACCGACAGGACAGACCGATTAGAAAGGGAACGCTTAGACCGAGAGCTTAGAGAAAAGCAGTTTAACGCAAACAAAGAGATCCCGGTAAGAAATAAAGAGGAATTTGAAAAAGTTGCTCCAAAGGGAATGGTTTACGACCCTGCCAACAGAGTTTATTTCACTAAAGGCGGTGTTCTACAAAGTAGAAAACTTACGGACTTGATGTCTCCCCAAAGATTAGCGCAACAAATTCAGGTAAGCAGGGTTAAAGGAGCTGGAGATCCAAATAAAGGATTTTATGAGGAGTTAAACAAGCTAAGTGTAAAAACCCTTGGCAATCTACAAGAGAGAGCTTTTGCGGCTGACAACGCTATGGCTAATTTAAACATGGCTGTCAGCCTAAATGAACAAGGCGGAGATCAAGTTCTTCCAGATGCGTTGTCAACTTTTGGCGGCACATTGTTAAGCTCTATAGGCTTAGATGTAGAAAAGTTTAAGCCGTTGCTTGGTAATGTTGCAGATGGTCAAAAATATCTAGGTCTACTTAATGACCAGTTATTAGCAAAAATGCAGGCTCAAAAAGGTCCGCAAACAAAAGAAGACCAAGCAACTATGAGAGAGACCCTAGCTAACTTAGGTAATACAAAAGAGGCTAGAACTTTTCTGTTAAAATCAGCTAGAGCAATCAACCAAAGAGACATCGACAAGTATAGGTTTTATGATGATTACTTACAAAAGAATGGCAATCTTAGGGGCGTAGATAAAGCCTATTTTGAAGATCAAAAAGGGATGTCTTTGTTTGGCAGAAATCCAAAAACAAATAATTTTGTTTTTTATAATGACTTTTTTGATGCCGCTAAAGTAGCTAACCCAAATGCTAGCAGAGCAGAAATAATGGGATTGTGGAAAAGTAAATATGGCCGAAATTAAATTAGTAGATCCATTTGACAATCCAGATTTTAAACCGTCTGCCCCTGCTGTTGTTAATCAAACTTCAGCAGTTAGTTCAGAAGGAGTTATAAAAGATCCATTTGATGATCCTAATTTTTCTTTAACTGCCGCGCCTAAAACCACACAAAAACTTTTAGAGCAAAAGCCTGTTGAGGCTATGGAGATCAGTCCAGGTGTACAAGCCCAACTTGGAACAACAGACGATCTGCAAGAGCAAGCTATAATCTTTGCTAAAAACGTGTTTCCTAATATGCCGCTTAAAGATGCTATGAGCAGAATATCTAGGCAGGGAGATAGGCTTATTTATTTAGACACAGATGGACAGACTAAATACGCAACGCCAGAATTATTTAGATCGCCTGTTGCCCCCGGAGAAGAAGGTGGCCTTCAAAATCCTATTAATATGGATAGATTAGGGCAAAGGGCTATCCAAAGCATTTCTAACTACTCTAGTCGTTTGCCCGAAGAAATTGTAACAGAAACTTTAGATAAAAGGTTTTTTAATTTGTTGCCTACTGGTGCTAGGCAAGTTGCTACAGGTCTGACGCAGGGTGTGGCGGGTTATCCAAGGCAGATAGTTGGCAATATATTATCTGATCAGCAAAATATATTTAAGCCTGATTTTAGCGAAACACTGCGGTCTATATCTGAGGGTGGAATATCAGGTGCTTTTTCACAAGGTTTAGAGCGTTTAACCGGGGTGAGAAACAGGTTAAATGTAGGCCGACCTGACGCTAGGCAGTTACGCAACCCTGCTGTAAGAAACGAAATGCAAGAGAGGCAAGCAGCGTTTGAAGAGACTGGTGTTACACCTACACTATCACAGGTTACAAACCTTCCCTCGATGCGAATTACAGAACGGCAATTAAATAGGCAGGCCGATGCGTTACCTAAGTTTAAAGAAATATATGACGCCCAAGAAAAACAAATATCTGAATCCGCAAACAAATTAATTAATAGGTTAGGTTCTCCAGACTCGTTTGATTCACTTAGAGCGCTGTCTCAAACATCGCAAAATATTATTGAAGAAGCTATACAGACTAGAGCGACAGAGGCTGGAAAACTTTACAAAAAAGCGTTTGAAACACCGACCATAGTAGACACTACTGGATTGTTGGATCTTATAGAAAAACGCATGAACTCTGTACGAGGGCCGAGCAAGGTCTTTAGAGAAGGAACGTCTGAAACAGGAACTATTGTTGAAACAGGAAAAGGCAGAGGTGTTCAAACATATAGAGAACTAGATACAATAAAAAACTTGCTGTTTGATACCGTCGAAGAAGTTGACGCTAATGGAAACGTGAGCATGAGGTTACAGCCTGTAACTGACCTAGAGCAACTTCATTCAATAAAGGAACAAATAGATGCAAGGTTAGAGGACATAACAGCAAAAGGAACTTCAGCAGAAAAACGTGCAGCAGGCTCTTTGAAATCAGTTCGCACAATACTTATCGATGCCCTCAACAAATCTAATCCTAATTATGCAGAAGCAAATAAAAAGTTTTCAGAATTAAGCAAGCCTATTGATGATCTTCTTGACGGTAAAATAGGTGCGTTAGCAAAGTTAAACCCAAGCAAAGGAGATTTTAGACCTGACGCTTTAAACTTTATACTTAAAGCTAAAATGATTTCTGATCCTGCAAGCATTGCAAAAGTGAAAAAACAAGTATTGAGTCAGCCTAACGGAGACAAAGTATGGGATGACTCTGTAGCTTCTTGGATGTCTGGAATACTTAGCGATGCCCAAGAAAAAGCACCTTTAGAGATGGCAAATGTAAGCCTATCTAGAAAACTAAGACAGCAACTGTTTGGCAGTCAAAAACAAAGAGACGCAATCTTACAAGCAGTGGGGGCCAGCAGATTTAAAGCATTTGAAACATTTTTTAAGGTTTTAGAAAGTGTAGAGAAAACACTGCCTGTTGGTTCACAAACTGCTACGGACATAAACGCTGATTTTACTAGCCCGATTGCAAAGTTTTTTGGCGATGCGCTTCAACTTAAAAAAGTAGTGAACCCCGGAGAGATAATACAAAACATCTCTGCAAGTTTAAATGTAGATAGGTTGAGCAGTTTATTTACAACCAGAGAGGGCTTAAAAGAGCTGGATAAGTTTAAGGCTCTAGGAACAAAAGGCAATGCGGCAATATCTGTCTTGGGCAGAATATTACAGAGCCTCTCAACAGGGTCTATAAGAGAAGGCATGGAAGACGAGAACCAAGTAACTCGCCCTGCTGTTCCACAGTGATAAATAAAGGCATAGCTTTAACTGCCGCACTTTTAGCGGCATTTTTTTTTCCTATATTTAATGCCGTTTCACAAGAGGCTGGCTGTTATACGCAAGAGTCTTTTGATAAAAAATTAAAAATCATCCAAGAAATACCAAAATGGCGAGGACTTTCTAAGAGAGGCCACGTCACGGTTATTTATGAAAACCCCGAAAATAAAGCGTGGACAGCAGTTGTGTTCCTTCCAGATGGTCGAATCTGCCTTGCAGATGTAGGCACGTTTAGCGAGATAATAATAGGTGGGCATGATGAGCGAAGCTGAACGACTTGCAAAACTTGAGACACGCACCGAAGAGCAAGAGCGAAGGCTTCAAAACATAGAAAATAAATTAGACCGATTGCTAGAGATGGCTAACCTTGGAAGAGGATCAATATGGTTGCTTCTTAAGGTTGCCGCATTTGTAAGTGCAATAGGTGCAGCCTTCGCTTGGGCATGGGAAAAAATCAATTAGACATAATCATTTGCAAGATTCCGCTTGGGCAGAAGCCTGTGTTGTGAGGCATTTCCTCAAGAGGGGCTACACCGTCTGCACGAATTTTAGCGGCCACGGCCCGGTCGATATGATAGCCATGAGGACTCGATTTAATAAACCCGCTGAAATTTTAATGATCGACGTAAAAATGACATCAAACCGCAGTTATCACGGTTTAACGCTGGAGCAAAAATATGCAGGTGTGAGAATAGTGACCGTAGATCCCGACGGTTACATAACACTAATTCCCAAGGGTACAGAGCGAATTAAGAAAGAAGGAAAAAACGATGAAGATACTGAATAAAATTGATGCTTGGTTTTCGCAGTTAGCTTTTAAATGGCAGGCGTTCACTTGCATGGCTGCCTTGTTTTTGGTGCTTGTCATAATTGTTGCGCTGGCTGGCGGATGAACCCGGTAAAAGATTATGACGGTGATGGTAAAATCAGCATCGAGGAAGAACAGGCAAGCGACCATCACGATAAACAAGAGACCCAACGCTATATGGCCATCGCGGCATTTGTTTTGATGGTTGGCATTACAATAGTTATGTGTACTCCAATTATTGGAGACGATAGAATAAAAGCACTCAGCGGTTTGATATCTTCAATGTATTTCGCTCTCAGCTCACTTTGTGGAGCGTATATGGGCTTTACCACTTGGGCCAATAAAAAGTGATTGGGAACTTATTAGGTCCAATAGCTAACCTTGCTGGCACTTGGCTGGAGGGATACGTCAGCGAAAAGAAAGCTAAAACTGAGGCTAAAATTGTCACTATAAAAAGTGAAGCCAAAATAAAAGAAAGGCAAGCAACAGGGGAGATAGATTGGGACATTGCTCAAGCCAATGCCAGTGCTGGAAGCTGGAAAGACGAGTGGCTCACAGTTCTGTTTTCTATACCTTTAGTTCTTGCTTTTATCCCCGGCTGTGAAGACATCGTTCAGATAGGCTTCGCTCAACTGCAACTTATGCCTGATTGGTACAAGTATGCCTTATCCGTAATTGTTGCTGCATCTTTTGGAGTAAGGAGTGCAACCAAACTATTTGGGCGAAGAAAATGAATAAAGAAGCAGTTAAAAAAATGCTTATTGATAATGAAGGGATTAGTTTAAAGCCATATCACTGTACGGCAGGTGCATTAAGCATAGCGGTGGGAAGGAACTTAGACTCGCGTGGTGTAAGCGAAGAAGAAGCAATGTTTATGTTAGATAACGACATAACCATATGCGAAAAGGCGTTAGATAAAAGATATCCCTGGTGGCGAAGATTATCTGAAAAACGCCAGTCAGTATTAATAGACCTAATGTTTAATTTAGGTGAAAGCAGGCTGGCAAAGTTTGTTAATTTTTTACAAAAGCTAGAAACAGCAAGCAGTGCCGAAGATTATGCAGGCGCGGCAGAAGAATTATTAGACAGCCTTTACGCAAAACAGTTGCCGGGTAGGTCTAAAAGAAACGCAGATTTACTGCGTGGGGGGTGATAATGGATGCCTCGATAGTAGAAATATTTAACGCTATATGGCCTGTGCTAGTCGCTGTCTTTGGGGCGATAGTGCTGTTTAGTCGTGCCTTCAACCGCTTAGACGTTCTGGAAGAAAAAGTTAGGACGCTGTTTGAGCTATTCAATAATAAATTAAAATAAAAATGCTTTACGTTTTCCTAAATGAAATGTTTTATAGACGCAATATAGACTCACTACAGAATAGTCCAGGTGCAAGAGTCTATAGATGCTTTATAGATGCACTAAAACCAAAACTTTTGTTGTGGTTTCAAAACTTTTGTTTTGTTTTTGGCAGTTTTGCTGGGAAAAAGTGGTGCTGTCGGACAGATTTGAACTGTCGACCTCGCCATTACCAATGGCACAGGCGTAAAAAATAACTTATTGAAAAACATAATTTTTTTTAGTGGTTTAAGCGTTTATAGATGTCGTTATAGATGCACTATGGGCATAATTGACGTAATATGACGTAAAATGACGTGATTGATAAAAAATGACGTAAAATGACGTAAAATGACGTGATTGATAAAAAATGACGTAATATGACGTAAAATGACGTGATTGATAAAAAATGACGAATTACGCTTGGGATTTCTTCATAAAATCCAGGCTATGGTGGCCGTAATATCACTCGATTGTTTTAGGGCTAACACCAAAATAACCGGACACTTCCCAAATAGAAATATCTTTTTGTAAGGCCCACGTTATAGCAGTGTGTCTAAATGTGTGTGCCGTTACAAAATCTAAGCCTGCATCTTCTGCCGCTTCATTAAAACTTTTTTAGTTAAAAACTCTGGTTCAATCATCTGACTCAACCTTATATTTTGATAAAAACTTTTGAATCGTGTGTTTAAAATCTTTAACGCTGTGGAGTAATGGATAGACCCTTCTGTCGCTGTGATAATGAACTGCGTGACGTTCTAGAACTTTTATAAAATGGTCTATCTCCAAAACCATCATCCTGGCTTCGCTTTTAATGATGTTGTTTTCGTGCCAAGGCTTACTCTTGAACATCGGATTCTTTTTTTGTTACCCAAGATGCAACTTTAAGCTCCGTTCCCATAACATCAGCATTATCGACATCCATAACAAACTTCTCGCCTGCAAATGTAAGTACAACTTTGCCGTTATCTCTTGATACTTCCCATCCAACTTTAGTGGGCTTCTCGACAGGGTCCCTACATTCTTTAGGCAGGACCATTTGTTTCTCCATATTCTTCTACCCATTCCTTGTCAGCAGATACTAGCTTCACTAAGAAGTTATCCTTTATGTCTCTGCAATATGTGTCACCATACTCGTAAGATCCTTCATGCATCAGGGGAGATGTAGCTGACACATGCCATTGGGCAAACCCATCAT
>VTLG01014637.1_pt1 | contig 35147 bp, 48 predicted proteins | sample 4694571 | NCBI WGS metagenome assembly VTLG01 (sample SAMN12604809, study PRJNA352737) | marine metagenome | biome: ENVO:00000447; feature: ENVO:00000209|ENVO:00000569|ENVO:01000036; material: ENVO:00002151; isolation source: viral sequences binned using virsorter ...
AACACACCTATCAAACGTGATACTGCTATTGACCTGTTCACAGAAACGCTTGCTCATCGTCAGGATAATGTTAAGCGTGAGCAGGTAGCCAACAAGAAGAAACTATCTAATCTCATGAAGATATTCGATGAAGAGAATCGTTATCTGTTGGGTCAAGGCAGGTATGAGAAGTATGCTCAACGTAATGAGGGTACACTATGGACCGCATACCAAGCAGCTACATACTGGTCTAGTCATCCAGAATATGGTGGAAAGGAGGGATCGAAAGCACATACAACTAAGGTAACAAGAGAAGATCAAGTTAAGAAGATGTTGAATCACAAAATGTGGAAAGAGTTAGAAACTTTATAGAAAGGAAACTAAATGTCAGCAGAATCAAAGGTACTACGCGCTCTTAAAAAGCGTAATCGAGTCACTCGCAAGACTGCAATTGAGAATGGATGGGCAGAGAACTTGACTGCTACCATCTCTCGCTTGCGTAAGATGGGCCATGATATTGTACCTGTCATGGCACGTACACCAGAAGGTGATACGTACACACGTTATCGCCTAGTAGCTTAACCTACAGACCTGGACATGTCTTTAAACTGTCCTTTATAATAAATAGGAGAAGTAACATGTCATCACCTTTTGAAAACCTAGAAGTATCAGCTACAATTTATAAAGTATATCCTCATGATAATTTGTATAATAAATTGAAGCATGAGTTTCGTAATAGAAATATTAATAATACTCATGTGATAAGGATAAAAGAAAATATTAAAAAGAATAATTTATTGCATCTTCAACCTATTATAGTTCAAGTCAGAAAAGAAGGAAATATATTTATAATAGACGGTCAACATCGTGCTGAAGCTGCGTTATCTTTAGGATTACCTTTTCATATCTTAGAAGATAGTAGTACAGAAATAGTAAACCTGATAAGTTTAAATACTTATCAAAAGAATTGGCAGTTATCAAACTTTGTAGATTTCTGGGCTAACAATGAAGAAACTTCTCATGCATATAATATGTATAAGCAATATAAGGAGGAGAACTTAGTATCTAACAGTGTTCTTATTGCTATCTTTAATAAGTCATCTCAATATGTTCAAGCTACTTGGGAGTTTAAAGATGGTAAGTTAAAGTATAATTCTTTCAACAGTGATCATATCAAAGATACGTTACTTAAACTTAAAAGGGTACAGAAATGTCCTACTAATCCTACCTTCGATAAGAATGTTTTAGATAGGAAGCCTTTTCAACTAGCGTTATTGGAGGCGTTTGAGAATACTACCTTTGACTTTGAAAAATTCCTTGACAATCTCAAGAGGTCAAGGCATAAGTTTAATATCTTAGCTAAGAAGACAGACTACACCAAGGAAATCTTTCGCATTGAAAGGAAAAGAAAATGAATATCATACATGTCAATGACAAGCCCTGGAATTATACAGTAATTCCTCAAGGAGTAAGTCAGAATGATGATCTTATTCATAACTTACAAACTATTCATTTATTAGATGGGAGACTACATGTAAAAGAAGTTCGTTTACCTAATCAGATATTTCTTAGAGGAGGTATCTGTCATAAGTATGGAGTAAAGTATCAAGTTAAAGTTGATGAAATCAAATGTCCTACTTGTGGAACATTACCTAAAAATATACGAAGATAATTACTGGAGTAAAGAAAGATGAAAGAGGAGCGACAGACATGAAGTATTCAGAAATGGCACAACGTGTTATATACAATGTTACCGCAAATTATGTGTGGAGTTTACAAAATGGTACGATACAGCTAGACGAATTTGATGGTGTACCGTTAACAAAGAAACACCAAGAAGGATTAATTAAAGCAATGGAAAAAGAGCTTGACGACATGGCCGATTTACAACACGACATCATAGGTGAATTAACAACCATCTATGACGAGATGTTAAATAACCCTAAGGATACATAAGATGACTACAACTACAGAACTAAACGATCTCTTTCGTTGGTGTGATGACATAGGACAGTTTGCTATTGACCGTCCTATCAATGACACTACAAATCATAAAGGATCATGTGTACACAAGACAAAGTTTTGCATGGATACTTGTTTCAATAACAAATTATATAAACTCTATCCCAAGATGCATGATCGAGATGATAGGATAGAAAGTATCTGGCAAAATCTTGATCCGTATTCTATCAAACCTTTTCTTCAACGGAAGCGTAAACAAACCAAGCGAGTACGCTTAATGACTAGAGGAGAAGCGTTTGTGAACTACATAGATGTACATAAAGTACGTAACATAGTAGAAGATAATCCTAATACAGACTGGTGGATTCCAACAAGGGCATGGCATAATAACCTACTTAAATCTTTAATAGAGAAAGTATTATTTCCTATTAAAAATGTAGCTATTAATGCCAGTCTTGATCCATCAGATTCTAAAGATGACTGGAATATGTTACGATCAGATGGCTGGAACATAATGTTCTATGGAGATGAGGACTTGACTAGTGTTCCAGATTCTGATATACAAATGTTCTTGTGTCCTAAGACTCACAAGAAATTAAAAGGACATTGCGATATCTGTAAAGCTGGATGTTTCAGTCCATCAACTTTACAACGTCAACAGTTTGTACATCTGTCACAACATTAGGAGTTTAAAATGTCAGACTATCGAACAGGATTAATTCCAGAATTATTTGGTGATATCAATGACTTAATAGATCAAGTCAATGATCTTAAAGCTACTGATTCTACTTTTCATATTGCTAAATCGTTAAGCGAATTAAAGGTAAAAATTAGAGAAGGATTTATTGGATCATAGATTGCACATCACATTATTATGTGGTATAATATACAAATTAAAGGAGAGAAATATGTCGCAACGATTTAAGTTTCATGACCATATTCAGATAGGCTTATCAGTAGATACTATCTGTGGTGAATCGTTAGATACAGTTATTCTAAGGCATAGTGATGCAACTTCTATCAGTGATGTATCAGTTAGAAGGTGTAACAAGATATTAAATAGAGAGTTAGAGGAATGGGAGCATGAATACAATCGATATCTCGACTCCATTAAAGTATATAACTAATGGAAGACGTAAGGTAGAACGTATACACAAAGCTGGTATGCGTGATCCTTATTGGAAACAACGTAGGCAACATCAAGTTATTCCCAATAAAAAGAAGCAGGAGGATAAGAGAAAGTGCAGGTCTAAAAATGTTTATCATCGTACAGAAACATACTAATAATCTATTTTCTTGTTTAGAAAATCTACATCCATTACCTAATGCTCATGGTAACGCTGTAGAAATATTTAACACTAAAGAAGAAGCATCTAAATTGTTAGAACTGTTATGGGATATTGATATGGAGGAACAGAAAGAAAACAATATACATATTTGGAGACTACACTGATGGTATTTTTTATAGGACAACCTTATCCAAGAGACATACCAGAATTATTTATTTACTTAATCAGAATGATTGTAGAAGCACTAATATAGGAGGTTATTATGCATTTAACTAATCTAATTCATTCTCTCCAAGATGTGCGTACAAAAATAAATTTTGTATACAGTAATAGTGAATGGGATAGCAAAGAAAATACTACTTATTTACAAAGTGTTAAAGAAGAAAGTATTGAAAGTTTAAATACTTTAATAACTGATCTAACAGCTTTACAAAGAGAACGAGTGGGGTTAGAGATAGGAGCATGGCGAGCATAAAATTAAGTATAATATTTATCTTAGTTCTATTTTCTTCTGTAGCATATAGTCAAGAAGAAACAGACGAACTTAAATGTTTAGTGGAAGCTATCTATCATGAAGCTCGATCTGAACCTTTTGTTGGTCAGTTAGCTGTAGCAAATGTTATCCTGGAAAGAACTAACTTACATAAGTTTCCAGATACTATTTGTAAAGTAGTTCATGCGGGACACAGATGGGAAGGTAACATAATTAGAAACCGTTGTGCCTTTAGTTATTTTTGTGATGGTAAAAAAGAATGGACTAACATAGATAAGAAAGCATTAGATACAGCTTATGATGTAGCTGGTCTTGCTTTAAAAGGTGTCATGGTAATGCCGCTCTTGGGAGCCACTCATTACCATGCTAGTTATGTTAACCCAAGCTGGGCTAACTATATGGAAAAGCTAGGACAAATAGGAATACACATTTTCTATGTTGACTAAGGCTTTAAAATATGATATTATTCGTTTGAAACGAGGTAATCATGGGACGTATGAAAGACTTACTATACACTGGAGTATATGACATGGGACAAACAGATGATTTATTAAGAGAGAATATGATACTACAAAAAAATATTAAAGAATTACAAGGACAACTTAATCAAGCTCATCAAAGAATAAAACATCTAGTCGATACTAAGTGGGCTGATAATAAACCAGACCCTAATCAAATGGATTTAAAATTAAATGAATGAAGAAAAAGAACCTTGTCAAGTATTTGATTTTGTTTCTATTAAAGAAGCTATAGAAGAAAAGAAAAATGTTTATCTTGATTTAGTATCAGAAGAAGAATGGGAGGATTGTGTACACGTTTTATTTTTATTCATGGTAGAAAATGGATATGATCCACATAAACAATCAGAGATTATAGAGTTTGTTAAAGATTATTTTCCTGATCTACCTACTAATGATAATGACAACGAGGATTAAACAATGTCTAAAAATCTATGGGAGAAAGAAGAACGTCAAGTTTTTCGTTCTCTTACAAGGCAATATCGACAAGAAGGTTATGATATAAAAGAAGCTAAGAAACTAGCCAGAGAAGAAACAAATGAAATCATGAGTGATAAGATTGAGTTTGCAGAAAACTTATATGAACAAGCGTTAGATGATTTTGATTGATGAGCTTATAAATAAGATTATTTTACTTCACTCTTTGAAGTACGTAGTTTCTTTTAAGTTTTGTAAAAAGAAAGGAGGGATGCTTTGTGTTTATGACTCTGACAAAATTGTTTGGATATATCCTTACCCAACTGCACCTACAGAGTCTTTTACTAGAAAAGTTCTTATTAATTATTTTGGCAACTCTATTATTAGGAATTAGTAATGTCTGGTAAATGGTTAGAAAGAGGAGAGTGTCCTGAATGTGGATCAAGCGATGCTAATGTAAAACATTCAGATGGTTATTCACATTGTTTTTCTTGTGATACACATTTTAATGAGAGGGTTGAACAAGTGGTAGTACCAATGCAGAATAAGAAAGAAGGTTTTTCAACAGGAGAAATGAAGGGAATTGATGATCGAAAGATCAGTGCAGCTACCTGTAAAAAATATAATACATATGTTAAAACAACAGGATCAACTGTTACTCATCACATCTATCAATACTATAATGATAAAGGAGAATTTACTGGTAATAAAGTTAAGCAAGTTGAAGGTAAAAAGTTTTGGTCTGAAGGTGACATTCAAAGTGCAGGATTATTTGGACAAAATATATTTACACCTAGAGGAAAGTATGTAACTGTTTGTGAAGGTGAGTTAGATGCTATGTCTGCTTATGAATTACTAGGTTCTAAGTGGCCTTCAGTATCTGTAAAGTCTGGAGCGCAAGCTGCTTTACGTGATTGTAAAAAAGCTTATGAGTATCTTAATAGTTTTGACAATGTAGTTCTGTGTTTTGATTCTGACAAACCTGGAAAAGAAGCAGCAGAAAAAGTAGCTCAATTGTTTGAGCCTAACAAATGTCGTATCATTCATCTTGAATATAAAGATGCTAATGAATATCTCAAGATGAATAAGCGTAAGAAGTTTACAGAAGAATGGTGGAACGCTAAACCGTTTACACCAGCAGGTATTATTAATCTAGATTCTTTACAAGATTCTTTATATGATGAAGCTCACTTTGAGACTTGTCTCTATCCTTGGTCAGGTCTTAACGAAAAGACTTACGGAATGAGGACAGGAGAGCTAGTAACATTTACTAGTGGTGCTGGCATGGGTAAGTCTAGTATTATTCGAGAGCTTATGTACCATTTGTTAAAGAACACAGAGGATAACATCGGTGTATTGGCTATGGAAGAAAGCATTCGTACAACAGCTTTTAATATCATGTCAGTAGAAGCCAATGCTAGATTATACATTAAAGAAATACGAGATCAGTTTGATAAGAAAGACTTAGTTAAGTTCCAGAAAAATACTATCGGTACTGGTAGGTTCTTTGCCTTTGATCACTTTGGCTCGATAGGAAACGATGAAATCTTAAATCGTGTCAGGTTTATGGCAAAGGCATTGGAGTGTCGTTGGATTGTTCTTGATCACTTGTCTATCCTGGTATCAGGTCAAGAAGAATTTGGTGATGAACGTAAGTCTATTGATGTTCTGATGACTAAGCTTCGTAGTCTGGTAGAAGAGACAGGTTGTGGATTGTTATTGGTATCTCATCTAAGGAGACCATCAGGTGATGTTGGTCATGAGAATGGTAAAGAAATTACCTTGTCACACCTTAGAGGTAGTGCTAGTATTGCACATCTAAGTGACAGTGTTATTGGGTTGGAAAGAAACCAGCAAGCAACAGATGAGGTTGAATCTAATACAACTGTTATTCGTATTCTGAAGAACAGATACACAGGTGATACTGGTATTGCTAGTTATCTTTTCTACGATAAAGAAACAGGAAGGCTGAATCAGATTGATAATCCTTTTGATGCTGATACAGAAACAGACGAGGAGATTCCTTTCTAATGTCTGATTGTATAGTAGATATCGAAACAGATGGACTAGATGCTACTAAGCTACATTGTATAGTAGCTAAAGACACAGAGACTAAAGAAATATTTACCTGGGCAGAAGATGAATGCGAAAAGTTTCCTGCTTGGACAAAGAGATATGATAAACTTATTATGCATAATGGAATTAACTTTGATGGGTACTGGTTAAACAAATTACTTCAGATGAATATTCAACTTAATCAAATCGAAGATACTCTTATTATGTCACAACTATATAATCCTATTCGTTCTGAAGGTCATTCTCTAAAAGCATGGGGTGACAAATTACAAATGCCTAAAGGAGATGTGGATAACTTTGATTATTATTCTCCTGATATGTTGGAGTATTGTAAACAGGATACACATATTACTTCTAAGGTATATGAAGTTTTAAAAGAAGAAGGTAAAAGATTTTCTACTAAGTCTAAACATTTAGAATATAAAGTACGCGCTATCATTGATCAACAGGAACGCAATGGCTTTGCTTTTAACATGAGGAAAGGACAAACACTCTTAGCTACACTTGAAGACGAAGCCAATGAATTAAGTGACAAAGCACAAGAGATGGTTCCACCTACTAAGGTAGAATTAAAAACTAAAACAAAATATATTCCTTTTAACATTGGTTCTCGTCAACAGATTGCTACTGTTCTACAAGACAGAGGATGGCAACCAGAACTATATACAGAAAAAGGAAACATTATAGTTAATGATGAAGTTTTATCTAAGATTGACATGGACGAGGCTAAGATGTTTAGTCGCTATCTTTTATTACAGAAGCGCATAGCCCAGATTCGATCTTGGATAGAGAAGTGTGGGGATGAAGGCAGAGTTCATGGAAAAGTCATGACACTTAAAACAATCACAGGGAGAATGGCACATAACAATCCTAATATGGCACAGGTGCCAGCTTCGTACTCTCCCTATGGTGCTGAGTGTCGTGAACTTTGGACCGTTAGTAATCCCCACACCCATAAGTTAGTAGGTACAGATGCTTCAGGTCTTGAGCTACGTGTCTTAGCTTCTTATATGAAAGATCAAACTTTCATTGAGGAAGTTGTTAATGGTGATGTACATACAGCTAATATGAAGATGGCTGGATTAGAAGATCGATCCCAAGCCAAAACATTTATTTATGCATTGATGTACGGTGCAGGTCCAGCTAAGATCGGTTCTGTAGTAGGTGGGTCTGCCAAGGAAGGACAAGAACTTACTAATCGTTTCCTAAAGAACATGCCTAAACTTCGTAACCTTCGTAATCAAGTTACGGAAGCTGCTGAATCAGGCTTGATCAAAGGACTTGATGGTAGGTTATTGCACATACGAAATTCATTCTCTGCTTTGAATACTCTCATTCAAGGTGCAGGTGCAGTCGTATGTAAGCAATGGCTTGTACACATGATGGCTGAAGTGTATGCTTCAGGTCTTGATGTTAAACTAGTAGGGAGTATTCATGATGAATATCAGTTTGAAGTAGCGGACCAGGATGTAAAAAGATTTACAGAGATTACCAAGTATACTATGACTAAGACAGCAAAAACTTTAAACTTAAACTGTCCTTTGGATAGTGAACACAAAGTAGGAACCACATGGCTACAAACACATTAAAGAGAAGTAAAAGTTTTAATATAGGTAAACAGAGTGAAGAGAAGTTTGTTAAGGCAGCACAACAAGAAAATTTTATAGTTCGTAAGGCAAGTCGAGAACAAAATATGTATAAGCATGTTGATTTCTTTTTAGAACATGATCGTTTTAAATTTAGTGTAGATGTTAAAGCTAGAAAAAAAGCAAATAGGTCTGATAATACATTTGATGATGTATGGAATTGGATTGAGTTTAAAAATGTAAGAGGTAATCCTGGATGGTTATATGGAGAAGCTGATTATATTGCTTTTGAAAGAGAAAAAGATTTTATATTAGCTTCAAGAGAAGAGTTAAAAAACTTTTGTGAAGAAAGGGTTGATCAAGATGATAGAGTGTCCTCTGCTTATGAAGCTAAATATAAATGTTATCAACGAGCAGGAAACAAAGATTTAATTACCCGCATACGAATGGAAGATATAAATAATTTTAAAAGGAATATGATATTTGAAAAAATAACTGTTGACTCCTAGTTATATACCATGTATAATTCGTTTTGAAACCATGCAGAGATATCTGCTAACATGTAAGGAGAAAATACTATGGGCGTAATTAATGGCACGGCTTATTGGGCTTCGATCACTACACCAAATACCACTTTCAATGAAGATGGTGAATGGAAGATTGATGTAGGTAATCTTTCGGAGTCTACTATTACAAACCTAGTTGCTGATGGTCTTGAAGATCGTATCAAAAATAAAGATGACGAACGAGGTGATTTCATTACTTTGAAACGTCAAGTTAAGAATCGTAGAACTGGACAGGCTAACTCTGCTCCAGATGTTATGGATGCACAGAAGCGTCCTATCTTAAATACACTAGTTGGTAATGGGTCTATTGTAAATGTTCTGTATCGTCCGTATGATTGGACTTACCAGAAACGTAAGGGACGCTCTGCTTCTCTTGAGGCAGTACAAGTTGTGGATTTAGTTCCTTATGGTGGCGCTGCATCAGATGCGTTTGATGTGGTTGATGAAGGCTTCTCCTCGATGGACGAGGAAACCATTCCTCTTTCATCTTAACTAGGGAGGGGGAACTCTGGGTAACTAGGGTTCCCCCTATTTTTTTATGAAAACAATAGACACATTAGTAGATGATATCTACTCTTTATTTGAAACATCTGTTCCTGATATGTCAGATGAAGAAGTAGATCTTATTATTAGTAAGTTTGGAGACTCTGTAGCAGTACATCTTAAAGCTTTTATTTATGAGGAAGAACGTCGAAGAGACTCTTTAAGACTATCTGCTATAGGCAAGCCTGAACGTCAGCAATGGTATGCAGCTTCTCCTAACTCAACTGTTAAAGAAACTATTGAAATACAAGCTAAAGATAAAATTAAATTTCTTTATGGTTATATCCTAGAAGAACTTTTACTTACTTTGTCTTATCTAGCTGGACATTCTGTTACAGATCAACAGAAAGAAGTTCAAGTTGAAGGCGTTAAGGGACATCAAGATGCTATTATTGATGATGTTCTTATTGATTGTAAGTCCTCATCAGGTAGAGGATTTGATAAGTTTAAAAATAATTATGTATCTGTTGATGATCCCTTTGGTTACATTGCACAGATATCTTCTTATGCAGAAGCTAATGGTTTAGATAAGGCTGCTTTCCTAGCTATCAATAAACAAACAGGAGAAATATGTTTATCTAAAGTTCACTCAATGGAAATGATCAATGCTACTGACCGTGTTAAATACATTAAAGATGTGGTTAATCAAGCTACTCCACCAGCTAGGTGCTATTCTGATGTTCCTGATGGTAAGTCTGGGAACCGCAAGCTGGATATTGGTTGCATATATTGTGATTTTAAGCGTGATTGTTGGAAAGATTCTAATAATGGTCAAGGATTACGTGTGTTTAATTATGCAACAAATCCTCGTTACCTTACACAAGTATCTAAAACTCCAAACGTGGAAGAGATAGTGAACTGGTAATGCATTGGAAGTATATGGGTAAACCTGATATAGAAAATAAGTTTGGTTTTGTTTATCTTATTTCTAATAAGAAGACAGGTAAATCTTATATAGGTTGTAAACAATACTGGCATTATAAGAAAGGAAAAAAACATAAACAATCTAACTGGAAAGTTTATATGGGTTCATCTAAATCTTTGACAGAAGATATAAAAAAATTAGGTAAAAGAAATTTTAAGTTTGAGATGTTAGCTGAGTTTAAAAACAAACGAAGCTTACGCTACTACGAGTGTTACTATCAAATGAAGTATAATGTTTTAGCTGCTGTTTTAGAAGGAACAGATGAACCAGCATTTTATAATAATTATGTAGGAGGAAAATGGTATAGACCAGTAGAGAGTTATGAACAAGAATTATAAAAGTATTATTAATAACTTAACATCTATAACTAATGAAGCTATTTATGCTGATACTCAAAATAATGAGTATCATACATTATTTATGGGCGTTATTCTTAGAGCCTTATTAGATGTTACTAAACCAACAATACCTAATGAGCCTACTCATATTAAGATAGATCGGATGGCTGCTAGAGCTTGGTTCTTTAATTGTTCTGGAGTAACATGTGAGAACTTTGAATATGTATGTGATATAGCTGGTATTAATCCAGTAGCTATGAGAAATATTACTTATAAAATATTACAACGAGAGGATGTCGATGACGTTAGAAAACAAATCAACTCTTTCTTCAACCAGTCCTCCATTTATTATGAAGGATGATGTAGTTAATAGTCCAAAGCATTATCGAATGCAAGGTGTTGAAGCAATAGATATTATGGAAATGTCTATGACTGAGGAAGAATTTCAAGGATATCTAAAAGGTAATATACTAAAGTATTTAATTAGATACAAACATAAAAGCAAACCCAAAGAAGATTTGCAAAAAGCACAATGGTACATTGAAAAATTAATTGCTAAAATATAGAGGAGAATATGCTATGGATCAGATAACTTTACCAACAAACTACCAATCATTTATTCACATGTCTCGTTACTCTCGTTGGCTTGAAGAAGAGAATCGTAGAGAAACCTGGGCAGAAACTATAGATCGATATTTGTCATTCATGGTAGACCATTTGAAAGAAAACTATTCATATGATTTGTTTGGTAAAGAGTTATCAGAAATTCGTTATGGGATGTTAAATCTAGAAGTTCTAGGATCAATGAGAGCTTTGATGACTGCTGGTCCTGCTTTGAAACGAGAGAATATTGCAGGATATAACTGTTCTTATCTTCCTGTAGATTCTCCACGTTCCTTTGATGAATGTCTTTATATTCTTATGAACGGCACAGGTGTAGGGTTCTCAGTTGAACGTCAATACATTACTAAGTTACCTACTGTTCCTGATCAAGACTTTGAGGAAACAGATGATGTTGTTTCTGTAGCTGATTCTAAAGAAGGATGGGCAAGGGGATTACGAGATTTAATATCATTGCTTTATACTAATCGCATACCTAAGATTGATACCCAGAAAGTACGTCCTGCTGGAGAACGTCTAAAAATATTTGGAGGTCGTGCTTCTGGTCCTGAACCATTAGAAGAGCTGTTTGATTTTACTATTCAAACTTTTAAGAAAGCTCAAGGTCGTAAGCTTACATCTATTGAATGCCACGATATTATGTGCAAGATTGGTCAGGTTGTTGTAGTAGGTGGAGTCAGGAGGTCTGCTCTAATATCTTTGTCTAATCTTACTGATGAACGTATGCGTATGGCAAAGAGTGGTGAGTGGTGGGTAGATAATCAACAACGCGCTTTGGCTAACAACTCTGTTTGTTATACAGAAAAACCTGACATGGGTATCTTTATGAGAGAATGGTTATCTCTATATGAAAGTAAAAGTGGAGAACGAGGTATCTTTAATCGAGTATCTGCTCAAGATAAAGCAGAGTCTAACGGTAGACGAGATAGCAGTATTGACTTTGGAACTAATCCTTGTTGTGAAATTATTCTTAGACCTTATCAGTTCTGTAATCTATCTGAAGTTATATGTAGAGCAGATGATACAATGGAGGACTTGAAAAATAAAATTAGATTAGCAACAATTCTTGGAACTTTCCAGGCTACCTTGACTGACTTTAATTATATTCGTAAGCGTTGGAAAAATACTACAGAAGAAGAACGTCTTCTTGGTGTATCTTTAACAGGCATTATGGATTGTCCTGCTGTTTATAATGCAACACCTCAAGCTTTACAACAGCTTCGTAATATAGCAGTTAAAACAAATAAGAAGTTATCAGAGAAGATTGGCATCAAACAAAGTGCTGCTGTTACTTGTGTAAAACCTTCAGGTACAGTATCACAGTTAGTTGATGCTGCATCTGGTATACATGCTAGACATAATCCATTCTTTGTTAGAACAGTCAGAGGAGACAACAAAGACCCTTTGACAATGTTTATGAAAGACAAGGGTATTCCTTCTGAACCAGACTTTACAGCACCTGATAGTGTAACTGTATTTTCTTTTCCCATGAAGAGTCCAGACAATGCAGTATGTCGAAATGATATGTCAGCAATTGAACAGCTTGAGCTATGGCTAAAGATAGCTGACAATTACTGTGAACATAAACCATCTGTTACAATTTCTGTTAAAGAACATGAATGGTTTCAGGTAGGCTCCTGGTGTTGGGATCACTTTGATTCGTTGTCTGGTATTTCTTTCTTACCTTTCTCAGATCACACCTATAAGCAAGCGCCTTATCAGGATATAGATGAAGTACATTATACTAATATGATCTCTGATATGCCTCCTATTATTAATTGGGCAGAGCTTCAACAGTATGAAAAGGGAGATACAACTAGCGGCTCACAAGAGCTTGCCTGTACTGGAGGTGTCTGTGAGATAGTAGATATTGGAGGATAATTAAAATGTATAAAATAGTTATTATAATGTTTCTTCTTGATCCTTCTGCTGATGATGCATTAGAAATTAATTTTAAAAATAACAAGCTTTTAGAGTTTTCTAAAATAGAACATTGCTACGAACATATACATAATAATTTAGAAGAATTAAAAGCTTTTGCTTATTTAAATTTTAGCTCTGATATACCTATTAAAAGTATTAACTGTTTTAAAAAGTTAACAGGAGTATAAAATGTATCATATATTAATTAACGATTTAAAAAAATATCGAGAGAGTGTACCTAAAGGTGATGACAATATATTGGAAGCTATTGATTTACTTATACGTTATATGGGTAGTGATGTGGATAAACCTATAGAAGAGTTTAAAGATTCAGGATTTACTGATGACTTTGGGATTCATATGGAATGAAGAAACAAAGAATACCTGGATATCTAGGAGGTACTCCTATTGAAAGAGAAAGCTTTACCTTTTATATTAAATCTTTTTTTAAGAGAATAGGATTATGCTTTAAATGAAAGTAACTTTAATAGATCACATGGGTTCAGACTTAACCGTTGTTAATGCTGCAAGAGTATCGTTTGATAAAGAATCTGAATGGGAAGCTATACCTGAAGCTGGTCCTGTAAGAAATTTATTACGTGAAAATGATGAACGACTTATAGCTTACTTAGCTAAACATAATCACTGGACTCCCTTTGCTCATTGCTCTGTTCAATTTAGAATTAAGGCTCCACTGTTTGTTGCAAGACAGCTAGGTAAACATCAGATAGGTTTAGTATGGAATGAGATTAGTCGTAGATATGTAGACTATGAACCCGAATTTTATTATCCTGGTTATTGGAGAGGAAAACCTGATAATAAAAAACAAGGTAGTTCAGAAAATATTATTGAGATTAATCCTGCTTCAGGAACTGGTCCTTCTATGGTAGATGATTACTATCAAGCAATACATAAATGTAAATGGACATATCAACAACTCTTACGAAAAGGTGTTGCTCCTGAAATGGCACGCATGGTTCTTCCACAAAGTATGTACACAGAATGGTATTGGTCAGGAAGCTTAATAGCATTTAGTAGGATTTGTAATCTTCGATTAGAAAAAGACGCACAAGAAGAGACAAGATTTATTGCAAGAGAGATTGATAAGGAATGTCAGAAATTATTCCCCATATCTTGGGAATTTCTAGTAAATTCTAAAAATTTTCTCTCTGAGAAGGCTGCTGAGTAGGGTTAAAGACATGCTTGGCTACCTACCCACCAGAAGTATGCTAAAACTTACCAGTGAGCTTCCTAGATAGGGTTACGTTTAATTAAAGATTTTTGTTGACACTTGATAAAAAATATGCTATACTTTCTTGAAATAGGGAATGCTACAAAGGTTCTCTATTTTTCTTGCTAACGAAAGGAGAATACTATGACCACAATTCCACCTAATTTTCCATCTCATGTATGGAATAGTTTTTTTGAACAGTCAATTGGTTTTGAAAAACTTTTAAACAAGATTGAACTTAGTCACAATGGGCGTCGAGATAATAATTCTTATCCTCCATTTAATATTGTTAAGAAAACAGATTCGTCTTATGAAATTTCAATAGCTGTTGCAGGATTTATTGCTGATAATATTGAGGTTAAACATCAAGATCATATTCTAAGTATTAAAGGAGAGATTAAAGACGAAGATGAAAACAGTTATGTCGTAAAAGGAATTGCTTCTCGTAAATTTAATAAATCATTTTCTTTAAATGAATATGCTGTAGTTGATAAGGTAGCTTTGAAGAATGGTATACTTACTATTATATTAAATATAGTTTTGCCTGAAGAGAAGCAACCACAGATATTTAAAATTGAGGAGTAAGTATGTCACAAACATATAACATATATATTGGTTATGATTCTAAAGAAGAGATTGCATATCGTATTCTTAAATGGAACTTAGAACGCATTGCAAAAAATCCTCTGAATATTTTTCCTTTAAAGAAAGGTATCCTAGAAAAAATAGGTATGTATAATCGAGAGTATACAGTAGAGAATGGACAGAAGATTGACAAGATTGATGGTAAACCTTTCTCCTCTGAGTTTTCTTTCTCTCGTTTTCTAGTACCTGCCTTGAATATGTATCAAGGGTGGGCATTATATATGGACTGTGACATGTATCCAAGGAGTGACATCTGTGAATTGTTTGAAGAATACAACGATCCTTTTCATGCTATTTATTGCGTTAAACATGAGTACGCACCTAAAGATAATACGAAGATGGATAATCAAAAACAGGAGCAGTATTACCGAAAGAATTGGTCAAGCCTCATGCTGTTCAATTGTGAACATCCTCAAAATCAAATGCTTACTCCGTATGTTGTAAACACACAGACAGGACAATATCTACATAAGTTTGGTTGGTTGCCAGATAAGCCAGCAGATATAGGTTCTATTAATGAAGAATGGAACTGGCTTGATGGTCATTCACCTGAAGAACTTGAAGCTAAGAATGTTCACTTTACTACAGGTGGTCCTTGGTTTTACAACTGGAAATGTAAAAGAGAAATGGACGGTAAGTATGCAGCAGAGTGGAACAACGATGCTATATATCTTCAAACAATAGGTGTACTTAAAGACGAAGTACATAAATACTTTTTATAAGGAATAATAATACACATGACCAATATTAATTTTGTAACTTCTTTCAATGAAAGTTTATTTGTTGATACTTCATATAAGTTTTTAGAATCAGTCTTGGATAAATGGGAACCTAATATTAATCTAACCTGTTATACACATGATCTGGATTTAAAAAATTATGTAGTACCTGATGTTAAACAAATTGATTTTAAATCTCTTCATGATGTACCAGACTACAATACATTTCAAAAAACTTTTACTAAACATAACGGTACAGAAGGAAAAACAGTAGACTATAATTGGAAGCTTGATGCTTTACGTTGGTCACATAAGGTATTTGCCTTAACGGAATCTGCATTTAATCTAGTAGCTGAACATGATATGTTGCCAGCAACAACAAGTCTTGGTTGGCTTATTTGGATTGATGCAGATTCCTATACTTTAAAACGTATGACAACTAAAGATGTATTGGCTCTTCTTCCAGAAGGTGCTGATGTAGTTTGTCTAGAACGATCTGATCAAGAGTATCATGAAGGTGCATTCATAGCCTTTAATTTAAAGAGTAAAGCTACTCAAGATTTACTAGGTGATTTACGAGGTGCTTATATTTCAGGTGAAGTATTTAATTATAGGGAGTGGCATGATTCTTTTATCTTTACCAGGCTACTTACTATTTATAAAGCGCATGGTTTAAAAGTTCTTAACTTAGGAATGAATGCAGATACAAAAAACTTCTCTGCCTTTGAACAATCTCCTTTATCTTCTATGTTTTTACATTTCCAAGGAGCAGACGCTTCTTCTTTAAAAAACATTCGAGATGAAAAAGGTGAACGATTTATTTCTTTATCAGAAGATACCACGCATGATATACTACCTAGTCGGTATACACTTCTATCTGATGTAATGAAACATTATAAGCCTGAAAAAACTATTTTAGAAACAGGAACCTGGAATGGTGGACGGGCTATTCAAATGGCTATGACTATGTTTGAGCATTCAGATACTGTTCACTATATTGGTTATGATTTATTTGAAGAAGCCACTCCAGAAACTGATGAAGAAGAATTTAATGTTAAAGCTCACAATAAAATGAGTGCAGTTGAAACAAGGCTTACTGATTTTGCTAACATTATGTTAAAACGTAAATCTAAATATTTTACTTTTGAATTATTTAAAGGTAATACACGTAATACATTAACTAAAAAAGACGCTGATTTTGTTTTGCTCGGAGGAGGTAATAGTTTTGAAACAGTACAGAATGAATATAAAAAACTAAAACATAATAAAGTTATTGTCTTTGATAATTATTATATGCAAGATAGTTCAGAACGAAATGTTATTGAAAAGTATCAAGGTGTAAATAAAGTATATGAATCTATTCAAGAAACAAAAGTTAAAGAAGGTAAAGAAGACGAAGAAGGATGGACTTCTTTTGATGATGAAGATACAGGTATAAGAAAACTTATACTGCCTTCTTCAGATGATGTAAGAGGTGGAGGGATTGCACATTTGTCATTAATTTTAAATGATCCTGAACTTCCTCAAGTTCCTAAAAAATTTAGACAAGTTCCTATTATAGTTAATCCAAGAGATTGTGTATCAAAAGATTATATCAGAGATAACATTAAGTCTAATCTTAAAATGATTGAGCATAATCGATTTATGCATCGTATTAGCCCCCATAATAAAACAGCTTTGATTGTATCAGGTGGTCCTTATCTTGATATCAAAGAACTTAAAGATACTATTAAAGATAATCCAGGATGTAAAGTAGTATGTGTTAAACATAGTTATAATAAACTATTAACCAATGGTATTAAACCTTGGGCATGTGTTCTTCTTGATCCTCGTCCTATTACAGGTACAAGCACACATGGTATTGTACGTAAAGATTTATTTAAAGACGTTGATCCTAGTACAAAATTCTTTGTAGCTTCTATGACTGATCCTTCTGTAACAGAACATCTTATAGAAAAGAAAGCTGATATTTATGGATGGCACGCCTTTACTGAATCTCTTAGAGAAGAAGATGAACGTGGCGTACAGATCGTAAACAATCAAGTACATTTGGTAGGTGAATTAGGTATACCTCAAGGTTCTACCTTAATTACAGGTGGTACATGTGCAGCTATGAGAGCTATTGGTATTATGAATACAATGGGCTTTCGAGAGATGCACTTGTTTGGTTTTGATTGTTCAATGGAAGAACCAACTGAAGAACAAATGAAAGAAACTACAGGTGCTGAAGATGAAGAACCTAAACCTAAGTATATGAAGGTTACTGTTAATGACAAAGACTTCTGGACTACAGGAGAACTCTTAGCAATGGCTCAAGATTGTGAGCGTAGTTTTAGAGATGAGAACTCATCAATTAACTTTACCTATCATGGTGAAGGAACAATGGTTGCAGAGTTATGGAAAATTATAGAATCAGAACGACCTCTGCCCACATTTAAGGAGGTGTTTGATGACTGATTTTTCTAGAGAGAACCCATCTGAACGCTATGATGAACTTGTTACAAAGTATGAAAAAATTCATAATAAAGGTAAGGGATATTTTAATGGTAAAAGTTTATTAAAATACGTTACTAATGTACATCAAAAAATTATAGTACATGAATGTAAATCTTTATTAGATTATGGTTCAGGTAAAGGACTATTGTATACAGAAGAATGTGATATGGTAGTACCCTTAGTAAATAAAGGTAAAGGTATTAGCCGTCCTTTACAAGAGCTATGGAATTTAACACATCATCAATGTTATGATCCTGCATATCCAGAACATTCTAAAAAACCAGAAGGAAAGTTTGATGCAGTTATTTCTATTGATGTATTAGAACATATTCATGAGCCTGATCTTGAATGGGTCTTGAATGAAATATTTTCTTATTCAGAAAAGATGGTCTTTCTAAACGTAGCTTGTTTTAAAGCTGCTAAACATTTTGAAGATGGAGAAAACGTACACATAAGTGTATTTAATCCTGAATGGTGGTTTATTCTTGTATCAGATATAATGAAAAATTACCCTGGAATTACAACATATCTGTTATGTGAAAAGGTAGGCCACTTAACAGACTATACAATAAGAGGAGGAGAATAGCATGTTAGGAATTGCAGAAAGTGTTATTGGTGTAGCAGGTAAAGTGCTTGATAAATTTGTAGAAGATAAAGATTTAAAAACTAAACTTAATGCAGAACTTCAAGCACAGTTAATTAATTTAGATGCACTTCAAGCACAAACAAATCTAGAACAAGCCAAGCATGATTCTATTTTCGTTGCTGGTGCTAGACCTGCAATCATGTGGATATGCGCCTTTGCTTTGGCATGGCAGTATATCCTAGCCCCAATGGCATCATGGGGATTAGCGATCTGGTATCCTGTTATAACTCTCCCTGCATTAGGTACAGAGGAACTTACTGGATTGATTATGGCTTTACTTGGATTGGGAGCAGCCCGCTCATATGAAAAATCTAAAGGAGTTGCTAGGAATAGCATGAGGAGGTAATGAAGATACTAGTATTATGTGCAGCTATTTTATTATTAAATGGTTGTACAGTTTTAACTGTAGGTGCTTCTGTGTTTTCTTCTGTTATAGATAGATATGAAAAATATAAAATAGAAAAGAGATTAGAAGAACTTGAACAAAATTAATCTAATTTGTGGAGGATAGTTAATATGAAAGAAGGGAAGATATGGGGAAATACAGAAAATGTATTTTCAAATAGTTCTTTTGAATTTCATCGTATTGAATTTAAAAAAGACAGTGAATGTAGTAAACATAAGCACCAATATAAATGGAATGGTTTCTTTGTAGAACGTGGTCAACTTCTTATCAGAGTATGGAAAAATTCCTATGATCTAGTTGATCAGACAATTCTCAAGGCAGGAGACTTTACCAAGGTAAAACCTGGAGAGTATCACCAGTTTAAAGGGTTAGATGAAGGAGTAGCCTTTGAGTTATACTGGGCTGAATTTAATCATGATGATATAGAAAGGGAAAGCGTTGGAAAAGGACCACGAAAGTACATTGAAGAAGATGACACCATTACACACCAAGGATTGATATATCAAATGGGCAGCTTCCCTGATTTTACTAGTAGGGATGTTGCTGACAAGCAATAATATTTATCCTACTTAACAAACGGATTAATACAATACTATGTCTCTTAATGGTAAACAAGAAAAATTTGCACAAGCCTATGTCTTGCATCGTAATGCAACAGAGGCTGCAAAAGCAGCAGGGTATTCTGAAAAGTCTGCTAATAATCAAGGGTATAGATTATTACAGATTGATGAAGTCGTAACCAGAATTGAGGAACTGGAGAACGAACTTGTTACTGATATTGATGTTGTAGATGAACTGGAATCTCAGTATACCTTTGCTGCTACTCATGGTCATACCAATAGTGCAATCAAAGCACTGGAATTATTATCTAGAGTTAGAGGCGCAAAGTCTGATAGAACTACACATTTATCTACAGAAACAATTGAACAAGAGATCGTAGGTTATATGCAAGCTCTTGGTAAAGATAAGATAGATGAGTTAATTAAGAAGTGTAAGTTTTAATATATTTTATTACCATACATCTCCACTCTCATCTGAATCAGTTGCTTGATCACTAGGATCACTTCCTCCTGATGGATCACCTTGATCATCCGAAGCTACAGGTGTAGCTGCTGCTTCTTCTTCTGCTACTTGCTGCGCTGCTTCTGCTATAGCATTACTTATATTCTCTGCAATATTACCAAACTCATGTTCATTTATAGTTGGGTCTCCATATGGATTATCATAGCCATATTCTGCTCCTGGACCAAACCCTATACCTAACCCTGCCATAGCAGTATCTACAGGATCACCAGGAGTAGAGCCTAAACCTCCTGGACCTGGACCTGCATCATCAACATCATCATCACCAAATATATTTGTAAATAATTCAATAATAGCAATTACAGGAACTAAAGGAGGAGCAACAAATGCAGCAGCCGCTTTTCCAAGACTAAATGCAACATTGGTAGCATTTAAACCTTTTCCACTAAAAATTCCCTCAACTATATCACCAAATAAAGAAGCAAAAGGAGCAGCCTTAGTTGTAGCTAGTAATCCTGATGTAATAAAATTTGCACCTTTACCTAAAACATCATAAGACTTTCCTCCTATGTTAACTGTTCCTAGTGTACCTTTTTCAGAATCAAAACCGAAAAAAGATTTAGAATCTTTAGTAGTTTTACTTTTATCATCTATAGTTTCATCATTCCGACTAATAAAATCAGGAATTAGTGATTCTATACCTTTACTAGCAGCATCAACAAAATCAGGAAATGATACTTCTGGGCCTTCTGTAGGTATTCCTGGTGGATCAGCATCTGGATCAATACCATGCTGATCTATATCAATCCTAGGAGAAAATTTTACAGGTTGTTCTATTTGTCCTATATCAGTACCGCCTATATCAGTACTACCTATATCTGTAGTACCTGTTCCAATAGGTCGGCCAAAAATATCAAAGCCTAAATCTTGCAGCCCAATAGAACTACCACTTTGCCTACGAACAGGTACAAAGCCAGCTAAACCAGATTGATCTATTGGAACTGCAAACATTATTTATAACTCCATATCCAAGGACGAGGGTGAGTATCAGATGACATATCATCTAGATGTATAAATCTACGATCATGTGAGCCTCTCTGAGCTACACCTATACCTGTCATACCATTTTTCATAGCTAGTCTTACAATTTCATAGGCAACCTCACCAATGGCTGCTATGTCTACAGCCCTACCAAATACATGAGGAGAATCTTTAACGCCTCCTATGGCGCTGTTATGAGCAGGATGGCGGTATCCTGAATTAATAATCATAGGTCTGTCTAGTTCTGATCTAATGTTAATTAATTTTTCCATAAATGAGTCATTCATACTGCATTCATCAGTACCTTTACATCGAAGTTCATCTTCAGAAAAATAAGGATTGTCAATCATTTTTGATCCTCTACTCTAGGGTGTTTGCCATTATGCATGTGATAAATCTTGGAAGAAAAATCTTCAAGTTGTGCTACTTTAGTTTCTAGACGTTCTAAAGAACGATGTAACTTCTCTCGATTAGTAGGAGACAGAATATCAGATAACACACCAATTTTATTTTCTGTTACTTGTGTACTAATATTATTTTTCTCTAGGTTATCATACAACTCATTAATATTTTTTTGAATTGTTTTAACATCATCTTCTAATTCAATACATTTTTGACGAGTAACAATAAAGCTAGTTATCACTGAGATAAGCATACCTCCTAATGTTATTAATAGTCTTGCGTCTAATTCCATTAGTCTTCTTCTTTCTCTTCTACATTACGAGATAAAGAACGACCACCAAAATCGCTTTCAACTTTACTTAAAATCTTACGTACATCAACAATATCAATTCGATCTTCACCTTCTCTATTTTTATTAGCTTCGCGCATTGTAGAAATTAAATTTTTATTACGAGATAATCTTGGAGTATTAAATTGATTTCTTAATATATATCTCATGTCTTGTTTAGATAGCTGCCCCCTAGCAACTTTATTCATAGCTAAACCTCTTAACTCACGTTGAGACATAAATCCTTTAAAAGAAGTATGAAGTGTATATATTTGTTGTGCCGCTCCAAATTTTTCTTCAATAGCTTCACGATACATTTTTCCTATAGATTTTAAATTAGGTTTTTGAGCAGAAGCATTAAGTATAGAATTAATTTCTTGTACAACATCGTTATAATCATTTTCAGAATTTCTAGCTAAAGTTCTTGTTGCATAAGTAATTTGTTTTTTAGGATCAAATTCTCTTTCTTTAATTCCCCAAGAAAACGGATTTATTTGCGCCATAATTTCCCAAGCAGAAACATTTTCTCCTTTTCCCGCAGCTAAATCAGCACCAGGAACTCCTAGTCTACGTAAATCTTCTCTTAATGTAGTATCTGTAAGACGTAGTTGTTTTTCTCCTGGGAGTATTCTTTTTAAAGTTCTATCTAATGTTGATAAATATTCATTGGAATCTGCAAAGCCAGCTTCAAAAGCTAACTCTCTAATAGGTTTTAGAAATCCAGGCTCCACTGTTTTATAATAAGCACCTAAAGCCGCCATTCCTTTTTGCAAATCATCAGCACCAGCGTAATCATATAAATCTTTTGCCCCTTGTACAGCTAAAGATGTTCCAAAAAAAGGTTCTAATTGTCTTGAGGCAATGCCTGTTATCGTATCAAATAAAGACTCATCTATATTTCTTCCTTCTCCCATATCTAAAATAAAGGGCATAATAAAATCTAATGTATATTGATCAGGGTTTGAATAACTATGATTTTGATAATAAATTTTACCTTTATTATCTTTTCTAATTGTTATAGCACCGTTTCTTTCCCACTCAGGTAAAGTATTTCTAACTGATGGCATATATTTTTGTGTATCATTATATAAATTATAAAAGTAAGCACCAGTATAAGCTGAACCTGCAACAACTGCTTGAGAAGCTAATCGATTTAACCCTGCATTAACTAATGATTTATTTCCTGTAGCAATTCCTTCTTGTATTTCTTGTCCTGATATTTTAAATAAATTATATTTATTACGTAAGTTCTCAGCAGGAAAAGCAGCAAAGTTTCCTAAAACAGGAAGACCTCTCATTTTTTCAACAAGAGCAGGTATTCTTGAATAAACAGGAACAAGTTGCATAGCTTTCGCAACAGCTTGTTCATCCAATAATTCTTTATCAAATTTAGCTAACGCATTTTGGTCACCTGGAATTATTTTACCACCTAAAAAAGCATTACTAAACTCTTTTCTTTTTTGTTGTTTTATTTCATCAGAAAAATTATCCCATATTTTAGTTGCCCGTTTTCTTTCTCGAAAAAAAGTTGCCATTTTAGCAAAATCATCTGTAAACATATACATGTTTTCCAGACCTTTAATTGTTTTATCTATACCAGGAATTTTTTCAACAACATTTTGCCCGCCTGTTCCTACAGCAAGAGCAAATTCTTCAGCAATATTTCCACGACCTTTATCTAATTCAGCAAGTCTAGTAAATATTTGATTTAATTCTACTTGACTTCCCTTTAAACCCATACGAGCCATCATGTCCCACATCTCTTGTCTAGATTCAGGATTTCTTATATTTTTCCCATAAAATTCAACAATATCTTTTAGTCCTGCATAATTACCACTACCAATAACATATGAAGCAGCACCTGTAGCGTTACGAATATGAGCATAAGGGTTATAAATAGTTTTAGCTTTTTTTAACCGACCTTGTGCTGCTGATAAAACATTAGTTGCACTTTGTATAAATCTTTTAATACCTGTATCTGCTTCTAAATCAATAAGTCTAGAATCAAAACCTTCTACTAAATTTTTAATTATAGATGCTTGATTTTTATCAATATAAATATTCTTAACACTATTATTTAAAACTTTATCAGTTAATGCAAATGGCGATAAAGCTTCAGATATTTTACCATCCTTCTCAAATCCTGATACTAATTTAACCATATTGTTAGGTGGTATTTCATCTTTAATTTCTTTAGCAATTCCTCTCGCTAATAAACTTTCAGCTAATGAAGAAGCAAGTCTCATTTGAGTAGAAGAGTCTACAATACCTTTAGCAGTCTCCAAGGCTCGAATAGCAGGTTGGTTATTCTTTCCCCAAATAGCCTGTACTGCTTTAGGTATTTCTTTTCTTTTGTCTAATGGGCCAAGTTTTCTTTTTTTGTTTAATACAGAACTGTATTGTTTTTTAGCAAATTCTTTTACAAAGTCATCGATATTAATATCAGTTCTTAATTTATTATCTCTTATTAAATTTGCTTTTGTCGCCCATTTTTTATCTTTAGTTGCAGCATCAGCTAATAATTGTTCTTTTAATTCTTGTAATAGATCAGGCTTGTCTTCAATAAATTTATTAAATGGTTCTTTTCTTGAAGATATATATCTATCATAAATATCTCTAGCATATGGCTTATCAGGATTATATTTATACTGCCCTTTAATTTTTGTACTAATAAATTTTCCAGCGCCAGCAATATCTTGAAGCTGACCTACAGTTTCTTGCCATTCTTTAATAGTGTTTTGTAATTCAACACTTCTAGTTCCTATTGTAGTTAAAGCCTGTCTATTACCTTCCATTGCTTTATTTATTAAAGCTACATCTCCCTCTTGTTGAAAATTAGCTTTAATTTCTTTGTCCATTTTAACAGAAATTTTTTCAGCAACTTCTTCTAAAGGCTTTGTTTCTCCAGTTACACGTTCAAAAACTCTAGTGCTTAGTTCATCACGTTGAGCAGCAGGTATAATATTATTAATTAATGTATTAGTAACTTGTGGAATCTGACTTATTTTATCAACAGCTTTTTCTCCTAACCTAGTTTTACTAAGTTGAGTACCTACGCTTTCAGCAACTTCTGAAGATACCTGTTTAAGTATTTCAGAACCTAATGCATTTTTTACTACTTTATACCCTTGACTAGCAGTAGCTCCTATTGCAGGACCAGCTACGGTTCCTATAGCTCCATGCAAAGCTATATTTCCATAGTCTTTTTCTGTTCTTTTCCCAGTAGCTATTTCTACATCTTGACTTAAATTTTCACGATAAGCTTCTCCTGCACCTGCTGTTGATCCTTCTACAGCTAAAACCTTTCCTGTCTGAGCTAACCGTTGTCTACCTTCTTTTGATATTAAAGATTTTATTTTAGCTTCTAATCCTTTTTTAAATCCTAACTTAGCCGCCTCTTTAGTAGCAATTCCAGCGGCACCTGCTCCTCCAAAAGTAAAGAAAGAAGCTAAACCTGAAAGAATATTAAAAGGATCAGTAATACCAGCATATATGTAATCACCAGCAGCTTCCCATTCAGGTGCAGCACCGTCTCCAAAATTAGGCATAGCGTCTACTTTATCAACAGCATGTTGATATACAGTTAATAAATCAGGAGAAAAATCATTTAGAATTGTACGTGATTGATTAACTGTAGCGCCTAAATTAGCATTAAACCATCGACGTTTAGTTAAAAAAGTATCTACAATTTCTTTAGGATTAGTTGGAGAAGGATTTTCTCCTAATGCTCTTAAACTATGATAAGCAGAAGATAAAAAATCAGAATCTTTTTGCAATCCTTCATATGTAATATTTTTTTGAGCCATATATTTTACCTACTACCGTTGGTTTCTTAATTTTTCTGCCTGTGCTTTTAATGCCCTAATATTTTGTTGTAGGGGAACAGGAGCTACAGGTGGTTCTTTCTTAGATGCTTCTTGTTGTTGCGGACTATCAGTAGGTGCATCTAAAATATTTCTTAAATAGTTTATAGTAGCTTTATCTACACCTGCTCGTCGCGCTGCTTCTTCAGCTAATCTAAACTCACCACTAGCAAGTAAATCTTTAAAGTCTTGACTATTTAAAATTTCAGCCTGTGTTTTACCTATACTTTCTTCTATTTTTAAAATTTCTGCATTTAACTTAGCAAGTTTTATATCATAATTTCTATCATTTTCTCTATTTTTTCTAGCTCTTTCAAGCCCTGCTATTCTTACTTTATTAAATTCTGAATCACTAAGTATCTGTAACTCTTTTCTTTTTAGTTCTTCATTAGTTTTTTGAGTTAATTCTGCTAAATTTGCGGTTCTTTCTCTTATGTTAAATTGTTGTAACCTTTCTTCATCTTTTATATCTTGTTCAGCTTGTTGTTCCATACGATCAATATCTGCTTGCATTGCAGCAATTTTAGCAGCTTCGTCTTTTTCTTCTAAAGTTCTATATTCTTTTTGTAAAGCCTGTGTCCTATCTTCAATTTCTTCAGATGCTGCTGGAAGATTTAATCCTCCAAACATTCCAAGATCACGATAATCTCCACTTTTGGGCATATCTGCTAGTCGCCGCATTCCTTGAAAAAACCTTATTGCAGGACTGCTACGATCTATAAGCCTAGCTTGTCGATCCGCTATTGTTTCAGCTTGTTTTTTTCTTAATGCTTCTCTTTGTATAGCAGCACGGTCTCGCGCAGTTTTTCTTGCTTGAATTAATGCTAATAGTCTATTTTCAGAAGTATCTTCTGTAGTTGGAATACGAGGGTCTAAAGGTTCTCCTTCATAAACTACATTACCAAATTGTTTTCGCACTAAAGGCACAAGTCCACCATCACGACGAGATACAACTCCACCGTGCTTACGTTTCCCTGCCCTACTACCACCTAGCTGACCAAAGAGACTACCAACACCTGTTCCTACAGCACCTACACCAGAGGCTAAAGTAGCAAAGGGAGAAGGACCAAAGGTAGTAGGAGATTGCCTAACTTCTTGTCTAAGAGCAGGAAAACCAAATGCTGCTGATTGCATACGATCAAGAACAGTTTCAGGAAATGCTTGTTCTTCAAGAAATTCTTTATACGCTTCATCAAGAGCAGTTTGTGTTTGTGCTTGTTGTGCTGCACCTACACGTTCTAATCCCTGAAGTTCTCTAGTACGTTGAGCAGTTTCAGCAGGAGATAATCCTATTAATGCTTGAGCCTGTCCACGTTCTCTAGATTTCTGTGCTTCAAAATCTTGCCTAGCTCGATCATAAGCAGATTGTAATCCTTTAGATTGTATATCTCCTAGAAGTTGCTGTTGTCCTCTTAAAGCTTCTGCTTCTAGTAAAGCACCACGACTCCCACCAAACGATCCTGATTGAATAGCAGCAGCTTGTACTTTAGGTAAAACATCTTGTTCAAACTTTTGTTGTGCTTCTCTTTTCTCTATATCTACAACAGCTTGTTGAAAAGGAGACATAAACTTTTCAGCAGTATCTGCTGTAAATTCTTCTTGCTGTCCTCGTATTAAAGCTTCAGCATCAGCAAAACGAGTCCCAGCTATACCTGGACCTGTCTCAGTTACAGTACGCTCACCAGTAACAGGATCAACTGTAGTTTCAAAGCCAGCAAGACTAGTTAATCCTCGTTGAGCAGCCAGTTGTTCACCAGTAAAATCTGCAATAGTTGGTCCTGTAAATGCTTTATATCCACCTGGATCAATAGGTTCTCCTGTTACAGGATCAAGAACCAGTTCTCCAGTTACCTCATCTCGTAATCCTTCAGAACGCAGTGTAGCAAGAGCAGATTCTCGCTCCAGATAGTCTTGCATAAAAGGAGCAATTTCCTCCGCAAGGCGTTCTGTTGCAACAGTTACTCCACCTGGACGAGCCTGTGGTTGAAAAAATCCTGTACCTAAAAATGATGATGCCATCTTTTTATCCTTTATCCTAAACTACTTAATCCTGATCTCAGGGCTTTTGTACCATTAATTTCATTAGGTTGTTTACTTGTACCGTATGCATTACGTCTGATAGATTTAATTGTTTCATCCATAATCTTTGCACCTTCATCAGCATTACCATTACCTAATGCTGACATTGTATATGCATCAACTACATATTCTTTTGGGCTTACAGCTAGAGTAGCTACCTGTTCTCCATCTGATACAATAGGCATTTGGACATTATCTTCCATACCATGCCCATCACCTCCTACCATTCCTGAAAATTGACGAGGATACATTAAAGACATAACAAACTCTTCATTAGTTATAGGCCCACCTTTAGCAGCCATAACAGGTTGAGTACGTCGAGCATATTCTGTACGACCTATTAAGTCTTGACGAGTAATTCGTTTTCCCTTATGAATAGTAAATCCTTTTGTAGATAATTCTGTAATTTGTCTTTGGTTTAGTTCATTTCTATCTACTTTAGCAGGAACAGTAATACCTCGTAAGCCACCTACTTCACGACTTAACCGTGGAACAAACCTACTAGGTTGAATCTGCTGTTGTCCTATACCTTGAGGTTGTGCAGGTACTGCTGATGCTTTCATTATAGCACTAGCAGCAGCAGGAGAGGCTCGTAGTGCTAGATTTTTTAAACTTACATCACCAGATGGTTTTTTAATTCTACTATAATCTACAACTCTACTCAAAAAATCTGTTTTTCCTGTAGGCTTCGGTTCTCCAAACTTTGTAGCAGTAAAATCTTTATAATCTTCTCGTCTCTGCGTGGCTTCTCTGCCTGTCCGTGCTTCTGCCTGTCGTATTCTAGCTGCTAGTATAGCTCGTTTTTTCTCTTTTTCTTCTTCATCTAAACTTAATTCACCAAAAAAAGAACGTTCATCTTCTGGTGTAGAATAATAATCTGCTACTCCTCTAAATAAAGCGTCTGTAGCAAAATTTTCAAAACTTGGTCCTTGACCATAACCAAAAACTTCTTTAGCTCCATAATCAAACAAAGCATTTGTACCTGCTCCAAACAATGCTTTCCCTGCTGTAGTTCCTAATGCATCTGCAACTCCACCTAAACCAAAGCTTTCAGCTATACCACCAAAAGCTTCTCCTGCTATATCTCCTACTACACTTTTTGCAATTCCTATACCTAAGTCTTTTAGAAATCCACCAAAACTTGCTTCAACTACAGGTAAACTTGTAAGACCTCTTTTTATTATTTCAGTACCATCAGATATTCTAATTTGTTGTTCTAAATATTCATCAAACATACCAGGGTATTTAGTTACCGCTGCATCTACCAATATTTCAGCTAAAGAATCTCCTGGATTTGCTATTCTCTTATTTCTCATAGATTTTTTTACAGATTGGCTTGCTGTTGGCGTTGCTTGTCCACTTAATGCTCTACCAATTCTAGGCTTTTTAGATATATACTGAACCATTTCTCTACGGTCATTCAAAGAATTACCTTGAATCATATCTCTAAAATCCATAAAGTCTTCAAATTTTCTATTTGTTGGTAGCATAGCTGTCTCCAAAAGAAGCATAATTAGATTGTGGATTATTATTTATGCTGGATACGTTTTGAATTGGATGAAACTTCTGTTGAATATTATATAACTCAGGCAACATAATCTGACCTTGATTTAAATTACCTATCAAAGTACTATCGTTAATAAACTTAAAATATTCTTCATTAGTCATTAATTCAAATCTTTCCATGTTGTAGATGCAGCGGTACTAACATATCCTTTAAACTTACCACTGCTTGCTGAGTATGCAATATCTCCCCCTTTAGGACGCCCAATATTAGTTATGGTAACAACTGTATAAATGTTTGTAGTTGGTGCTGCTTCAATTTCTTGATCTCTTAAATCAAGTTGATTAATTAAAGCTGCTCCCCATTTTTCTAAAGTATTATAAATTCTTTTAGTTTCAGGTTCAACTACATTTAGTAAAGAAGGAAGATTAGGATAACGAGCCATTATCTTCCTCCATCAGGTTGAAAGGCTACACGTATTGCGCCCCATCTCCATTTAGCTTCAGTTGAATTAGTTGATACTTTAATACTGGCTTGCCTTCCTCTAGCTCTAAAATCTATTTTCTTAGTAGACTTAGTAATTGTAAATGGTCCTTTTGTAACTGACTCTGTACTTTCAGGATAATCTCTAGTGGTAATAGAAAATTTAATATTACCGTCTGTAAGATCAAAGTCAGGAATCATTCTATTTAAAAACATTAACTGATTACCATCATCAATATCAAAGTCAGCAGATTCAATAAAAGATGTTAAAGGATCACCTGATCCTGTTTGTAAATTAGAACCTACAGGTTCATTATCATAAAGATTGCTTCCTGATACAGATGTTCCTGTTGTGATAGTATTTCCAAAAACATATTGATCTTCAAAAGTTGTAAATAAAGTTGTACCTATAGTCCAATAATTTCCTTCTGGTGAAAAGATAACATATTTATCACAATCATTATTTGTTGTATTATTAGAAGGATACAACCATATAATTTCATTAAACTCTGAATTGATTCCTGTATAAATTTTATCTGCTTGGCTTAAATTTAAATCATCAAAAACATGCTTCCTAACAGTACAAGGTAAAACTCTTACCTGACCATCGTTAGTATAAAAATTATCATGTCCCATCCAAATAGATGCTCCATTATAATCTATAGCAGCATGAGGTGCTATTAATCCACAATTTGATCCTAGCTGTTGAAACTTAAATACAAAAGGAGGACCAACAAAACTCATATTCCACAAAGCATTATCTGTCCAAATGTTTACTCCATTACGAGAACGAACACCTCCAACAATTCTAGTACCATCAGTTAATAAATTATCCCCAGCATTAGAACTAACTGATGGAGTCCAATTATCTCTTCGATTTGTATCACACCAGCGTACTAACATAGGATTATAATTTCCTGCAAGATCATTAGAACCTAAAGCAATAATGTGTCTATCATTAGGAGAAACAAGAGCCGAATCGACAGTAGCAGGAGAGTTAGTAACTGTTGTTAATCTTATAGGAGATGTCGAAGCATCAGTATCAAAAAAGAAAATTGGACCTTTTCTTCTATTAGCTATAACATCTTCACCATAATTATCTAGACTCCATTGTGTAATCTGTCGTACTAGACCTGATGATCCTGCTGATGCTGGCTCATCCCAAGCTCTTGTTTGAGAGGCACATACAGTTGCTTGATATTTAGCAGCACTGTATCCAAGTCCTTCAACGGCTGTTGATGTACCAGTAGATATTAAATAATTTAAAGTAGCATTTCCTGCTTGTGAACTAGTTGCGTCTGCTGCATCAGTAACACTAATTACATAAACATTGGCATCAACAACAGAAGTGATTTCATAAGTGTTCCCTGTTAAATTAATATTACCTCCAAGATTAGCACTTGCTGATGTAAAGTTTACAAAATTTCCAACTGCTGTATTACTTCCATTATCTGAAACACATACTCGATTTGTTCCTGCTGATGTTCCAAAGCAATTTGCTAGTGTAACTGTAGATGCTAGAGGAGTTACATCAAATATTGTGTCACCATGAAATTCAAATAATTTTTTATCTGTACCAAACATTGCTCGTTTTGTTTGACTATTATCAATCCATACTAACAAATCTCTTGCATTACCATCATATGTATCTGCTATCTTAGGCTCGTATCCTCTAAGACATTCAGGTTTTCCATCACGAAAACGAACTCTATCTGCATTAAACCATTTTCCGCTTTCAGCATATTCAGTTGATTCTTTGAATATACCAGGAGGAAAATCAAGTTTAACTAGTTTTCCTGTCATGAGTTATCTCTTAAAGTCATGAAGCATTACAGCATCAATAGTAGTAGCACTTCTTGCACTATATATTAACATATCAACTGCGCCTGAAGTTGTTGTTAAAACAGGAATTGATCCACTTACAAATTTATAAACAGTATTATATCCAAGAGTTCGATTACCTGTACCATCTTGAATAACATAGATAAGCCCTGTCTGTCCTGCTGTTGCATTAGAAGGAGCAGCTAAAGTTCTATTGCCTCCAAGAGTTACCAAGAAGTTATTACCTCCTAATAAATCAACAGCAATAGAAGTAGCATCAGTTAATGTTGTTATTGGATTTACAGCCCTAGCAGATGTACCAATAACAAACTGTCCATCTCGTATAGTCTTTGTTCCTAATAGCGTTGTATTAACCGTTACAGAAGTTCTAAGATATCTAAGATCAGCTAAAGATGTATCAGGTATATTAGTAGCACAAACACCAATGTCTGCACTTGCTGCTGTACCTAAATTAAATCCTTTAGTATTAGTAGGTCGAACAGAAGTAGCATCACAATAAACCCATCCTATACCTCCTAGAGGCACATCAAAACCATCACCAGCAGCAGTTTTAATTTTAATAATGTCACTTGCCGTTGTATTAGCAGAAACTGCATTATTAATTAAATAGTGTTTGGTATTACCTGGAATAACAAGAGAGATAGTATTATGGCTTCCTCCTACCGTTCCTTTAATATGAAGAATAGCAGATCGTGCTTGATCTCCTGAACCATTATTAGACGTTAAAGTTACAGATGTTGTAGCGCCTACACTAATCGTAGCTATTCCTGCAATAGCCTGATCTGTTAAACTAATAACGCCATCATTTAATACTTGCCCCCAACTATTAGGATTATCACCATCCCCTTGTTTATTAAGGCGTATATTGGTTGTAAATGTACTCGCCATTATTAAATTCCTTTATCCTTCGCTGGTTTTCCTGCAACTATAACATAACCTACTAGTTGTTCATTCCATTTGCTTTTTATTTTTAATATACTTGTCTCTATTTTTTTATAGTCTATATAACTACCTAATACATCTATTACTAAAAAGGGAATTGGTGGTTGAAACTGAATACATTTTTTTGAAACTTTCTTTTCAAGAATTTTATTTAAAATTTCTGGTTCCCCTAGTGAATCTGCAAAAGCAATTTCCATAATATCTTTTTCAGTTTTACATACAATAAACGCTGCAACTATATCTCCTTGTTTCCATGTTTCCTGTTTTATCTTTTTATTATTTACAGGAACTGTATTAACAATAGTATCTTTAGATGCTGCACAACTAGGTAATATAGTTAATAAAAATCCTATTATTATAATAGTTAAAAACTTCATTATCCTGCTCTTGGATTAGAAGGCCAATCGTTAAACTCTGCTATTTTTCCCTCTTCTGCATTTATAGTCATAGCTTCTAGACTAGCTACATCTCCTTTACTATCAATAGCAGTTTCTAAAGCTTTAGCTTTGACTCTAAGATCATCTCTCCACTTGGCAAGGTCTGATGGTTTTGCAGTACCATTATCTTTTTCTCTAATAATAATCCAATCAGTTTGTTCTAAATAACTTTTAAGAATATTAACTACATGTTGTTTCATTGTAGTTTTAATCTCATCTATATCTCTAGCAGTCTTTGTTTTAGTAACTACAACTTTATCTGCTTGAACTTCTGGAGAAGATTCAGAAGAAGAATAAAACATATTGTCTACTCCTGAACCAATATATTCATAAGGAACAATACCAATAGCTTTACGATCTTCATTAGACCAAGCAGAACTAAAAATTGCTGTAGAATATTGAACATTATTTATAACCATTGGTTTTGGACGATTAATAATTTCCACCAATTGATTACCCATAATTCTTGCCCACATAGTCTATTTTCCTTTCTTGGATTATCTACTATATATAGGAGGTAGGGTTCCACCTCCACCTATTTCTGCCATTGCTATGTAAATATATGTTCTTCCACTACCGTTAATTGTTCCACTATTTGTTCTAAGCTTAATACCATCTGATAAGAAATCAAAAGCAGGATTATCTGTAAAGTTTGTACTGTGTGCTTCTTCAGCGGTGGTATCATTAGCTTCTAGTGTGCCTCCGTTTGATCCTCCTGCTGTAGTAGTACCATTAAACATATATCTTGCAGAATCAGAAATAAACCAATCATGGAAAGCATCTGAGACAGTAGTCTCCTTAACCATCCACCAAGCAGGTTTAAAGCCTAACGACAAATAAATACCATCGTCATCAGAATTACCAGTGTAGCTCCCCACCTTGCACACACCAGGAACTGAGCGGAACGCTAGGAATGACTTAGGTCTTGTATTGCCATTAGTATTGTTACCTGTGCCGACTGAGAACACTGAAGAAGTGGGTGTTGTGTCATTCCAAAATGTTGCATCGTCAGTAGCAGCATCTGTTTGATTTAGGAGCAAATAATCAGTTGCAGCATCACTGGCTACACCAACATGATATACAGCAATAGAGTTGGCGAATCCCATGTCCCAGACAATCACCATCTCAGCAGCACCACCTAAACCATGCCCCACAGTCCCTGCCGCTGTTTGACCAGTGTATGTCCCAACAGAAAAATGTCCTGCATCCGCTGCAAGAACCGTACTTGCTATACTAGGAACACCCGTCGAAACACTTCCAGCAGTAATAGTACTACCAGTTGTAGCAGAGTCTCCAACCAACCATTGCCATAGAACATATGATTCATTAGCAGTGTTTACCTGTACATCACCTCCAACTTGAACACCTCTTTGTAAAAACCGCTGTACAGTGTTAGGTTCAGTGGCTTCAGCAGCAAGTTCATTAGAGTGTAGAACTTCTCCAACACCTCTTACTCTATCTACTAAGACATGAGAGTCAGTGGCATCTCTGTTCTTAATCCATGCAAATGCTGTAAGCTTAGATGCAGTATCATCTAAGTTATCTTGATTAATTTCTTTAAAGTCTGTTGTTACGCTTGATAATGTTGTCTGTCCACCTGTTTGTAAAGTTACTATACTATTATTGAAGTTTGAAACAGCAGGACGTACTCCAAAAATTGGATCAAAAGGAAAGTTAGTTACCCTTGCTCCAGTAATTTCTGTGAAAGAACCAGAGCCTTCATTTTGGAAAAATACTTTTATAGTACCAGTGTCAGTGTCTATTTCATAACGAAGAACATCGTCAGCATCTAAAGCTTGTAAACTTGATACTGAAGAAAATGTA
>VTLG01000718.1_pt1 | contig 35146 bp, 42 predicted proteins | sample 4694571 | NCBI WGS metagenome assembly VTLG01 (sample SAMN12604809, study PRJNA352737) | marine metagenome | biome: ENVO:00000447; feature: ENVO:00000209|ENVO:00000569|ENVO:01000036; material: ENVO:00002151; isolation source: viral sequences binned using virsorter ...
CTACCCAGCTTTCCTGGCTCGTTGTCCGACTGATACATCACGATCCACAGGTGGTGCTTGCATATCGTATGCAGTACTAGCATCACGAGCTACATGCTCCGAAAGCCACTCAACCGCAAACTGAGAGTCAGTTTCGACCCTAAAAGCATTGGCGTTCTTATCGCCCATTGGATCACTAGGATCCTGCTTATAGAAGTTAGACTCGGACATACTGAAATCAAGCTGGATCATGTCGCCACCTTTAGCAAACTCTTGTTCGCCTCTAGCATACATCTCACGATCCACCAAGATAGAACCATGCAGGTTGAAGAACTCACGTTTAGGAAAATCCTCTCGTGGCTTTGCTCGCAGTAATACCGCAGAACCAAGTTGGTTACCACGTTTCATTGCAGCAATAGCTTTCTCTTGTTCTAGCACAGTCTTTGCTAATGCTTCGATCTTACGTTGCAGTTTAGCCTCAGTTGTGGTCAGAGTTACAGAATTTGTATTAGACATAATATCCTCATTATTACAGATTAAAGATACCATGCACAGAACACCATGCTCCATGCATGGGTGTGTGAAGAGTAAGGCGAGCTTGCGAAGCCTGTAAAAACCTTTCTCAATTAGAGTATTTATCTGAGGTTGTTCAAGCTAATATCAATAGTAATTGGATGTGCAGTTATGACGAGGCTAAAAGGTGTGTGTGGGTTGTCATGTTGGTCTTTTAACACAATGACTTTGACTTTGGCATTATACTTGTATATTTATATAATATATATACTATGTAGTATAGTATTACTTTTATAATAGTATTAATTAAGAATATATAGTATGTTCTACTGTGTAGTATAGTTAACAAATATATAGTTCTAGTCTACCCTCTTATAATAGTTTCCCCTTTCCTAGAACAGTATGACTTGTTTCTCTCTTGAGGTGGCACAGAATAAATCCCTACGAAACTCGATGGTGTACCCCCGCCCCACAAAATTGCCACCTCGTACCCTATAGAACATCCCAATCCCCTACACGGAGAGAAAAATGGTAAAAAAATAAAAAAAATAAAAGACTTGACATAGAAATAAAAATTTTGGTAGACTTCCAATAACTTCAGCCGTTAGGTTTTAACCTTTCCCCTAGCACTGAGGATTAACCAAAAAGCCCCTGGATGTTCTCTCCTCTGGGGGCATACCGAGAGACACATGCCTGATAGCGATTTATTTGTTGAAAAGTATGTAGAAACAGGAGATATCCTTGCATCTCTTGCGGAGGGGGGTTACAAGCCTAATAAAACCACAGGCTATAACTTACGCAAAAAACACCAAGACCAGATTGAACAGAAGATTCAGGAACGCTTGAGAGGAAGTGGACCAAGAGCTTTGAGTGTCATTGAACAACTAATGGTTGGTGCTGACAGTGAGCAAGTACGTTTAGGTGCTGCGAAGGATATGCTGGATCGAGGAGGTTTCAAAGTTTATCAGGAAGAGGGTATGGGTAAAACGATTGAAGAGATGCATCAGCAATTAGTTGCCCTTGTTGGTAAGGATGGTGCAAAGATGTTAGTTAGTTCAGTTAGGACTCGGAAATCAATAAGTGGACCAGAATTGGCAGAATGAGTCACGAATACACAGTAACCGATGAATACAATGGAATGCTTTGTCTTAGACCCTCTCGTGGTAAATACTCTAACGAAAACACGAGTTCGTATATTAATTGCATTGCAGAGTTCGATAACTTGGATGAAGCAGAGGAGTTTGCACACAAGTGGTCGCATGCTTCTGGATCAAAACGAGTCAGGCACTTCCTTCTTGAGAAACACGAAATGGATCATCCAGAGTATTCAAGGATTAGTGGTCCTCTTAGGGAAAATTATATAAATTACTATCATGGTGAAGCAGAAAAACTACAAAAAGAGGAATAATGGCACATGGAAAGCATAATAAAAAAGCAGAGCCTTATGCACAGAATCCGTATGGTGGCATGTATGCAACTCAAAATAAGAGAGAGTTTGATGAGAATATGCCAAAGCAGGGTTTCAAGTCTGAAGAGAAGTTAACCCAGGAATTAGCTGATGAAGATAAGGCAAGGAAAAAAGGAAGCACTTTACTAACTACAGGCTTAACATATTGAAATGGCAGAGAAAAAATCAAACTATATAGAGATTAAAGGTCCGTTTACTCTTAGGGATCATAACGCAAGAGCAAGAGTTAGTGCTGGCATTAAGATCCTTTCTGCCAAATATCCTGATGCTAAGTTTATTCTCCGAGAGGGTAAAAGCAAAAACCCAAGACGAGCTAGTGTTTATTCACAGGCACACCAAACACTCTCAACTGCAAAGCAAGGTAAAAAGATCAAGGTAATACAGACTAAGCATGGCATAGGAGGTGGAGGTGTAAAAGGTCGGGAAGCTAAAATAGCTGCACTTAATCCTTTTAAACAAGTAGAATTTACGTATAGCGGTAAAGTTGCTACTGATGATTACAAACAATGGCGTGAATTTGATATATCCTTGAGCTCAAAAACTAAATGGGATCCTCTAAAAAGTAAAGGCCAGCATTTCCAAGCATTTGAAGGGTATGACAAGGCTAATTACCATGTTAAAGCATATCCTGGTGGCGGATCAACAAGTGCGACTAAGAAAATTGATGCTGTTATGGATAAAATCTCCGAATATGGACAAAGCAAAGATGCAAGGCCAGAAAAAGTAAGTGCAGGGATAGAATATTTGAAAGATAAATCAGATTTGTTTGAGGTACAGCAAAGAACGAAGATTAATAAAGAGAAAAGGTACAATAAACGCACAGGAGATGTAATCCATAGTACAAAAGAGTCTATTCCAATGCTTTCTGGTGAAAGACTTAAGCGTTTGGAGCGTTTAGATAAGAATTATGGGTTACCACAATCACAAAAAGGCAAAGTTAATGTTACTGGTACTGGTGATAAGAAGATTAAGGCGCAAGTGCCTATTCAAACGGATCCCCATAAGATTTATCGTAGCAATGTTAAAGTTTCAGATAAAACAAAGGATAAAAAATTAGATCTGCCACTATCTAAAAAAGGGGAGGTAGGTACAGGGCTAAGAGAAAGCGGAACTGCTTCGTCTTATGATCCAGTAGGGATAACTAGGGAGGTTGATTCTGTAAGAGAGTTTGATGAAGATGCAGTAATGTCACATAAAGATGATGCACCACGTTACCCAACTGAGTCCAGCGAGAGAGTCTACTTTGATAAGCCACAAGGCAGGAAAGAAGGGAACCCAACTGTAACTTATGATGAATTTCCTCCTAAACCATTTAAAATAAAAACAACTAAGCATAATGTTGTAAAACATCCTGCACAAATCTCTCCAAGTAACTTTGATCCAGATAACAGAAAGTATAGCCAATTTCCAGGTCTTAACGTTGCTGCATTACGAGAAGCTGTTACAGGGATAAAAAAGCAAGAGTTCAATCCATTTAGTAAAATATCATCTGGTCTGTCACAGTTTACAACTCAGGATACAGAATTCGATGCAGATACTAAAATAAACACTAAATCTAAAATTGATGAAATCAAAAGCTCTGATTATGATTCTCTGGAATTAGGAGAAGATCGTAGTGGAGGAACCCATTATGCAACTGATACAGGAGATCACTTAGACAAAGAACAGAAAAGACTCGATAGCGAAATGCAGGAAATTGAGAGAAAACCCTGGTTGAAAGATAAGATACGTTCTAAAATTGGAGATACCAAAAAGACAACATCATCTACGTTTATCCCTGACAGTCTACAAGGTGATGCAGTAGATAAAAGCACAAATCCAAAGAGTGGTGGTAAAGATAGAGTGGTATCTGCAACCTCGCCTGATAGTGTCAGAGATCCAATTCCAGGTGTCTACAAACCTGATTTAGAAAAAGATCCATTTGCAAATAAAGCTAAAAAACCTAGAGATCCTAAACGTGATGCGTTCTTAAAAGCAGAAGCAGCAAAAGGAGATACGACTAAAGTTGTTACTAAAACTAATAAAAAAGGAGAGAAATATAAACTGTTAGAACGTAAATATCCTAAATTAAAGACGACTCTTGTTGATGGTAAACCGATTACAGAAGGAATGCCAATCCAAGAACAACTAGATAGGGAATCTGCTGTTAGGAAAGTAAAAGGTTCAAGAGAAGATCAAGGGTTAAAGAGATATATTGCAAATAGGAATGCACAAATAAAAGAAAAGAGGGCAAGCGGTGAATTAAAACTTGTAGAAACTAGGCCAGGTAAAGGCGAGCATGGCAGTATGAAAGTTTATAGTACGCTGACAGCGAAAAGTTCGGCCACAGCGAAATTAAGTAACTCTCAAAAGATGAAAGCAGCAAAACTGGCTAAAGGGTTATTACCTCCTGTACTGAGTGTAGGTGCATTAGCACTCACTCCTATAGTTGCTGAAGCATCTTTAAAAAACAAAGGTATAACCGCACCAACTACTAAGCAAAGAGCAACTGAAAATTTTGCTACGTTTCTATCATCTCCTAGAGTATTTGGCGGAGTGAATGAGAAAAAAGGCTATATACAGAAAGTTGGTTGGGGAACAAAAGGAGTTGATGGTGGAAGACGACCAAACAAACCAATTAAAGGTGCAGGAGGTCCAAATACTCCTTATGCCCAAATGAAGCGTTCCCTCTCTAATGCAATGAAAACATGGTCGAGTGCATCTGCACAAGCAAATGAATCCATGAAGTTACATGGTGGATGGAGGTTCAAATGAGTGAATGGAGAATTGGGAATCTTCCAAAATTGAAGAAACTGCCTAAAAAACAACGTAAAGAGAAAAGAAGTAAACAAAAATCGTTTGCAGAGATAAGATCGGAATTAAAGAAAAAAGTCAAAAGTGATTCTAGGGACTTACCTCATCAGAAAATAAAGCGTTCATCTGTTGCTAATGAATATGTAAAAGGATCAAATGCAACTAGGTGGCAAGGTATAATCCAAGCAGTAAAAGATAGAGATGTTATTACAAAAGTAGATAAATGGGTTACTGTTAAAAAAGGTAAAGAAGGAAAGTGGACAGAGGGTTACACAGAAGAAAAGAAAAAGGTTAATGTACAACCGCATTGGAGAGATCCTTATGAGAATAAAAAAATTGTACAAAATAGTGATAATACACTTAGTGAAGCTATTGAGATAGACCATGTAGTTCCTTCGGATCGCTTTAATGAAGCAGAGAAATTAAACAAGAAATCTTATGGATATCTACCAAACCTAGTAGTTACATCTAAAAAGATAAACCAAGCAAAAAGTAACAAAGGATTAGGTGAGTTCACTCCATCTCATAACCCAAAAGGGTATGCACGAAAGTATGAAAGTGTATTGAAAAACTTTGATATGGTTATGAAACATGGTGAGGCAAGAGCATATAAAAAAATAACTGGACAGGATACGATACTTTCCAGCCAGCATGTACTAGATCATATTAAAGAGGAACCGATCCACATGACTCAAAGACGACATGATATGTACCAAAACCTAAAAGCTAAACAACAAAACAATAGATGAGCAGTAGCGCACTCAGGGCATTAAAAATTGCTGAAGCAATAATTGAAACAGAAGAAACTAATAAGCTGAAGTGTTACCAGCCTTATGAGTATCAGGAACGTTTCCATAATGCAAAAGACTTACAAGGCAGACTAGCTAGGCAACGGCTACTAATGGCTGCAAATAAGACAGGTAAAACTTATTGTGGTGCAGTTGAGATGGCATTCCATTTAACTGGTATGTATCCAAACTGGTGGACAGGAGCTAAATTTAAAAGGCCAGTTACAGCATGGGCTGCTGGAAATACAACTGCAAATACAAGAGACATAGTTCAGGCAGAGTTGCTTGGAGAACCTGGAGATCCAGAAGACTACGGTAAAGGTGCTATTCCAAAAGATTTAATAGTAGGACAACCACAAAGATTGCCAGGTATTCCAAATGCATATCAGAATATAGTTATTAAACATATCTCTGGTAAAAACTCTAAACTAATGTTTAAATCATATGAGCAGGGTAAACAGCAATGGATGGGTAAAGCCGTAGATGTTGTCTGGCTCGACGAGGAACCTCCACAAGATATATACTCTCAGGCACTTCGTGCATCCTTGAAATCAGGAGGTCTTGTTTATATGACGTTTACACCAGAAACAGGGATGACTCCTGTAGTTACACAGTTTATGACAAAGCTGGGTAAATCACAGGCATTGTTTTCTGCAACATGGGATGATGCACCTCATTTAGATGAGGATATCAAGGAAGAAATATTGAGAGCATTGCCACCACATGAACGTGAAATGCGTTCAAAAGGCATTCCTGTTTTTGGTTCTGGTATGGTATTCCCTAATGTCGAAGATCAAATACGGTGCGAACCATTTGAGATACCAGAATATTGGCCTAAAGTATGTGCAATAGATTTTGGTTGGGATCACCCTACTGCTGCGGTCTGGCTTGCATGGGATAGAGACACAGATACAGTATATGTTTACGATTGTTATAGACAATCTGCTCAAACACCAGTTGTACATGCTGCTGCAATTAGGGAAAGAGGTAAATGGATTCCTGTAGTATGGCCTCACGATGGATCACAACATGATAAAGGTTCTGGTCATTCATTAGCAGATATATACCGAAAGCAAGGATTGAATATGATGCATACGCATTTTACTAATCCAAAAGGTGATATTGCAATTGAACCTGGAATCATGGAAATGCTACAACGTATGGAAACTGGTAGATTCAAAGTGTTCAACTTCTTGCGTGAATGGTATGAAGAAGTACGAATGTATCATCGTAAAGATGGCAAAATAGTAGCAAACAATGATGATTTGATGAGTGCAACACGTTATGCAACACAATCATTAAAGTTTGCAAGTTTAGGGAAACCTGTGCATCGTAAAAGAAAAGCAGTAGGTTCTGCTCCTGGAGAGTGGAACTATTTCCCTGTTGATAATCCAAAACGAATATATGCATAAAAGGAGAAAAATATGGATTTTAATGTAATTAAAGTAGCTTATGACTATGGGAAAAAGAAGTCAGAAGAACTTGACTTAGGTAATAAATTATCCAACATGGGCAGTACAGGACAAGTCTATGATAGAATCCAGAAAGAATATCAAGGTGGAAGAAGAAATACCACACAATATCTTGAAAAGCATGGGCTGGCTAAGCCTGGAGGGGATTTAAAGGATCAAGTTACAGATCCTGTTCGGATGTGGACAGAAAAAGCGTCATACCATGCATTTGGGGGAGACTACCCTGGTAGTGGGGGTTCGTCTGGTGATCCTAGCCAAGAGGCTATATATGCAGATATGGGATCTTCACGGAAGACTTTGCTGGGAGGCAGGAGGATCGGTGAGGATAAGGGAGATGATTCAAGAAGAAGCCTATCCAGAATGAATACAGGAACACTCTTAACTCAGGGTAAAAAAGCTAAAAAAATAGCATAAAAGGAGATAACATGGCAAAAAGACCAAAGCGTACTTACAATCAGGCAACAGGACAATGGGAAACTGAAAAGCTATGGGATCACCAAGACGATCAAGGATTCTATTGGAAAGATGGCGTACAAGTAGATAGCTCTGGTCGCCCAATTTATGATGCTCAAGGGAACGAGCAGGGAGCAGCGCCAGCAGATGAAAATAATGTAACCCTAAACCCAACTGATCAAGCCCAATCTCAAGCAGAGCTAGATTATTATGCAAGTTTTGATGAAGAGGGCAACCCTACAGAAGCAACTACAATAAGCCAAGAGCATTTGAATGAGATTCAAGGAGGATTAGGTATAAAAGCTGGTGATCCAGGTTTTCTAACTCTTGATGACATTGGAAATAATAAAGGTTCAGCAAAAATCGGGCAAAGTTATGCATCAGGGAGAGAAGGAGTAACAAAATCAGGAAGTGTTCGTAGAGGCATAAATCAAAAGAAAACTGCACCATCAATACTAACCAGAGGTAGAGCATAATGTTAGACTCAGAAAAAGATCCAGTTGCTACGTCTCTGGATAAACAATATGAGTTTTTAAAAGGTAAGCGTACTACATGGGAACGTAATTGGCAGGAGCTTGCTGAATATGTGTTACCTCATCGTTCTGATTTTACATCAAAAAGATCAAAGGGGGAAGAACGTCTAGAAATGGCCTTTGAGGGTACAGCAATGAGGTCTTTAAAACGCTTTGCCTCTAACATACATAATGTATTTACTCCAATGGGTGCAGATTGGTTTCGTTTAACAACAGGACACCCCTACTTAGATAATCAAAGAAAAATAGCATTATGGTTAGAAGATGCAACACGAATCATTAAACACCATATATCGAGGCCGTCATCGAACTTCCATTCTGCAATCTATCAGTATTATCTTGAAGCAGGGGCTTTTGGTACTGGTATCGTTTTTGTTGAAGATATTCCTGGTCGTGGTCCTCATTATAGGAACTTTCCTCTGTCTGACTGTGTTCTGGCTGCTGGAGGTGAAATGGAAATTGATACAGTCTTCAGAGTCTACAAACAAACATGTAAAGATCTAATATCAAAATTCGACCCCGCAGTACTGCCACCTGAAATAATAAAGAAAGGCCAAAGCGAGAAAATGCTTGAGGAACTAGATGTTATTCATTATGTTGCTCCCGCATGGTTAATGAAAGAACACTTGCCAGAAGATTGGATGTGGCCTTATGTATCGATACATTATCTCAAAGATAAAAAGAAAGTCTTATCTTTTGGTGGATACGATAATATGCCTTATATCTGTGCAAGATGGGAGAGATCTGACAGAGAGATATATGGAAGAGGTCCAACTTGGGAAATATTACCTGATTGCAGATTAATCAATGAAGTGGAGAAGGTGTATCTAAAGGGTGTACAAAAAGCTATTGCACCTCCTATGTTTGTACCAGACTCAGGTTTGCTTGATCCTTTAGATACCACACCTGATGCAATTAATTATTACACAGTTGGTATCGGTGGTAAAGATACTATATTCCCTGTACCAAATGCGGGGAGAATAGAATATGCACAAGATCTTAATGCAAAGCTAGTAAACTCAATTAAAGAAGGATACTTCTTAGATGTGCTGGAACTTCCAGGTCCAATTGCACCAGATGGTGATGTAATGCGTTTTAGTGCTACAGAAGTCTCAGTAAGGATGAGAAATAGAATGCCTGTACTTGGACCACTTTTAGCAAGACAGGAAGCAGAACTGCTAGACCCACTTATAAAACGTACTGCATATATACTGACAAGAGCAGGGCAACTAGGGGAGATGCCAAAAGAGATGATGGAAGGTTTTCGTGTAGAATATCTAAATCCTATATCAATCGCTATGCGTAGTGGAGAAGTAAACTCTATCGTCCAGTTGTTTGAAATGATTATGCCACTAGCACAGATAGATCAAACGATCCCAATGTATTTTAATACTCAACAGATACTGAAGAATACAGCAGAGGTACTACAAGTATCTCCTTCTAACTTACGAACAGATGAGGAAGTACAACAGATGATACAACAACAACAGAATGACCAGCGTATTGCTCAAGAACAAGAACTAGCTAGAACAGCAGCAGATGTCGATGAAAGTCAGGCAAAAGCTGAAGTAGCGAGAGCGCAAGCAAAAGCAGCATGAATTTCCCTTTTGCAGAAAGAAAGCGAGAGCAAGATTTATTTCGTGATGTCTTTAAAGGTGAACAGGGGAAAGACCTTCTCACGATACTTGCTAAGACCTTTCATGTATATAAGACAAGTCCAACTCCTGACCCTTATATTGCTGCATTTCAAGAAGGACAAAGATCAGTAGTAATAAAGATCATGGAGATCATTCAAACGGATCTTGAAGCTGTTAAAAGGCGAATGGATCTACAAGAACAAGAACGTCTTAAAAGGAGACAATGATGGAAGAAGAAGTTGTAGTCCCTGAATCATCAGGACAAGCTACAGAAGAAGTTAATCATCTTGCATTCGATGCATCAAGATTACCTGAAGGCTTAAGAGCAGAACCAAGTCTTCAAACATTTGACTCAGTAGACAAACTAGCAAAGTCCTACGTTAATGCAGTCAAAAAGATTGGTGGTGATCCAGCTAACCTTGTCAGCATACCACAAGAAGGTGAATCATGGGATAACTTCTATAACCAGTTAGGAAGACCCGAAACACCCGAAGGTTATGATTTTGGTGATGATCCTGATAATGATATAGAGTTTTATCGGAATGCAACACACCAGCTTGGGCTTACACAACAGCAAGCTCAAAATATGTTAGATTTATATGCTTCTGTCCAAGAAGATCAGGAAAAAGCACAACAACAGGCTTCAGCAGATTTTCAGGTTAATAGTGAAATAGAACTGAAGCGTGAATGGCAAGGCTCATATGATGCTAAAATAGATCAAGCACAAAGAGCATTTGCTCAATTTTCAACCCCTGAGTTTAATGCGTTGATGGATGAAACTGGTCTTGGTAATCACCCAGAGGTGATCAAGGCTTTCGCCAAAATCGGTTCAATGATAGGGGAAGATCGTCTAGTAGTAGGTACAGGACTAGGGCAATCTAGTATTACGCCTTTTGATGCCAAAGAACAAATTCAATCTCTTTATGCAGATCAGGATTTTTCTAAAGCATACAGGGATAATACAGATCCAGGTCATCGTGCTGCTATGGACAAAATGGATAAGTTGTTTAAAACAGCCTATCCTGGCCCATAATGCCAAAAGGAAGATAAAAAGAAGACAATCGTTAGACCTTCTATATTCTTTCCTGCGACCCAATAGGACAATCGCTAGGCTTATTGTATGTTACAGCATAAGTCATGTGGCTTAATGCATTTTAAATAATTTCTTTTATTGGAAACAATATGCCAACATTTAGTGATATAGAAACCAGTTACGTCCAGCGTTATGCGCAGGATGTACAGCATTGTTTACAGCAAAAGACTACCAGATTAAGGAATCAGGTATCCCAAAAACTTGACTGTTCAGGGATAGCAGAATTCATTGATCGCATTGGTAATGCTTCTGCTGAGAATAAGAATGCTAGGTTTGCTGATTCTCCTGTTCAATCAATTGCTCATCAACGTAGGAGAGTTACAGCACGACCATATCATGCAGGATTTTTTGTAGAAGGGTTTGATACTCGTAGGATGAATTACGATGTATTCCAGCCCTATGCAGAAGCAACCAGCATGGCAATGGCTCGTAAAATGGATGAGATAATCATTGATGCTGCTTTTGGCTCTGCATATCAGTCAGAAGGTGGTGCAATGGACGGTGCATCAGAAGTAGTATGGTCAACATCAAGTACAGAAAAAACACTTTCTGGTACTACGATTGGGGATCAGTTTATTCCTGCTACATTTAAGTATGCATCAGGAACGGCAGAACCACGCACAAGTGGTGTTGCTACTAACGCGGATTTTCCTTTAACTATTGATAAACTTCTTCGTGCAAGGAGAATACTTGCTCAGAATGAAGCGGATCAGTATGATGAGGGTGGTAATCCACTTTTTACTATTGTGTGTTCACAGGCTCAGATTGAGGCTATGCTCCACTTAGAAGCAGTACAAAGTGTTGATTATAATAATCTTCGTGCATTGGTAGAAGGCCAGACGAATTATTTTGCAGGATTTCAATTCATTCGATATGAAAAACTTCCTGTACTAGATAATACGAATGGAATGAGCCATGCAAGTAATGCTGGTGAGAAAGTTCTTGCTTTCCATCCACTAGGACTTGCACTTTGTGTTTGGATGGACCCGATCACTAAGATCGAACCTCGAGCAGATAAGAGCTTTACTCCGTATGCATATTTTGAGATGGATATGGGTGCAGTTCGTGTTTGGGAAGAGATGGTCGTTCAAATTGACTGTCTTAAAGTCGCTTAATTAATTTTGAGTCCTTTTAGACGAACGCTTAACATTTAATTAAGGAGTAAATATGGCAGACGTATACGGAGTACAACAGGCAAAGGCGAATTCTGTACCTATGAAGATGGGCGATGCTCATTCAATGGGTGGCAGAATGCGTATTTTGTCTGATACCTATGAAGTCCCTGCATCAGGGTCAGCAGTAGGTGATGTTATTGTAATAGGTACTTTACCTAAAGGTGCAAGAGTTTGGGATGCACATTTGGGTGTAAGTGCAGCCGTAGGAACAGGTCCAACATCAATAGGAACTAGAGTTACAGATTCTACTGGTACTGTTACTACTGCTGTTGCTGGAATATTAGCTGCAGCTTCGCATAACTCCAACTTTAATCGTAAGATTGAAAGTGGACAGAATGCAACTACAGCTAGTGTTGTACCTCTATCCTATCCTGACGGAGCAGAAGTTATAGTTACAAATACTACAACTGTGTGGACTGCAGGAAGGGTATGGACTTGTACGATTCATTATACAATTGATTAAACCATAGCGGTTAGTAGTGTCTAAATCATCTGCTCAATACTAGTTCAGAAAGCAGACAACTTTATCTACTAACCGCATTTCACAAAGGAATTTATGAATAAAGTTAGTGTAGCAAACCTTGCCTTATCTAACTTAGGTGAAGCTCCTATTCAAAATCTGAATGATAATAATGCAAGAGCAAGAATCGCAAACTCAAGGATTGATGATGTAATCCGTTCTGTATTACGCTTACACGATTGGAACTCTGCAATGAAAAGAGTTGCATTAACGAAATCAAATGATCCTTTGTTTGGCTGGAATTCAACATTCCAATTACCAGCAGATTATATAAAAGTTATAGAAGTCTGGCCTGTATCTAAATATAGAGTGCAAGGTCCAGAAATCCTTTCAAATGAAGATGAGCTTAATTTACTATATATCTATGAACCCTTAGATATTAACTCATTAGATGTCCTCTTATCAGAATCTATTGCATTAAAACTTGCAGTTGAAATGGCAGAAACACTAACTGGTAAGGATGGACTTAAAGATAGAATGATGCAGAAATACCTAATGGCATTACAAGAAGCACGATCTGCTAATTCTAAAGATAAAACTCCAGAGCATAGAGAAGAATCTACATTCTGGAATGCTCGGAGAAGGGCATCTGGGCAACCTCATAGAACCTGGTCAACGCCCAAAACTGGTTATGCAGTTCTTAACAATTTCACTCCTCCTGCTCCGTGATAAATGATATACGAATTTCAACAACCAAGATTTACTGAAGGAGTTTTAGCAAAGAGTCTACAAGGCCGATCACCAGAAGAATTCTATAGGTATGGTGTCAAATCTGCCAAAAATATGATCCCTTTGCTGGAAGGTCCAATGACTAAACGACCTGGAACAACTTATGTTGCACAGACTCCGTATGCTGGATCTAGGTTGTTCCCTTTCTATAAAGGTGGCGAAGAAGCATATGTTGTTGAGATAGGTTACGATCCTCCTACTGGACAGACAGAAAGCACTAGAGCAAGGAATGCAAACTCTGGCATAGGAACAAATGTATTATACCATTCAAATACAGCAGATCTTTATGTAGGGATGCATCTCTCTGGTTATGGTATTGACGGAGACACAACAGGCTATCCGACTTCAGGAATAGAGTACGGATCTGTTATAACGGCAATAACAGCATCATCTGTAACAATATCAAATCCTATTACAAGAGATCTCACAGGGAATTCATCAATTACTTATCATTACCAGCCTTCTATTCGGATTTATTCTCAAGATAAGTTATTAAATGTACAAGGTACAACAACTCCATATAAGATTTATTCACATTGGTGGATACAAAATAATACAGTTGACGAAATCAGCACTTTAAATGCTAGTCAAAGTGGTGATGTTCTTTTTATAACTTGTCCAACTAAAAGACCTTTTTTACTAGCTCGTACACTAGAACCTACTAATCCCCTTCGGGCAGAAGATGATAGTGTATGGACAATAAGTGAATATTATGCAGAAGATGGTCCTTATCAAAGTGTAAATGCAGATAACAATAAATCCTTTCTTATTTCTGGCACTACAGTAGAAGAAGATATAGGAGCTATTACATTTGATGTCTCTAACAACTTTGTAATTGCTGCAAATCATGGGTTGCAAACTGGACAAAAAATTAATCTTCATGTAAATGACATAACAAGTGATGTTACAGGGAATACTCAGATAATAATTAAAAACGGTACAGTTGACCCTACTATTACTACTCCTGTGGTTGCAAGTAACGATAGCGGACAATTGCTGTTTACTACAACAAAGACACACGGATTATTAGTTGATGATGTAGTTTCATTTAGTAATAGTAGTGGTAGTTCAATGCCAGGTGGAGTTACTGTTGGAACAGAATATTTTATACATACTTCTGGATATACAACATTTAAGATCAAAGCAACTTCTAGTGGTAGTGAGATGTCATATAGCAGTGCAGGAGCAGATGTGGTTTTTGGTACAAATAAAGCCACAACTCCAACTGCATATCGTGACGGAGACAAATTATTAGGTGATGCAGGAAACTCCTTTTCATCGAATAGTGGTAAAGATAATCATTTCTTTGTCGTATATTCAACTTCAGCTGCAATCCAAATATCGGATGAACCTAACAGCAAGTCATTCGATATGGGCTATAGAAACATGGACTCTTCTACACCTCCAACAGCAGGAGTACAATTCTCAGGTAAATGTACATTAAAAAGAGTTAAATATTTAAAAGGTAGTACAGTTACTATTGTTTCCAGAATGAATACTGATGGTGCAGGAACATGGCAGAATGCTAGTGCAGCAAATGAGGGGCAACTCTTTACTAGCGCAGATATCGGTCGGATGATAAGATTAAATCCGCTTGCAGATCCAACAACAAGAAAAGGTGGTATCCGTTGGGGGTGGGGTAAAATCACCGAAATAACCAATGATTATACTTGTAAGGTAAAGTTAGAGACAGACCTATCTCCTAACCCTGATACAACAAATGGTACTCCTGAGTGGCGATTAGGAGCTTTTTCAGGGTTTTTGAATTATACGACAGGAGTATTTACAGGCCAAGGGTATCCAAAATTGTCTCAAATATATCAACAAAGATTTGTATTTGCTGCAACGTCATTTGAACCTTCAACAATTTGGGCATCTAGATCAGGTAACTACTACAATTTTGCACCAACTGAATTGTCTCTACAAGATACGCCTATAATAACAGGAGGAATAACATCAGAAGTTATAACAGATTCAAATGGATTAACTTTTACCATTGATTCAGATACCCTTGATGAAATAATGTGGTTGATGGACTCAAAGAAACTTGCGATCGGGACAAGTGCAGGGGTTTATATGCTTTATGGTACAGAAACTAATCTATCTGTAACACCTTCACGATTTACTGTAAGTAGAGAAACATCATATTCTGCATCAACTATCCAGCCTGTTATTGTATCTAATGTGTTGATATATCCGCAGTTAGGTGGCAGAGAAGTACAGGAACTAGAGTTCTCTGGAGCAGAAGATCAATGGTTACAAAGTCGTATATCTATGAAAGCATATGATATGATATCGACCAGTAGTATAATTAAAATGGCTTGGCAGGAAAGACCTAATCCTATTATCTGGATGTTAATGGATGATGGAAGAGCATTATCATTAAGTTACGACAGATCCGTTCAGTTTAAAGCATGGTCAGAACATACATTTGGAGGTACATATCAAGGTGGTATTGCTAAAGTCGTTGATATAGCAGTGATCCCAAGAAATGATTATGACCAAGTATGGCTTAAAATAAGGAGAACAATTGATGGGGCGGATGTAGATTATGTTGAACGTATGGAGAGATACCCTTCAGAGAATAAAATAACACGGAATGAGCTTGTATATTTAGATTCTGCGAAAATGCACAAAGCCTCAGAACAAATAACATATGGAACTGGTAAAACAGCAGTTAAAGTTGATGGTGGGAGTCAGGCATTAAACGCACAATTAACTACGAAAGATGGGGTAACTACGCCAGCAGTAGGGTTACGTTTTAAAATTCCAGGGAATGACACTATATATTCTGTAATAGCTGGTAGTTCTCCAACTACATGGAAATTAGACCAAAACTTACAAGCAACACCAGCAAATAATGCAGAATTAGATCTAAGGTTAGAAGAACTAACAATAGACCATCTAGAAGGAGAAACAGTAGGATTATGTACTAATGGTATGGAACATACAGAAAGAACTGTTGATGGGAACAAGAAAATTACTCTCAGTCACACACTCGCTACAACAGCAATATCTGGTTTTCCATATACATCACAAATAGAGACATTAAGTCCTCCAACACCTGATAACCAATATACATTTAATAAAAAACTTCTTACACTGACTGCGTTAATACAAGACAGTCTAGGTATAGAATTAGAATTTAATGAAACTACAGAAGAACTGTTGTTTAGGTCAACACAACAAAATACTGGAGAGCCAATTGATTTCTTTAATGGGATCAAAAAAACTTCGTTATCAGGAATTGGCTATTCAACGCATAATGTAATTGTTCGCAGTATTAGCCCTCTGCCTATGCAGATTAACGCATTATCAGTAGAAGTTGAAACAGGAGGAGCATGATAGATTTTATTGATTATAAAGAGTTAGGGGGAATATGGGAGCAGTAGCAGCATCTACGGCATTTCTGCAATTCGCAGGACATTATATGGGAATGGAAGCTGCAAGAAAAGCAGCACAAATGCAAGGGGATGAGTATGATTTTCAGGCAGAAACTACTTTACTTACTGGCAAATGGAATATTTCTCAAATAAAAGAAGAAGGATTCCAGCATTCAATAAGTATTAAAGAACAAGCATCTGATAAACTTGCTCAATTAAAAAGAGATGGGGCAAAGTCTTTAGGAGCAACTGAGTCTACTATTGGAGCAAGTGGTGTTAGAATGGATTCAGGTACTGCTGCGGATCAAATGATAAAAAACAGGCTAGATACTGCAACACAGTTATTGCAAAATCAAGAAGATTTGGATATGGCAATTACTAATCTTGATAGAAAAACAAAAGGTGCTGTTGATACAGAAGCATTTAATACAGTACAAAAATACAATAAACTAAAACGAATGGCAGATCTAACACGATCTGGTGCAGATGCTTCTCAATTTGCATCATTTATGTCTGGATTAGCTAGCTCTGGTCAAACTTTTCACTCAATGGGTGGAACAGATTGGCTAATGTCCTCTAAATCTACAGGATGATAAGATAATGGCAGAAATATCAAATAACGAAGTACAAGAAACCAGAGGTCTTACATCAAGAGTCTCACCATTTGCTTCTAGGAAACAAGCTCCTACTCCTTTAGATGTTACAGGAGCAGCAAAACAAGAGGTACGTCTATGGGAAGAAACCACTAAATTGGTCGGTGTAGGTGGTAAAATTGCACAGACATGGAAGCAAAATACTGACAAGATACAAGGTGCGAATATAATCAAAGCGATGGGGGATCAGCACGAAAGACTAATGTTAGAGGTTGCAGAAAATCTGCCAAGCACAGATGTAGAAAACCTATCAGATCTCTCTACAGTATTGACAAATTTTGACCAAAGGCACTCAACAGACTTTAGGATAGGTGTTACTGGTACAGATGGTACACCTTCAGTAACTATAAAAGATAAACCACTAGATGAATATGATGTCCCATATTCTCAAAAAGAAAGAGTAGAGAAATATTACTATGATTTAGAACGTAAAAAGAAAGAATATTTTATGGAAACGTTGCCAGGTGTTGTCTCTACAAAAGCAAACTACTTGCTTTCAGAAAAGACTAATGATCTTTTAGATTCAGCAACAGCGATATTTCGTAATTCTGATATGTATGATAGTGGTCAAGTTTCTATACAACCAACTGATGAATTATCTGGATACCAAATATGGGAAAAAGACGAAAATGGAAAGAACTATCTAGTAGATAACAGTAGTCAAATAGATGTCCTCGATGGTGGAGCTGGTGTAACTGGAGATCCTGAAGAATTACATAGTAAAAAATTAAATATGCGTGGGGATCTTGAACTAAGAAAAATATTTAAAGAATATAATGAAGAATTAGCTGATTGGCTAGCAATAGGGGGATTAGGCACACCAGAAAAAGCTCTGAGTTTCCAGAGAGAATTTGTCCAGAACATATTAAAAAAACAACTCCATGCAGACATGCAAAGGGATGAAGATGGTGCTTATTTAAAAGTAGTAAATAACGAATATTATATTGAACAAGATTTATTGTGGGATCCTAAAGGCACAGTTAATAAAAGGCAAAAACTGATGCAAAAGATTTCACTTAACTCGACAGTATCGGATGACTTTGTTTCTAGGTATCAATTAAAACTAAGGACTGAAAAAGAAGCAAAAAGGGACGAAACACTAAAAGACCAACTGGACTTATCTAAGGCTAATGTAGATATCGCAATATACGATAAAGCCTTTATCAATGATGCAAATAATTCCAGAGAAGATGTTGAAGCAATGTTTATAAATGAAGGTATAAAGGAATCACAAGCAGCAGCGTATTCTTTGGCATGGTCGTTTAAGCAGGAATCGGCATTAAAGGGTGTAGCAAATGAAGCTGAAGATCGAGTATCTTTAATGATAGCTAATGAATTTGCGCTTAACCCAAGACTAGCAATGGAATCATATGCAACTAGAAATACCGATAAACAATTTAGTTATCATGTGGAACCCGTCAAAATGAAAAAACACTTAAAGGGTTTAGTTGATAAGGATATATCTAGTACGAGCCTTTCAGAGAAAGAGAAACAGGAAAAAAAGAAAATCTTGTATAAGGCAATAGATAAATTTCCTCTTAGTAAAGTACAATCCTATACTAATCAAGCAGCAGCACGAGATATAGAGGCAGCAAAGGCATTAATGATTAATAATATAGATCATGAAACAGGAACAGAGGAAGGTAGGAAAAATTTAATAGATACGTTTTTTAAAAAGTCAGATAGAGGCACATACGTCAGAGATCCTGAGAAAATAAATGCTCATCTAGATGCTGGTCGTTTTGGGATAGGTCCAGAAGGGCTTGCAGTTCCTCTCGGGAAAGCGTTAGAAATAATTAATAGAGAGGCAAATTTATATAGTAGCTCTAATTCTACAGGTGCATATCTACCAAAAAGTTCATTTGAACAAGCAGTTTCGAAATACCAATCTCGTATGGATGATATGATTCAATCTTTGGTTATGCCGACTAAGTTTTATGATGGTTCACTTAATGATACTAGCAACCCATTTGAAGAGTCTGTAATGCATTGGCTTAAAGGAAGACCTGGAGAACAAGAGAAAGCCAATAAAAACATTAATGACTTTATGACAGAAGATCAAGTAACTCGGATGGATAAAATTGTAAATAGTTTTAATCGTTTACAAGTTATGGCGCTTAGCCTTAATCCAGATGAACATACTAAGCCACAACAACTGAAGATGTATAGGCAACAATTACTTGAACCTAGATCTCTTAAAGAAAGAGTATTCAATGTGACTACAGGCAAATCTGCTGGGTGGGTATTAAAGGCATTGAATGAAAGGATCAAAAATTTAGATGTTCAAAATAGAGCTGTAACCTTCCAAAGAGAATGTCTAACACCTGATGGAGAACGCAATCAAACATGTGAACTACAAAAATTCCAGTCATATGGTTGGAAAGCAACCGATAAGGGAATTAATATATTCAAATCTGATGCACTTATGAACAGAATGAATTCTGGTATGGGCGTAAGCAAAAAAGGAGGAAAAGAATGAGTGGAATGAGTTTTGATGGGGTTAAGAACGACGTTTTTGAAGCAATAAGAACCGAATCAGCTTTTTATGGTCAAAATCCAGCCGAAAATATTTTCCGTTACCAGAGGGACTTTTTGGTGAATACTGAGAAAAGAGCAGATAAAGCAGCCTTTTTAGATGTCTTTGAACATATGGATAAAGATAGCGCACTTAGCGTTATAGATATGTTAAATATGGGTAATATATCTAGTACTGCTGGAAAATCTCAATTAAAAGGTAAAGGGGATTATTTTAATAGAAACACATATATCGCACACCGTTTAAAGCAAACCTTACCATCCATAATGGATAAAAGATCAAGGATTGGATGGCATCATCAGTTAGTATCTAATATTTCAACGAGGTTACATTTAGGTAATAACGAAGACGGCAAAATATATTCATTAGAAGGATCAGTAGACAGAGCATTAGAGATGCTTTATGGGAACTTTGCGATTCTTGATAATGATGCTGGAGTAAATGTTGCATTCAAAAAAAATGACTTGCAGTATGCTAATGTAGGTCAGAATGAATGGGATGAGTCTCTTCATTATATGTTTATGAATTTATTTAAAAAATATAAAGGGAAGGTCTCTTTTGTACCTAGAGAGGATGTAATACAAGAATTAGGAGATCAGGCTCAACTTGCAAATACTGTAGAAAGACCTGCATATAAAAAACCAAACAATATCGAATTCGATCCCACAAGTCGTGCACATGATAATGCATTTGATGTACGAGCAATGGGGATGAATAAATATAATAATATATGGAATATATTACATAATGATATTGTGAAACAAAAAGGTGGCAATATATTTCCTGCTAGGATTAATGATCCAAATGATCCCACAAAGATACGTATGGTACTAGCACGAAAGATTGGTGATGGGAATGTAAAGATTATTGGAGATATTTTCGGTATAGAGTCAGATCCCTCATCGCTAGATCATGGTAAATCTGTTGCAGCATCATTCACAATGGATAATGCAATTAAAATGATGCAAGCAAGGCAAGCATGGCAACATGCAAATTCACAGGATGATGTACTTCCAGGTTCATTAGATATTAATTATGTCGGGGGAGCATGGGATGGATGGGATGGTATTACTGGAATAGCTAGGTTGTTAGAGAGAAAAATTAGAGGTATTACTGGTACAGAATTTACTGAATCAGATCCAAGTGCTTTTGGGGGCATGGAAAGTGGAGGAGATTTTAGTAGGGAAGAATTTAAGGGACTGTATGAAAAATTTAGCAGAGCTGCTTGGGAAAAGGAAAAAGGTAGGGAATACACTAGGGGTGATAATTCTCATAGTTGGCTATTGTCAGGAGATGGATATGCAGGATTGAGAGCCAATTCATTTGGAGGTAAGTTCTTGACAGAAATTGCATCACCTGGAAAAGCTGAAATGGATCTATTCTACCAACCATTGTGGGAAGAGATAATGATACATGAAGAACAGCTTGGAAGGGAAGTTACAGATACAGAACTATATGATATCTTCCAGATCGTCAAAAATAGATTAAATGGAAAAGAAAATTTTTGGGACAATAACGTAACCGACCTTTTATTCGAAGGAGGACAATCCGATATAGATAAACCATCTTCCCAAACAGGAACTCCAAGAACATTGTTTGAAGCATATGTTGTAAATGGTGGAGATATGTTATTAGACTATGATGGTGTACCAAAAGGTAGTCTTGAAGAGACATGGGAAAAATACTCTACCCCAATGAAATGGCAAGCTAGGGCTTCTTATAGTGTTGGTAAACTACTAAAGAATTTTATGCAATAATATGATATTTCAAGAATTTTACTACCAAGATAAAAGTAATTACCAACGGAGTCGCTTAGACGCAGCATTGCGTGGATGGAAAGCAGGATCATGGGATACTTTCGTGTCAGCACAGGAAGAATCTTTTAGCCAATATACTGCACTAGGCTGGTTAATTTCAGAAGCACAAGAGTCATTCCTGCCTGATACACAAAATATACAGAAAGAACAATGGACACCAGAGCATAATTCATGGCGTAAAGATATTGAATGGACACCTGATTTAACCGAAGGAATTGCAGAAGTCAGGGCAAAGAGATCGGATCGGCTTGCGAACTTGAACTTTAAACGTGCTAATGTGGATTTCTGGAGTTTACCTAATCTGTCAGGTGTATTATTAGGTGCAATGGGATCACCAGAGAACTTAGTAGCATGGGGTGGTATGTTAGGTAGAGCAGGAGCTATTGCATCAGCAGGAGCAAAAGTAGGTATTAGTCAAAAATACTTTGCACCTATTGCACAAGGTATGGCAGATGCAGCAGTTGCAGATGCCTTATTCCAATCTGTAAAAGCAGCAGTACAAATAAATAGAGGACAAAGTCCAGATTTAGTCCATGCAGGATTTGAATTAGGTCTTGCAACAATCAGCGGTGGCGTGATCGGGAGTTTCCCTATGGCAAGTCAAGTTGCACAGAAAGTCCCTAATGCATTTAAGCCTGTGTTAATAAAAAAAGCATGGAAGGACATGTCTGAGGGGCGTGGATTTGGATACTTTAAAAACAAGGGGAAACGTCAGACCGCAGAAGAAATAGATCCCAACACTACCGCAGAAGAAATAAATGCTCGTATTAAAGGATACGAAGATAATAATGAGAAACTTAGGCAAGATGCCTCAAAACAATCTGGCAAGGATTATATAAATCATTCTGTAGGCCAAGTAAAGGGTATAATACATAAAGTTGCTAACTGTGTTAGAGGAAATATGAAATGAGTGAAGCCTGTAAAAATATATTATTAAAGTCAGGATATAATAGTTTAGATGCTGATTCTGTAATTGATAACATCAGGAACTCTGGTAAATCTCTAGATGAACTTGCAACGATACTAAAAGAGAAGCAGTCAAAACGTGACTTCCATCCTCAAATGTACAATCGAAGCAAACTTCTTGGCAATTCATACCTTACCAGTATGAAAGAAGTATCCTCTAAATTAAAACATCCATTTAAAACACTTCAGCGATTCTTTGCTGGTGATATAATGGGAGCCACCCAAAGATCACAAAGTAGATGGTTAAGTATATTATCAAGATATGTGAGTGAGACAGGAGTAAGTGAAAGGGATTTCTTCAAAATGATTGAAGGACCAACTTGGCTCGGAGAGAAGCTGGGAGATGATGCATATGCAGATTTTAGAATGAATCTCATCAGGGAATTAACTCATGATGGGGAAGAGATGGTAACAGGAGATGTTATTGCTAATAAACTAGCAAATGCAAATAAACGTCAATGGCGAATGGATCTGCTAGAAGCTAACGAATATGGGGCAGGAATTAAATATAAGAATGAATGGGGAGTACAACAATATCATAATCAAGAAATGATGGCTCATCATGGTCAAGATAGCTGGGTTAATGATATCCTAGAGAACATAGATCAAGCAGATACAATAGACAACATTAGGCATTTCTATCCTGATACACAGAAAATATCTGATGATAAGTTTGACCTCAAAGTATTCTTAAAATCTGCATATAACAACATGGTTAATTCTACTTCTAGCGGACAAGGAGTATTATCAGAGCAATTTAGCTTGCATCGCATATTTGAATTTAAAAATGCAGAATCTCTTGTTGCATACAATTCTAAATATGGGCATGAAAATATAGCTCATGCAATGTTAGAAAACCAAGAGATGTTCCAGAAGTACCTGACATTAGGTGAAATGATGGGATATGGAACTGTAGATGTAAAAGGTATCCCTCATCCAGCAAAAGGGCAACTGATCCATACTCGTGATGTCTTTAGCCCTATACTAGAAACAAGGAAATTATTCCAGGCATTAAAAGATATGGGGAAACTATCTCCATACGAACATAGCCAGCTTAGTGCTGTATTTAGAGAACTAACAGGAGACAACTTAATAGTTGGCAGTCCTAAAAGAGCAGCTATGGTACAAAACTTTATTGCATGGCAATCAATGTCAGTCTTAGGCAAGTCAATGTTTTCTACTGTTTCTGATATTGGTAGTGCTGCAATTATGCTTCATAATCAAGGGGTATCACCAGGTCAAGCCTATTATGGAATGATTAGGAATACATTACGTCAATATACTGGTGGGCTATCCCCTGTAGAACAAAAGATGGTTTGGAATGCATTGCATACAGCAACAGACGGAACTTTGATGTCTAATGCAGCAAAAATGTCTCCTGATATGAAAAAAGGTGGTATGTTAGCAAGAGGTGCTAATGAGATGTTCCACTTTAGTGGATTAAATGGAATGACTAATGCACAAAGAAATGGTTATGCATATATGACATCTCAGTTAATGGCAAACAATCTAAAGAAAAATTACGATGATCTCTTGCCACAATACAAGGATTTTATACAAGAGGGTGGTATTACTAAGGGGGATTGGGAGGCATTACAGGAAATAGGTAGCTTTAATGCTAAGTTATGGAATAAAAATGCGAATAAACTTGACAATTTTATCACAATGGATCATATTCTTGAACGTGGACAAGAATTAAAAATTCCTGGTACAGTCAAGTTAGCAAACAAAGTAGATAACTTTTTTATACAAGGTTCAAGATCCGCTATCCCCGAAGCAAAGGCTATTGACAGAGCATTACTACATGGGAATCACGATAGAGGAAGTTGGTTCGATGTAACAAGACGACTTGCAACTGTATTCAGATCATATCAATCTCAGTTAGTACGTAACTTATATCCAAGAATCCATAAAATTGGATTACCTTCTGTAGTACATATCGTACCATATGTAGGATTAGGATACTTATCTATAACATTAAAAGAATTAGTTAAGGGGAAAGAACCTCCACCTCCAAGTACTCAATTATGGATAGATGCAGTAGTTCATAGTGGATTAGCTCCAATAGTAGGGGATTACATTGTAGGAGAATATGGGAGATATAGTCATGCATGGGATGAAGATTTAGGTGGTATTTCATGGAGTAAATTTAAAGGCTTTACTGATTTAGTTGTTGGCCTATATAATGGAGATACTGATGCAGCAGATGTTTGGCAATCTGTTCGTTATAATACACCTTTTGCTAATCTATATTTTACAGAAGCAGCAGTAAATTATGGACTGCATTATGCAATGATGGAATCACTAAGACCAGGTTATTTGTATTCCTATGAAGCACAAGCAGCAAGTCAAGGTACTGATTTCTTCTATGAACCTAGCAATCTATATGGGAGTTAAAGATGCTTACTTCTACAGTTAACACATATGAAGTTACAGGTGCAACGGCTTCTACATCTTATACTTTTAATTATCCTATACATAAAGCTACTGATTTAGATGTCTATGTAGCTGGTGTAAAAAAAGAAACTAATGATGGCACATATGGGCATACAGTAACTGTTGCTGCCAATAAGCAATCAGCTAGTGTAGCTTTTACAACAGCATCATCCGTTAATACATTAAAGTTAAAATTTGAAAGAATAGTTGAATATAAACAAGAAACAGATCTCGCCAATAACTCCCTCTTAGATGCGGAGTCGCTAGAAACTTCATTAGATAATATAGTGATGCAGACCCAACAAGCTGGGCTAAAAGCTGCTCAAGCTATTGGGTTCGATCCAGGTCTTGCTGCTGGGGAATTCCATACTAATGTTGAAGATGCAACGACAATCACATTAAATAAAAATAGCAGAAAATTAAAAGCATTAGCCTTTGATGCAAATGGAAACATCACAGTTTCTGTAGATGACATAGATGCTCAAATCCAAACTGTAGCTAACTCAGCTACTGCTGCTGCTGCTTCAGAGACTGCTGCTGGAAACTCGGCTACTGCTTCTGCCACTACTGCTGCGGAAGCTGCTGCGGAATTAGCTGCTTTTCAAGTACTTTATAGAGGATCATCTAGTACTACGCCATCAAATCCTGGTGATGGACATTTATGGTTTGATACAAATACTGGTGTAGATTTAATGAAAGTTTATAATGCAACCGCTGGTGCATGGGAGCAACTTACACCTAATAGTACTCATCAAACAAACATAAATACTGTAGTAGCAAATACATTAAAGACAAATATAGGTACAGTCGCAGGGATTGGGGCTAATGTAACTACGGTTGCAGGAATTCATGGAGACGTAACTACTGTTGCTGGCATATCGAGTGATGTAACTACTGTAAAAAATGATGCTGCTGATATTGGTTCATGTGCTTCTAATAGCACAAATATACAAGCATTAGGTCCAATAGCATCGAATATAGCTACTGTCGCAGGGATATCTGGTAACGTAACAGCAGTAGCAGGAGACGCAACAGATATTGGTACAGTAGCTGGTAAAGCAACAGAGATAGGATTGCTTGGTACAAGTGCTATGGCTAATAATACAAATGGTCATTTAAAAGTACTAGGTACGTCAACTATGACAGGACATATAACAACAGTTGCAGGGATAGATACAGAAATTGCTGCATTAGGACCAATCTCTTCAAATATAACAACAGTAGCAACATCACCTATACCAGCTAATATGGCTACTGTATCTGGTATTTCGGCAAATATTACAACAGTTGCAGGAGTTAGTGGTAATGTTACAACAGTTGCAGGAATTGCAAGTAACGTTACGGCTGTTGCAGGTGATGCTGCGGATATAGGAACAGTTGCTGCAAGTATTGCAGACGTAAATAGATATGCAAATGAATATAAGATTGCAGCATCAGCACCTGGATCTCCAAGTGAAGGTGATATGTGGTCAGATACAAGTGGTAAAGTTTTTAAAGTATATGATGGTACAGCATGGAAGACAGTAACAGATGGTCAAACTGCTGATGAAGTAAATGCAACGAGTATATCTATGGCAATTGCGCTTGGGTGATTAATAACAAAGGATAAATATGGCAAATACATTTATTAGAAAAACATCAAAAGGTGTAGGAACTTCTTATTTCCAGGTTGGAGCAAATAGTGCAGGAGCTTCACAAACTGGTGCATATACTGTTACTGGATCTGGAACAGTTGCTACTGTAATTGGTTTATCAGTATCAAATGTAACATCAAGTTCAGTAGATGTAGATGTTGCATTATCTGCTACAATGGCAAACACAACAAATGATGTGTCAATTTGTAAGACAGTCCCATTACCAGCAGGATCGACAATCGTGCTTGTTGGAGGGGATCAGAAGCTTGTTCTTATACAGAATGACTTAGTAAAAGTTAAAAGTAGTGCTGCATCGTCACTCGATATCGTAATGTCTATGTTGGAGATAACATAATGTCTTATATCGGTAATCATTCTAGTACTCCTAAATTCTTTGGAGCAGAGCCTACTAATATAGATTTAGAAGGTGGAACATATGGTGAAGATAGAATGTATCTTACATCTACTGCTACATTAACTGGAGATGTTACAGTAACAAATGATCTGGTTTTCAGTAAATTAGGTGAAGATGGTACTGCAATAACATTGACTGCTGATAGTACAACAAGAACTATAACTGGATCAGGAAGCATTTCAGCAGGACCAATAGTATCGGAACCTGGTTCTACTCTCACAGGAATGACAGGTGAACTTGGGAGTGCTGTTACATTCCCTGCTGGAACTGTGGTGCAGACAAAGGCTTATCATAATGATACTCAAATAAATACTAGCTCTACATCATGGAGTACTTCAATGAAAATTGTTATGGGTACTATTACTCCACTGTATGCGGATTCTGATATTCTCCTTACAGGCCATATTGCTCTTGAAGCAAATGCTAATGCCGCTTATGCGTTAGCAGATATTTACAAAAATGCTTCCGATGTTACGGAAACTGCAAATTTAACAGGTTATACTTTTGGAATAATGCATATGAATGATGCTGGTATATTTCAAAGTAGTGGTTTTAGTTGGCTAGATACTTGTTCAGAAAACTCTACTACGGAAAAAACTTATGGTATTTCTCTTAGGGCTGAATATGCTGGTGGGGGTACTGCTAAGGCTGGTTGGGGAGCAAATGGTGCTAATGTTATGATTATTCAAGAAATTAAAAGGTAAAAATGCCAGACCTAATAATAAAACCAAAAGCAGGAAGTGGTAATAAGGTAATCCTGAAGGATCAGGGAGGAGGTGCAGTCCTTACAACTGCTGACTTAGGGGCAACTATTGCTAATGCAACCCTGACTACACCAACGATTGCAAGTATGGCAAATTGTACCTTCCCTGATGATCATATTCTATACTTTAAGCATACAGTTCTTGCTGCGTCAGGTGGGTCACACACAAGTACTGCCTACTCAACACATGGGGGAGTAGCAGTAACTGTTCCAGCAGTAACGTGTAATTCTGTGGATAACTTAACTATTATTTTTAATACATATGTTTATATAGCTCCTGGTTCTAACCATTGTGACATTGGAATTAGAGGTGATAGAAGTGCTCCTAGTGCCATTAATTATCAAGCGCAAACTCTTGGTGCAGATGATGAGACTGCTTCTGCACATAGATTACAAGCAACATATGTTATATATGATGATGCATTAAGTAATGCAGACCACACCTATCGACTACAATCCCAAAAAGGTTGGGGAGGAGCAGGTGATGCAGGAAATATCTCAATAAATAGTTATGGAGTAAACATTTTAGTAATAGGTAAAAAATGAAACCTACTAAATTAGAAGCAGTTGGATCATTATTAGGGAATTACAGTGACTTAGGGTATGATCCAGCTACAGATACAATGTCATATTATAGGAATCAGACACCTCCTAAAGATTCAGAAATAGATGCCGAATTAAAAAGACTACAAGCAGAATACGATGCACAGGAATATGCGAGACAAAGGGCAGAAGCCTATCCCTCATGGCAGGAACAGATGGATTTAATATACCACTCAGGAGTGGCAGGATTAAAAGCCGAACTTAAGAAAACTAAAGACAAATACCCAAAGGAGTAACATATGGCAGATTTCGTAATTAAACCATCATCAGGTGATCTTGTACTTAAAGACGACCAGAATGCAGCTAGGTTAACAGTAGCAGGAACTACTGGTAATATTTCATTAGGTACTGTAACCGCAGGGACATTAAATTCAACTATTGTAACTTCAGGATGGGATAAAGTTGAAATTTTTCCTCACAGTGCGGACAACGTAGGCACTATTGCTGATAATGGAACTGTAGGGACGTTTTCTTTTGTACCAACTTTTAATTCGGCTTTAGTCGTTGGGTGGGGATTTTCTTATCGTCATAGTGCTGCTGAGCATTGTTATTTACTTCCACAGTTATTAAATTCATCTAATAGTGTGCTTGAAGTTTTGCGTACTCATGGATCAAATATTGCTTCAAGTGGCACATCACATAATCAGGGTGCTGGAGGATTTGAGTATGCTTCTACCGCTTTAACAGGTGGGACTACCTATAAGTTAGAAATAAAAGTTAGTTCAGGAGCCTCAATTAATCAAGATGGTGATACTGGTGATAGTTTATCCTTAACAGCAATTTGTTATTCATAAAAAAGAAAGGAAATAAACAATGGGAAAGTTTTTTGATACTAATGTAGAAGCAGATTATCAAGATGAATATCTTTTTACAAGATGTATGGATATTAATTATGCTGGTTTATGGGATAATCATCATTCAGCTTTTAATACAATCAACTGGCGTGATAATGCAGCTATCCCCTTAGAATCAGAATTTAATAGTAAATTAGCAGAACTTACTGCTGAATATGAATCTACTAAATATGCTCGTAATCGTCAAGCAGAGTACCCTGATTGGGGATCACAGCTAAATAAAATTTACGATGATGGCCTTACTAAATGGAAGAGTGAAATGGTAGATCCTATCAAGGCAAAATGGCCTAAAGATAACTCTGGTCCTAAATAAAGGATAACTATGTATATAGGTAATGATTTAAGTAGAGGAAAATCCACATTATATTACTTTGATGCTTCTGGTAGTGAAACTTCTATAACTACAGCAACAAGGCCAGCAGTTGCAATAGCATATACAGTAGGATGGGTTGCGGTCTATCTTAATGGAGTAAGACTTCATGATACAGACTTTACTGCAACTACAGGCAATTCAATAACAGGGTTAACTGCATTAACAGCAGGAGATGTTGTTATTGTGGAAGCTGCAAAGACCTTTTCAGTAGGTGATACTGTATCAGCATCTAATGGTGGAACCTTTAATGGAACTATTGAAATGGCAACAAACGCAAAAGTAGCACAAAAAGGAGCATTTATGCAATCAAGTACACATCAAGCAATGGTTTTAGGAGGTTAAATGGCAATTCCAAGTGGATCAGGGACAGAGGTTCTTAAACGAACTTCACTTAGAACAGTAGGAGGGAGTGCCACTTATGGTGATTGGTGGTATGTTGATTGGACTTCGGCTCAAGTCAGTTCAGCAGCACAAAATACTTATGTACCTACAAATCATATAATAACAGTTTTAAGTATCTTTGCGTGTGATGAGGAAACTACAGCTTCTTATAAACTTGATATAGGAATAAAACCAGCTAGTCAGACTTTAATAACAATACTTAAAGACGAACAAGTACCAATAAAAGGAACATTTGTATGGAATGATAAATTTGTCCTTACTTCTGGAGATGCTTTAGCATTTAGGTCTAATGAAAATTCCAGTGGTGATAATTTTTCAATCTATATTAGCTACATTGACCAAGACTGGAGTTAAACTATGAGTGGAATAGTCGGAACAAGTCACAGCAAGTCAGGTGTCATCGGTCAGGCTCCAACAGGGAGGTTTGATGAGTGGAGAATGACTTCAGCGGTTAGTTCTACAGGTGTTTTAGGGAATGGTAACGTAAGCAATAACTTACGACATGGACTAAATGTTACTGTCAGTAGTGGTATTTGGACTTTACCTGAAACTGGAGTCTATAAATTAGAAGTTTCTGGAAATGCGATACATAATGGTAGCTCAAGATATCCTTATATATACACTCAGGTAGACTATGGTGCAGACACAAGTTATGTAACTGTAGCGTATGCTATGTTCCAGATGGCAAATTTGTCGGATAACTCTTACGACAATTGTCACTCTAGTGTTTCTGTAAATTGTTCGGCAGGTGATTTAGTCAAATTTATATATGGAGGTAGTTCGGTGACATTTCAAGGTCATGCAACAGAAAATTTCACATATTTTAGATTTACAAAAATAAGAGCAGTTTAAGGATAATTTATGTCTATAGATTTAGAGAAAAAAGGGATGTCAAAAAATGATTATCTCAAAGCAATGGAACCTCCATTTAATACTTGGACAGATTTAGAAGGGGCAAAACTAGAAACTGCTTGGGATGATTTTATAAAAAGTGAACCATTTAGACTTTTACGAGAAGAACGTAATTCTAAACTATCCGAAACCGATTGGTGGGCATCTTCCGATTTAACAATGACTCAAGAGCAAAAAGATTATAGGAAAGCACTAAGGGATTTACCCTCAACTGCTTCACCAGAATTAGATGAAGATGGGAAACTAACAGGCGTAACTTGGCCTGAAAAACCAAAGGAGGGTGAATGACAAAAGCTAGAGACATTGCCAGTATGTTGTCGTCTACACAGACTTTAGCAAATAAAACTCTATCTACTGGCTCAATAGGTTCTGGTGTTACTGGTTTAACAGGAGTGAAAAATTGTGATACTTGGCGTATAACATCAAATTTTCAAGTACCTGCTACTGGGTCAAATTATATAACTGCAAATTGGGAAAAAGATGATACAGGAATGATGAGCCAAACTATAGGTACTGGCATGACAGAATCTTCAGGGGTTTTTTCTTTTCCATCAATAGGATTGTGGCTGGTTTTAAGCAATACTTTTGTCACTTCAGGGACATCAGGTAATTATGCAGGTTTCACTTCAAGGTATACTAGAGATAATAGTTCATACAGTGGTGTTTTATCGGACTCTTATACACACGTTGAAACGAGTGGTCATCACAGGCCAATATCAGGTCAAGGAATTCTGGATGTCACAGATATATCGAATGTAAAAATGAAATTTGAATTTTATGTCCATGCTAGTGCTTCAGGTACTACTATCGCAGGATCTAGTGTTGCAAATTATACTAACGTTACTTTTATTAGAATAGGAGATACATAATGAACAGGGATGGAAGGTATGACCACATAGAGGATGTTCTTGTGAATCTACACGTTGGTCAATGGTTCGGCTGGTCAGATAGTAAGAATAAAGTATATGCAAATCTGGTAATACACGATGATTCTAAAACTAAACCAACAGAAAAATCATTAACCGATGCCCTTTTAAAACAGCAGAGTGATTTTGATGCAAACCAATACCAGAGAGATAGACAAGCAGAATACCCAAGTATTCAAGAGTTAGTAGTAGCTTTATACGACACAGATGATAAGTCTGCTATTGAAGCTAAACGTGCAGAAGTTAAAAAGAAATATCCAAAACCAAGCTAATGAATGAAAGTACACAAAAGTCTTTTCGGAGGTGCTGGTAATGCAGTTGAAAACAGGAAATTACTCAATTTTTGGGCAAGGTTTATCATCTCAGTTGCCAACGCTATCACGTTCCTTGCGTTATTATGGCTTCTGTTTTATGCAGACGTTAAGGAAACATCGAGAGACTTGGTTAATATATTGGTCGGAGCATATGTTGCCGTACTTGCGAAAAGCACAGACTATTGGTTTAAAGATCGGAAAGATGGTGATAACGAGGAAAAGTAATGCCAATTAAACAAATGGAGGCGGTTGCCGAGACACAAATAGTAAAAGCAGTACTTCCTTTTGCCGTAGCTGGCGTTTTAGGAGTCGTGGGCTGGTTATTCTCAACTGTTATGGATGTCGAGAAAGTTTCAATTAAAAATAATCAGGCAATTATAGTTTTGCAAAGTGACTCTGAAGACGTATGGGAGGACATCGAGCGTCTACAACGTGACGTAACTAACATTAGGATACATATAGGAAACGGAAGTCGTAACCCGCACCATAACTAGATATGTTACAGAAGTTTTTTTGGGGATTTGTAATTTTAGTATTTGCTTTATTTGGAGTGGTATTTTCAGAAGGTTCAGACATTAAAACAAAGTCTGCAGTTCTGGAATTTCAGAATGACCTAATCCAAGAAACTTTGAATTTCCATACTAAGAAACTAGATATTCTTCAAGGCTCACAATACGAGTTACACTCTAAACTAGACCAACTTATAAGTAAATGACTAAGGAAGAGAAAGATCATTTAGATCGATTGCAGAAATTACACGAACAATATAGGAGAAGGAGATAATAATGGCTAGTATATTAACAGATAAGCCTAAACGTTATGGTAGCAGAGGTACTATAAAAACGGATAAGCCTGATGATACTATTTTTAATCCTAGTGATAAAGAAATTGAAGCTAGGAATAAAGCTATGTGGGGGCAATTAGCAAATGCAGTAGGTCAAGGTGGAGTTGGTTTTAGATCTCCACAACCTAAACAAGCTAATAGTCCAAAACATAATTCTGAGCAAAAAAGATCTTCATTATTAAGAAAGGGATACTAATGCCAATAGTAATAGCAAGTGTGGTTAAGACAATGGCTCTTTCATTTTTAGGAAATTCTGGAGTTATTGAAAAGGTAATTATCTTATTGTTAGAGTCACTTGCGAAGAAGACTGACTCAGACGTTGATGATAAGCTAGTTGCTTTGTTAAAGAAATCTTTGGAAAAGAAGACTGCATAGTTCGCAGTTTATTTACCCATGTGGGTTGGAACTAGACGACAATTCAATGGGTTAATGATAGGAGGATTAGCTATGATGATCACTAAGAATTTTTCTAGTGCAGAGATGATGTGTAGCTGTGGCTGCGGAGAGGATTCAATGGATCCTGATTTTATGAGTATATTACAGAATATACGAGAGGAAATGAATAGACCTTTGAAGATTTCGAGCGGGGTACGCTGTGCAAAACATAATGCTAGAGTCTCTTCAACTGGTTCTAATGGCCCCCACGTTCCTAGAAATACTGGTACGAAGGCAAGTGATATTATCATATGTGGCGCAGATGCTTTGAGGCTTATTGATGTAGCGAGGAAACATGGAGTAAGTGGCGTAGGTATTAGCCAGAGAGGGTTACATGCTAAAAGATTTATTCATATAGACACCCTCGATGACAGTCATCACCCACGCCCTACTATGTGGTCTTATTAATTGGATGGTAAATCATCAAATACAGAGAAATCTCCTCTTTCCCTTATTTCATGAGGTTGACCTTCAACTTCTTGAGGTTCCCACCCAGCATTTGTAGCCAATGCTGTTGATGCATCTTTATCTTTAGGTATTATAAATCTGTCAACTAATACACGGTACTTTTTTTGCCATTTATTAGTTTGATCTTTCCATGTTTGAACTTGTATTTGACCTTGTGCTACTAAAAGTTCATCTCCTTGTCCTGCTGTTTTCATAAATTCTGCTGATTTTCCATATACAACACAATCTATGAATGTGGATTTATCATTAAACTTTTTTGTTTTGTAAATCTCTCGTATTCCTAGAGAGAAATTACAGTATTGAGTACCAGTTTTAGTCTGTCCGTGTTCTGGTGGTTGTGCTAGATTGCCAAATAATGCTACGAAATTCATATCTTCCTTTCAGTATTATTAATTATATGTTTTGAACACTTATCCATCCATCTGGATCCGAAGTCCATAGTTTAGTTGCATGAATACGCCATACTGTTGAGTCTTCTGCTAAAACGCAGTCATTCCACGCCTTAACGAGATTATCAAGGTCAGGACGTTGTTCATGTGGTTGGTCATCGTACAGAGCTTTTTTCTTTTTAGACCAGGATTTAGGTATTGGGATATAAAATATAATCTCAATTGACTTAAAATCCATATAATGATTATTTTGTAAAGCAAACAATCTCTTTAATTCTTGCCTTACTGCATCTCTAAAAGCAAAAAACTTTAGAACTGATGATCTTTTCTTCCATTTGTCTGCCCTAGTCATTCTAGGTTTAGGACATGGAGTTACAAGTAGTATCATAATTTAAATTGCTCCTCTATACGTTGTCTTCGTTTTTCTCGTATATCTGCTTCTTTTTTCATATCGAGTGTTAAATCCATAACTTTAAGTGAAGTGACTACTTCATGAAGACATTTACGTCCAAAGTTCTTAACTTTAAGAAGCTCAGAAGGGCAACGTTGGATCAATTGTCCTACTGTCTTTATATTAGCTTTAATAAGACCATTTTTTGATCTTAGAGACAAATGCTCAATGTCAACAAGACTTTTAGATAATTGGGCAGCATTTACATATAAATTGCCTCCCAGTAATTTGTTGTCATCTTTCTTCAGCATTGTATAGTTCTGCTGTCTTTTATGATCTTCTCTGATAGATATTATTTCCTTCTTACACTTATCTTTATCTGAACTATTAGTAGCAAGGATCCAATTTTCTAATACATCGAATCTTTCCCACATTTCATTTTGTAAGGAACGATAGTCTGCACGTAATTTATTTAATTG
>VTLG01005854.1_pt1 | contig 35136 bp, 47 predicted proteins | sample 4694571 | NCBI WGS metagenome assembly VTLG01 (sample SAMN12604809, study PRJNA352737) | marine metagenome | biome: ENVO:00000447; feature: ENVO:00000209|ENVO:00000569|ENVO:01000036; material: ENVO:00002151; isolation source: viral sequences binned using virsorter ...
CCCCATGATTCTATCTGTCTATCTGCCTGCTCATCAGTCAACTCGCGCGCTCTAACGCCACACAATTTATAGTGCGCAGCCTTCGCAACACGCCGCAGCAGCATGTGATCGCTAAAAGAAAGCCCCTCAATAAACGCAGAGGGGCGGCTTGTCTCCAGAATAAACTCAGTCATTTCTTCTTTTTATAAGACTTCTTGCCCTTCTTATAGGGCGACTTCTTCGGCTTACTGCTCGTCTTCTTTGGCTTCTTGCTATACATGCCGGATACTCCTTACAGGGCGGGTGATAAGCAACTCAAAGGTTCGTGGGCCAACGCGCCGCTGCGCCATAAAATATTCCCCCCTATCAACAGCGTCACGCAGCTTGGCAAGATTAGGATACGGGCAGTCAGGTAACAAAGACCACCCACCAGTGGTAAGACCATAATGCTTCTTAGCAACAGCTTTCCAGCGGCTCATTTCTTCCCTCCCTTCTCCTTCTTCAAGGGCCTCTCAGGCGACATCAGGTCGCGCAACCGGGATATCGAATCCTCAACAAGAGTAACAGCCTCAGCCAGCGCATCCAACTCCTCCTCATGCACCTGCATACGCTTGTGTAACGCATTCCCGCTGCGGCGCAACCGCTTCTCTAACTGACCAACCGAACTCATGCCACCTCCTCAAAAAAAATAACTAACTAAGCTATACCCTACAGAGCCTTTTCTGAAAAAACTTTTTTTGGGAAAATTGCGCGGATGGGACATATATAGAAAACTCGCGAGAAACTTTTAAAGGCAGTGTTCACAGAGCAACCTAAACCCCTGCTCGCAAGCTCGCCCCCACCTCCCCCTAACCCCCTCCTCCTTCCCCAGGAGGGGGAACCTGTCCCGTGCTACAGAAACCGATTGGATATATGTCCTAGAGAATAGCCCTGTACTCGGAGCGCTAACTAAGGTCAATGTTTATCCTGAGATCACCCTCGACCCTAGTAACGTCCGGTGCCTTGAACCCAGCGCGGTCGAGCAAATCCTTGGCTGCCTCAAGCTGGACATACTCGCTCTTGGCGTTCTGGCTAAGCCTAGCGACCGTGTTGTAACCCATCATAGCCGCCGTTCCCCGCCGATTCCCTAGCTCAGCTAACAGCCATTCCTGCACCTTGGGAAGAGACAATATCCTTGATATCTGCGACTTGTGCCTATTCAACTGCTTAGCTATGGCATTCCCTGTCAACCCGTCCACAGCGTGTAGCTGCATAACCTGTCTCTGCAACGGGGTGAATGTGACGCCTTGCTCGTGCTTTGGCTTGGTCTGAATGGGGCGCTTGCGTTGTGGATTGACCACTAGGTTCGTGCTGTCATCTGCCATCTATTTGTGCCGCACTTGTATCGGAAAGTCTTTGCGCTACAGCATGTAGCGTGCGCATTGCATAGTAAAGCCGTGCGGGGGTGTATTCAATGAATGTTGCTACGAACTGCATGGGGGTGAGTAAATAGGCACCGCTCCCGTCAACCCTGTCAACGCACAGAATATCACTATGAATGCATTGATAAATTGCCGCTACAGAATGAATGACAGTGAAAATAGCTAATTCATAATTCCATAGCCGCATCCTCAGCGTGCCGCAACCGGCCACTCGCTCCTGCCTCTCGCCTGCCTTCCACCGTCCCGCTTGCCTCGACGTACCGTCCTCGCGGCGCTTGCCGTGCTGCGCACGGGGCGCGCTTGGGCGCGCGTGTGGCTTCGCAACACAGCACCGCCCCTAGCCCTGTGCGGCTCGCTGGGCGCGGTTGCAGCTCGCCTCCGGTGCGTCTATGGGGAATGTATAAATAAGGGGAGAGATGTGATGAAACTAAATTGGTTGAAAATCGTCGACAGAACAATGATGACAATCTTCATCGTCATGTTTGTCATGTGCTTGATCGCCCTAGCTGACATGGCGATCTGGATTTGGATGTAGGAGTTCTGGAGAGTGAATGATGTTGGAGTGACCCGACATCAGAGGTTGTCACTGACCTTAACGGCAGGTTCGATTCCTGCCACTCCCACCCGAATAGGAGTTACAAATGAAGACCATCAACGAATTACCGCGAGTGTTCTATATGCGCCACATCTACGAGGCATGGGCATTCGGCGCAATAGTGGGATTCCTCGCAACCTTCAGTGTGGCAATGATGTTGCATTAGGGGCTCTGCCCCAATCCGATTAAAGGGGGCCGTGTCCTCGCCTTCGGCTGCGGGCCGCACCAAGACCCCCTTGAATCTCCCCCCCGCTTTCGCCAAGGGGCAAGGGTTCAGGGGGGGCCCTAAACCCATGCCATAAAAAGGGAGAAAAATTGCCAAGGAAACAGCACGAACAAGACACAAACCCGCCGCATTTCAGCGGCATTATTCAAATGTTCAAACTTAGAGAAAAGGAAAGAAACCAATGCCCAAGAAAAAGACAGACGACCACATCACCGACGCCGCAGCAATCACCGCAGCGCTGTTGAGGATTTACGAGCCGCTTCTGGATGCGCCCCTCCCGGAAGACCACACCGGGCCAGACCCGGAGTATCATAACAGAACGTTCGATATCGCGTTTCAAGCGATCATCGGAGCCGTTCATGGGCGCTTCGAAGGAGCCGAGGAGTACTTGAGCCGCGCCGAGAAAAACTACTCGGACCGGATCGAAGACGACCCGAAGATGCAGGACATCCGCACCGTATTTGCAAGCGAGGCGGAAGCGAAGGCGCAGAAAGCATTCACCGCTGCCGTGGAAATGCGTAAGGCATTCTCGGACGCTTACGAATTGATGACCGGCAAAGTATTCGACCGGGCCGAGTGGCAAGCGTCATTCGACAGCGCACCCGGGACCAGCAAATCGGCAGACCGCGCGAAAGCCGCAGCCAAGGAACGCGCAGCCGCAATCGCGAAACGCAAAGCACTAAGCGCGTAACGACCCGGGGCAGCCGGGCGCAAGCTCGGCTGTCCCGTCCCTTTTTTTGGCCAGGGAAATGAAACGACACCCGTTACAGGTGCCAGCTTTCTTTAATCATTACAGGTGCCAAGACAAGAACAACCAACCACAGTAGAGGCAAGACCATGAAGCTATTAAAGACCAAGGTGCTGACCGTCCCACCCAAAGATATAAAGGTGGGCAATGAAATATACTTAACATCTCGACACAAAATAAATCGGATAACAAAATTAAGAAACAACAAGGACGGATTTAACTGGAGATTCCATATCGGAGGTGAGCCAGACTTTCAATTCTGCCATCACGATGCAGTCCTTATAGCTTGCGGCCCGACAGAGGTGGAGATCATCAATGAATGATCTCGACTACGAAGACAGCGCAAAGCTGGCACGCATCTACGATCTCACAGACCAGCTATACATCTTAAAGGAAAGCGATACAGCGCAATCCAATACACACGCCATCGAATTAGAAAGGCAAATCAAGGAACTGGAGAAACAATTATGAGCCTGCCAAATGCCAGAGAAAAACTTGAGAACCTCGCGCAAGGTGTCTTATCGGGGCGGGTCTGCGTAAGCACAGAAATCGCAGACACAATCCGAGACATCATCGCAGATGAACTGCACAGAGCCACACCAATGAAGGTAGCGCGCGCCACTGCCCGCCCAATCACAGAAGAAACAAAGCAAGGTGTGTGCCTCCTGTATAAGGACAAGCCACACCTCACTAACCGGGAGATCGGTGATGTGTATGGGATAGACGGCGCACGCGTCAGTGAAATTCTTAGAGCAGAAAGGAATAAGTCTCTCAATGTCTAATCATACTCGTTACACAACCATAAATAATGCACGCTCTATTGTTACGGATGCCAAGCATGTGCATGGCGATGCAATGCAAAACCTATTGGATGCATCGATCATGTGGCAAGTCATACTCCGCACCAAAGTTACCCCCCGACAGGTGGGCGATTGCTTAGAGGCATTCAAGATTGTCAGGACAATCGAGGGTGGCTCGAACATAGATAATTATATTGACCGCATTGGGTATGCAGCACTGGCAGCAGAAGCAGAAGGGATTAAAATTGATGAAGAAAGTGGGCCCTCTTTTTAGGACAGCAGAAGATGCGCTTCATTATGCGGTGACATATCACAGTAGTGATTGTGTCATCGAGGTAAGAGGCGGCTTCCGTGCTGTAAAAAAGACGGCCCCAACCCATAAGGCGGGACCGTCTAGTAGGGAGGAAAGGAAAGGGAAACCTCCCTCGGGAGTGATGTAGAAGCGCGATCAATATAGGAGCGGGAAACAAATGAGTCAAGGTAAAGTTAAAGAAGTACTGACCAACATCACCAACCGCATCATCGAAAAGTTAGAAAGAGTGCAGCAAGGAGAAGATATATCTCCGTGGGACTCGCCATGGGAAGGTGACCCTATGCCTATCAACTTTACAACAGGTGAATATTACTCAGGTATCAATGTGTTTAACCTGTGGTATGCAGCGGAATCAAAAGAATACACCAGCAATGAATGGTGCACGGTCAAACAACTTTTATCATACGCAAAACAAAAAAATCTTGAGGTTAGTTTCAAGGGAGAAAAAACAACGCCCATCATTAGATGGGTTGATGATTGGGTGCCCAAAGAAAAGAAGATGCAAGAAGAAAACGCGTCACCCATAGGATTTTGGCGCGTGTATCATGTGCTAAACCGCAACCAAATCAATGGCTTGCCACCTAAAGACAAGGTGAATAAAGACTCCATTGTTAAAACAAGAACGCACATAGCTGACTGGATCAATCGCATAAACCCCACCCTAAAGGTGGGAGGAGACAGAGCATTCTACCAGCCAAAGCTAGACTACATTGGCATGCCTGAGCTTGATAGGTTTAAGTCAGAAGATCACTATTGGAACGTATTGTTCCATGAACTAACGCACTGGACAGCGCACGAAACTAGACTAGATAGGCGGCTATCTTTAGAGAAAAAAGATTACGCCTTTGAGGAATTAATAGCTGAGATGGGGGCAGCCCTTACCTCTGCTATGATGGGCGTGCCTAGCAGAGTAAACCATGAATCGTATATCAATGGTTACATCAAACTACTGAGGTACGATTACACTGCGTTGAGAAAAGCAGCATCGCAGGCTGGGCAAGCATATGAATACCTGCTTAACTTTGAGAAAAGAAAGGAAGTAGCATGGCCGCACGTGGCTTGAACCAACCTCTCACCATTGAGAAAAGGAGAATGCGAAACAATGACGGAGTGATGGAAGTGGAACACTACAAAAATTATATCCACCTTAAATTTGGTATGGGGGCAGGACTCATGCTGCCCAACACACCAGAGAATATGCAGCGTATTACAGTGCTGCTTAACGGTTTTGTTGTAGATACAGTATTCTCTAGCAAGCACCCTGTTACAGGGCGCGAGATAATGTATCAGTGTGATAATCCTTACCGAGCACCAACAATAAGCAGCATGTTCGTCGCACCGGGAGAAATACTGGACAACGAACAAGACGCGAAAGCGTATTGGGAAGAAATTAAACCAAACAAAGAAGAGGAGGAGGGTGACGAAGCCTGAAGTAACATCTATTGAATGGGAGGAAGGCGGGTGCCTCCACTATTCAATATATAACCACGAAGAAGGAGTTATGCATATGTGCAATGAGCATGACTTCTTAAAATTCAAGATGAACTTCAATGAGTTCTGGAAGATGCTATCTCGCACACGCATACAAGTTAAAGGTGAGGGCATCCAATACATCATCAGGCAAACAGGATTGGAGGAGGCTGTTGACGCCGACACAACGACATGACATGGCTGAACATATAGCCATAGAACATATCGCTTGGCTAAGAGGGAGGGGAGTAACGCTCCCCTCTCTATGCCAAGAGCTAGGTTTATTAAGCGACCACTTCAAAAATTGGGACCAAGTAATTGTTTACTATGCGCGTGAATGGTTACGCATCAATGGGTACACGGAAGAAAACTCCTTGTTAGATTATGATTATGTTCCGTGCCTATACAAATAAGGAGACTAGGATGTCCTGTGAAAACAAGGTTTCATATTACATAGCAAGAGGCTTCTCATATCGCGAGATACTAGTAAAGTGCGGGCTCACTGATCCGTATGGAGAACGCGCAATCTGCGACAGGTGTGCTAACAACCCACGCAAGATGGCGGAAATCGAACGGCATGAAAGTAACATCGCAGCCGATAACGCTGCTGCTAAGTCCGCAGGCTGGGGTGAATTTTAAAGTGACGGATACTACAAAGGCCACCGGCAAGAAAAAAATTTCCTACCACCACAACAAACCCAAGTCCATCGACAAGCGCACGCGCAAATGCCTGACCTGCGGTACTGACTTTATGAGTTGGGGGCCGGGGAACCGCATGTGTACTGACTGTAAAGGTGGGCGTAGTAGATATAAAGGATGGTAACACCGTTGCCACGCAAGGCATCCTGCTCTATAATAATGTGCAGTAACCATTGCGGGGCGAACATGCCAGGGCGATACAGCATATCATCACCACTAATCAGGCAACTGATCCAACGCAGGCACGATCTTAATATGTCTCAGATTGACGTAGACTTGAGCATGGATAAGAATAGCCAGTGCGGTAAATGGGAAAGCGGAGTACGTACCCCGCAACTAGATAGCCTTGAGAATTGGTGTTCTGTGTTGAACGCACAATTGCAATTGGTTCCAAATAGAGGTGATGATGGGGAAGAGGCAGAGAGACAAGGGCAACCGGATAGAACGGAACCTTGTTAATAAATTGAAAGAGCATGGCATAAATGCTAAACGTGTCCCACTAAGCGGGGCATTGGGTGGGGAACATATCGGAGATATAATCCTACCTACAAGAGAGCGTTGTGAAGTTAAGGGGAGGGCCTCCAGTAGAATATTTTGGAAGCTAATCAAGCAGTACATAGAAGGGGTAACCTATCTACTGCTTGTTGAGGACAGGCATCCTCCCCTTGTTGTCATGCACTGGGACAACTTCATTGAATACCAGAAGCTAAAGGAAAGATATGTTCGCGCAGATTCCACTAAAGATAATGAGACGCACTGACCTGAGTGCAAACGCTAAGCTACTGTATGCCCGTCTTGTTTTGTTTGTAGGGCAGAACGATACGGCGTGGCCTTCACGCGAAACCCTCGCGAATGAATTAGGTATCCACCTTGAAAGCGTGAAGCGTGCAATCGCTGAGCTTGCAAACGCAGGGTTAATAGAGCGGAAACAGCGGGGGCACAATCGTACTAATGAATACACAATCATCGACGCAGGTCACATATGCACCACGTCAACGCAGGTCAATGATGACCCACCCAGCAGGTCAGATATGACCCACATAAAAGAACCAGTTAAAAGATCACAAAAGAAGGAGAGCACGCGTGCGCAAAGAGGCGAAGGCAAGAAAGAAAAAAGAGGGTCGAGGATCACAGAAGATTGGCAGCCTGACACAAAAACTCGAAAGCGATGTGAAGAGAAAACATCAGGCCCATTCGTCGACGAGCAAGTGCAACGCTTTATCGACTACTGGATCGACGTCCCCGGGAAGAGAGCAATTAAACTCGCATGGGATAGAGCTTTCTCTAACTGGATTGCAAACGAAATCTTATGGGGGCGCTTCCAGCCGACCGGCAGTACTAAACCAAGCGATGAAGATCGCAGAAAGCGGAGACGATCTGGCCTCGCTGATGCATATAGTGAAAGAATGGAGGGCACCGGACGATGCGATACTGTCCATTAATGAGTGTGAGATAGCAATCGCTATCATCGAAAAGCATCTTGAACCATGCGACCCCAAGCTAGCTATGGTTCTTTTGGATGAAACACTTGAGCTATTCCCAGTACCAGAAAACTGGGACCGCATTGCAAAGTTCTACCTTGAGGCACTAGAAGACATCCCCGAAGACCTGCTGCGTAAAACGCTGAAGCATGTACGCATGACACAGAAGTGGTTTCCTAAACCAGTAGAGTTAAGGAAGCATGCGACGGATGAATTGTTTAACCGCAAAATCTGCGTGACAAGATTCAATGTAATGAAAGACAAGGCAGAGGCATGACACACACAATCATAAAAACTCTTTCCGATGTAGGTCTCACGCAAGAGATGATCGACGCTAGGCGCAAGGGCATTGGCGGCAGTGATGCTGGCAAAATTATGGATGGAAGTTGGCACGACCTATGGGAAATAAAGACGGGACGCAGCGAAGGCGATGACCTGTCTGATATATTTCATGTGCAACTTGGGCATGTCACTGAATGGTTTAACCTTGAATGGTTCAGAAAAGAACACCCAGTACATTTAATGCAAAGACCAACTAATATAGTCAGGTCAGATAAGCATGAATTCATGCAGTGTATACCTGATGCATTGGGGATATGGGAAGGTAAGCAGTGTGTCATTGATGCCAAGCATACTAACCAATGGTCCGATGAAGACAGTATGTATAAGCGCTACTACTGGCAGCTAACACACAATGCATACGTCACAGAATCAGAGGTGTGCATTATCTCACCTATATACGGCAACCAATTCGGCCCGCCTATTGTGTGGGAAGTAGACCCTATGCATACGACCATGCTCATTGAAGCAGAGGGTTCTTTCTGGTGGCATGTGCAAAATGATGTGGAACCAGAAGACGACTCAAAAGGTAGCAGTGTGCCGCTGCCATCCCTCGACGATATGATCGAGATTGATATGGAAGGAAACAATGAGTGGGCATCATTCGCTGTGGACTTCAAAGAAAACAAAGAGCAACACGACAAGCATGCAAAGGCAAAGAAAGGATTAAGGTCTTTGGTGGAGGACAACATGAAGTTAGCAAGGGGGCACGGGGTTACAGCCAAGCGCGGTAACGATAAGCGTGTCCGCATTTCCATAGATAAGAAGAGGTAAACATGAAAGAGAACATGCTGCTATGGGAGCAGGTACAAAAGACCGAGCTTAAATACACCAAGCCAGTGAAGTTCGGGCGGGCAATCACAGCTATTGATCCCCATTCACAGGTGATGAAGGCAACAGAAGCATTCGGCCCAGCAGGCAAGGGGTGGGGGTGGAAGGTCATGCGTGTTGAATACACCACGACAAATGTCGTTGCCATACTTGTCGGCCTTTGGGTAGACGGGCACCATAGTAGGGACGACCATTACGAATGCCCTGGCATACAGCAGTGGGGGCAGGCCAGCCTGTATATAGACGCCGCGGAATCCAAGAAGGATAACGATGCATTCAAGAAGGCGACGACAGATGGACTAACTAAATGTCTATCGTACCTCGGCTTTAATGCGGATGTATTCCTTGGGAAGTTCGATGACAGTAAGTATGTACAACAACTAAAGAAGGAGGAAGCAAACGGCCCATCTCCAGAACAACGTAAAGCAGCCCAAGCAAAGTATGACAGTATCCTCAAAAACATACAGGCATGCGATAGCTTGGAGAGCATCAATAAACTCAGGGAGAAAGTGAAGCCTGAGTTCAATAAAATAAAAGACGTAGACACAGTTCTCGCGAGACAACTGTACTCAGAACTGCAAAAGAAACTGTCAGAGTTTCCTGACACCAACCCCTAAGAGGAAAAGAAAATGATGAAGATCGAAAAGAACGTACCAATCTCAGAGGCCCGCGTGAAGCAATCCCTCGCATCCCTTACCGCTGCCAACATGGAAATGGGAGACTCCGTTTTCTTTGACGCAGCGAAACCTAATTATGACCGCGAGGCAAAGAAACTCTACATTGCCTTGGGTCGCAATGCCAGCATTCGGACAATCAGGGAATACTGCCCAAACAAAGGCCAGGTCATTATCAAAGGAAAGCGGGTCTGGAAATTGAGCAACCAAAAAGACACCACGCAATCCATCCATGTGGTCAATGGTTAGGAGAATAAATCAATGGATGTAAACGAAGTAACCCTACTTGGTAATGTAGGGCAAGACCCAGAATTCCACACGTTCGATAACGGAGACATGAACGCCAAGTTCTCTGTCGCAACATCGGTCAAGTGGAAGACCGGGGAAAAGACCCAATGGCATAATGTCGTTGTCAAAGATAAGCATCTTGTAGAGGTATGCGAAAAGTTCCTGCAAAAAGGAACGCGTATCTGGATGCGCGGTCGCTCCGAGACAAGGGACTGGGCTGACAAGGATGGCAACAAAAGGTACACTACCGAAGTTGTAATCCCCCCGTTCGTCGGGCAGCTACACGTCGAGCAGCGCGGCAAGGGATGGGCCGACGCCGAAGGCGGCGCACCCCAAGGCGCAGGGAGTAACGAACTGGATGACGACATCCCCTTCTAGGTAAAGAGAACAAGGACGCGTTTAACAGAAAGGTAAATTCCCGGTCGCGCGTCCAAGCCGGGGCGGGGCTTCCCCGCCTTGCCTCGGCGCTCTTACTTAGAGGTAAGTTCGGCAAGCAACCAGCGCAAATCTTCTGGTGTCAGGCGCAAAAGAAACTGCCCCTTGGTTTCATAGCCGCCAGAGCGTGAATCAATATTCAAACAAAGAAGAGTAGCCCCGCCCTCCTTGAGGACAGAGATGGTAGCTTTCTCCCCCATTAGTTTGTCCTGATAAATGTTAAGTAATCTCGCGCAAGGCGCAGGTCTTCAAATACACGAATGAAACCGGGGTGGGTTTCTTCTACTCTCGGATCAATGATAGCTGTCATCGTAGCACCATCGTCCTGGCTACCGAACTGGTGCCGGTCAGCATACTCATCCACATACTTGTAGCCCCTAGTCTTTATAAGGTGGGTAGATAGCTTAGTGTCTACGTCTTCAGTTACAAAGTATCCCCATTCATGGTGATGCCCTTGTGCGAAGATGCGAATAGGTAAGGTGGAAAACTTAGAAGCACGCATGGGACCATGAAGGATGTTATAGATACTGGTCCCCTTCATGCTATGCGCCAGCCATGTCGGACACTTGCGCCCGTTAGGGAAAACAATATTAAACTTAGCCTGCCAATCAAACACATGCACTGTGTCCTTCAGCATCTGTTTGATAACATGACTATTCTCAGTTGACATGGTGTCATGGTTGCCAAGCAAACACAGCAGATAAGTCACCCCACTATCACGCATTAACCATTCTATTAATTTGTATGCAGTGGTGCGGCTAGTATCCTGATCTGCCCATAAGCGCATAAGCCTACCAGACCAAGCGTTAGATGCGTCACCCATCTGCACGCAGTACATGCCCTCAGTCTCTGCCATTATATCGCAGTCTTCTTTAAGCAAGGGCCAGTTGCATCCGTTGTCATCAACGTGCGGGTCACCCATAAGGCACAAACCTATGGGGCTATCATCAGGCATACTGATATCAAACCACTCGCGCGCTTTATTATGCTCGTACTTTTTCTTAAACCGCTTAGACATATGATCGATAATGTCTAAAGCAGATACATCATCCTCACCAAAGTCAGGAAGGACAGGTGCGCTTGAAGTGGTAGCCTCGTTCGATAATCCCTCACCCAAGGCTCTACTAATGCGGGAGCGTAGTGTACTTTCAGGAATATTCAGGGCGCGGGCAGCGGCGGCTACGCTACCGTGGCGCGCCCTTTCATTTAGAGCTTCTTGTAAGATATCTTCGCTAGATGTTTTAGCTGCCATCGTCCTTGCTTGCTCTTATCTTTCTTCTTAAATCTCCATAGTCTATCACCATGCGGTGAATGGCAGAGCATCCCTCTGCCTCCTCGATCCTCGGGCAAGGTGGCGGCAATCTATCTAGCTCGTCAGCGGCTAAAGCCTGCATGCCTTTGCTGTAATCTTCAAGGTCTGGCGTAACAATAACAGCCTCGCCCTTTTCTTTGGCGAGGTAGTTAATGTATGCAGAACCAATAGAGCCAGCGGCAGACACGCCACTAAAAATCTCCGTCACGCATCCGGTCAGTGGTATCGGTAGAGCTACTATCGCGAACACCCACCATCCTTTGGCGCGCCTCTTCCACTGCTTTAGCTTGCTTAGCCTTTTGCAGTTTTGTCGCGGCGTAATACGCAATGGCACCGACCGCAACAACTGACAATATGCTAATCCCAACAATCAACTCTCGCCCTTCTCTCTCATCAGCATGCCACCAATACCTGCCAGCGCACCAACAGCAGTAACAATATGCTGCATCATATCCTCTGGAATATTGATACCTACGGCAGCAAGGATCGCGCCAAGCCCAGCCATCGTGCTAGGCTCACGCATACGCAGTAACAGAACCTTTACTAACGCCATCTTATATCTCCTCAAGTTAAGGGGGGGGTTAAGACTTCAGTGATTCCAAGCGATTCTTAATCCACACAATATCTGTACGGATTGATTCTACTTGGCGCGCCCTTTTCTCCATGTTCTCAGGGCTATTAATACCGGCCAAGGTGTCAGTACGCCTATCCAACACCTCAGATGCTGTAGTTAATCTATCTAACCTAATGTCTTGTGCGTCTAATCGTGCCTCAAGTTTATTCACATCCATTTCTAACACACGGATTTGATGCCGCGCCACCGCTGCCGCAGCGATAACGCTGGCTACCATGCCAGCTATAGGGATCAGATTGTCCCAACTCATACGTCATCACCCGGCTTTTTAGGACTATCGAAGGTAGTCCATTCCTGCCCTGCACTGGCTACACAGGAACGACCGCTTGGGTCACTAATAACTGCGGTCCAACTCCCGCTCTCTGAAACAAATATCTCTAACAAGCGACCATCGGCAATCATCGCAAGAGAAACCTGCGCTTCCTGCCAACGATCCCATAACCTTTTAACAAGGTCATCGCGAGGCGCACAAATATTCTGTGCAACAGCAGCAGATGACAGCAGCACAAAGGCCGCGGCAATTATGAGCGGGCGCGCCATCGCTTAACCAACCAGCTTGTAAGGCGAGCGCCATACCACACCAATGTTGCTAACGCCGCCAACTCAGGGAGTGGTACAAACTCAAGCCAAGCACCAATGCCAGCAACCCCGGCGGCGGCGTCGGCAAGATGCTTGGGCTCGGTCATTTGATCGCTCGAATGTTAATAATAGGCGGGTGATCTTGTCCCGAGACTCCCCCGTCCCAATTGTAGGTTTGATGCAATCTCTGCGGGTAGCTGTTAGAAGAAATGCGTGCCTGCAACTTGATTTGTTTTGCGCTATTCCAGTCCGCAACCTGACCTGTCGCAGTGTCCGCACTGCCGCCAATTAAGAAAATCCAACTAAAGGTTGACTGGCCTTCTTTATAATCACCAGCAATTGTTGTGCGCGCCTCTGTCACTTCATCGCTTCCAAGATACAGCTTGTAATGACCAATTGTGGTGGAACCGCCGTAATACGATAAATGAAAAATAAACGAGTAGACCACCCGCGTAGCGCCGCTTGGCGGCGTGTAGTTGATTGAGCTACCGGTCACATCGGCGTATGTGGTTGTAAGGTCTTGCAGAGCAGTGACGTTGCCAGCCGTATAGGTTCCAGACGACACTGTTTGTGAAGACCCGTTTTGGAATAGCGAAATTTCTTCCAGAACCGACCCCGATGGCAACACTGCGTGAACACTTTGGAACGTTGGGGTGGCTCCTGCGCCATTGCTCGTCAGTACCTGATTGGCGTTGCCCGTAGGGACGTGGCTAGGATTCCCGCTCGCGTCATAAGTAATGAGGTTGCCATCGGTTCCGCCGTCAAGTTGACCAAGGCCTACTGAATTATCAGCTATTAAACCGCCACTAACTTTTGTTAAAGCCATCTCTCTCTCCTGCTACCAAGTGCTTGGCACCTTGCTCGCTATAGCGGGTGCTTTAATCGCTGCGATTTGCTGATCAAGCGCGGCCTTGACTTCGTCTTCGCTGCGATCAAGTGACGCCAACACCCATGCTTTGCACATGTCTTTAGTCACACTGTTGAATTCGACGAACGTGTCGTCTGGTTCGCCTAGCGCGATACTGCCATACGCAGATGGAGTGATGGGCGGGCTATCATCGGAGGTGGCGGTCAGTCGCCAATGTATCTCTTTGATAACATCATCCTTGCTGTCAACCTGTGAGGTTGCAACCTTCAAATCGAATGACCATTCGTATGTAGCTGCCATGCGTTTAATCCTTATCCAATCTTTACCGAAATAGTGTGTTTACCGTCGCCGCTTAGTTTCCAAACCCTGCCAACAGATTCGCGGTATTGGTCGAAAGTTGGCGACGAAACCGCTACAGCTTCGATACCACCGTCGTCAGCTTTTTGAGGAACGATGTAGTCACCAACCGCCGCGCTGCCGCTAACGCTGCACGGCACCTGACCGGCAAAAGCGATGCGGTCTACTTTCTGCCGCGCAGCCTCAAGCTCGTCGCCTTCCAGCATCGTTTGATTGCCGTCGGCATCTGTAGAGTCTATGCCCCAAATGTCGCCGCCGACATACGATGGGTCCGTACTTTTGACGACAAATGAATGCGCGGCGTCGAATTGATCAGTTAGTTTGCCGTCAGAATTGATGCCACAAATCGCGCCTTTTGCGATGGTTCCGCAGCCAGACGCCTTGGTCATGTATTCCGCATAGTCATTGCCGGATGCGTTGACCGTTCCGCCCGCGTTTATGCTGCGAACGGTCGAATCCATGCCGCGTACAGTCAAAGTAGCGTTGGCTGAATTAGGTGCATTTGTGCCGGTGTTAGCGTTGTAAATTCCCAAATACTGCGTGGGGCTGGCGTCAGCAACGCGCACTATTTGGTCGCCGCTTGACCCTGTTCCTTTTAGGTCGAGGACATACGCAGGATCGCTGCGATTGATACCAACGTAGCCAGCACCCGTGATGTGGAGCTTTTCGCTGATTGCAGCGCCATTTGCTCTGGTGTGCAGGCCAAGACCAAAACCATATTCGCCGTCAGTTGCATTTTCCTTTACAACTTCAATCCCACCGGCATCAGCGTAAGCACCGCCACTGGTATATTTATTCTGAAACAATATACCGCTCGCTGGTGTGGTGCTATAGGCATCACTGTTTCGGATGGCGGCGACATAGTTAAGCGAACCGGCTGCCGCGTCTGAACCTTCAACCGTTATTGCTGCTCCAGTGACCGGCGAGCTTGTACCGATGCTAACTCTTTTATCAGTTCCAAAACGCGCAACCTCACCGCTGTTTGCTTGGATGGCAGTTGGCACATTGTTCGTACTACCTACTGTTGCAAGTGTACCACCATCGACTTGCATCTCTATTCTTGCACCACCACCGGACGCTTCAACGGCGATAGTCTGGGTTGATTGAGTAGGTTTGACTTCAAAATTGCCGTTACTGTCGAAGCAACCAATTAGAGTGGCACTAGAGTTATAGAATGTTACTGGCTGAGTTGACGTAGCACCGAGATATCCTCGCGCCACTCCGTTGTCTTCGAGAACAATTTTTGCACCGGCACTATTAGTCGAATTAACTATAAGTGGTTGATAATCACCAGCAATTTCAAGCTCTGCGCCGGGATCGGAACATCCGATTCCGACATTGCCAGAGTAACGGCTCATCGTTAAACCGTTCTGCCAGCCGCCCAGTTCGTATTCAAGATTGAACGCGGAGTTTGCGGCGTTGGTCGATAGGCGGAATCCGGATGAAGAATCGCCTAGCAGCCACAGCATGGAATCGTAGGAGCCGCCAGCGGCGTTATTGTCGCCTACCGTTATTTGGTTGCCTGTGGCCGTGATGTTACCGGTCGCCGTGATGTTTCCACCAACTGACAGTTTTTCGGCGGGAGCCGCGACGTTGATACCGACAGCGCCGGTGTCGCGGCGCATCACCAATTGGTTGCTCTGCCAACCGCCTTGCTCGCGGTCAACTGTCAGCAAAGTGTTGCCAGAATTGACGCCGATTTTAAAGCCGGAACTGGCATCTCCGAGCAAGTGCAGCACGGAATCGTAACTGCCCCCAGCGGCTGCGTTGTCGCCAACGGTGATCTGGTTGCCGGTGCTGGTAATGTCGCCGGTCAGCGTTAAGTTGCGAAACCCGGACGCGTCCTTATTGCCGTCAACAACAACCGCCTTCGACGCAGACACAGTGCCTGCCGTAACAGCGTCTAAGACATTCAACTCCGAAGCAGTCGCCGTGACCGTTGTTGAGCCTAAAGTTAGTTGACTGTCCGGCACGACCAGACCCGCCGCGCCGTAAAAAATCAGATCGTCGGCGCTCGCGTCCCAGAGTACGCTGGCGCTGGCAGTGTCGCCGTAAAACCTAACGTCATACCCGGTGTCATCCACACCGACCGTCACCGTGGAATCGATCTGGACAGCGCCGTCGATATCAACAGCGTCTAAGTTCGTCGTGCCGTCGATGTCTGCGTTTCCGGTCAGCGTCAATCCGGTAAATGTAGGCGAATCCTCCGTGCCGACACCTATCGCACTTGCTGCCGCAGCCGCAGTCGTCGCGCCGGTTCCGCCGTTGGCAATCGCAACTGTGCCGGTTCTGACCGTTTGGCCCTCAATGGTTACAACGCCAGCGGACGCCCGCGAGATTGTCGTATCGTTGCCGCTGCCAAGCTCAATGTCGCCGCCAGTTATCTGCAAATCTCCGGTGACCTTGCCGCCACCATTTGTTGTCTCGTATTTTAAATCGTTATCATAAAATAATTTTGCTTCGCCGCCGCTGACGAAATGCGCGTAGTGGTGTTGGTTTCCTTTGTCACCGAGCGTCAGGTCCGTGGCGAGAACGTACAGGTTTCCCGTGCCAGTTCCCGTCTCGGTGATGTAGCTGTTCGAGCCATTGTGGTATAAGGCAAATCCGTCGCCAGACGTGCCAAGTATAATGTTTGAGCCATCAACCAGAGTTATGTCGTCGTTCGCACCGACAGCGATATCGGTGCCGCCGGTTCCGTTGCCGTTCGCCAGCACCTCAGCCAGCGTATCGACCGTATCGACCTGCGCATCTACATACGCTTTGACGCTCTGCTGCGTCGGAATTTTTGTCGCTGAATTGCTCGACATATTATCTTCGTCGATAGTGTCGGCAAGATGAGCGAACGTGATGCTACCGGCGACAGGAGAATAGGTTGAAGCAGCCTGCCCATGCACAACCTCAATGGCTGATCCGTTAGGCGGGGCGGTCGAAAATGTTAAGGTAGTTCCCGAAATAGAATAGTTCGACTTGGACTGATAAACTCCGTCTATGTAGACCTGAGTGTTCCCCTCCTGCCCCGGGTCCGCTGATAATGTTAAGGTTGTGTTAGACCCGTTTCCTGTGCCCGTAGTGACTTTATAGTCAGTAAAGGCTTGCAAGGTGGCTAGAGATAAACTGTCAGTGGCAACGGTAGACGGGTTGCCATTGGCATCAAAAGACATAATCCTGCTAGCACGATCTGCTTTCGCAGGAAGCTCAGAAAAACCAGCTTCTGAAGTAGGGCCGGTAAGAGCGCGAGATACACGCTCATCAATTTGCTTAAATCTTACAGCATTCTTATCAAGTGTAGTATTGAGGGTAGTAACATTAAACGGACCAGCAGTCGGGAAATCGCTGGAACGCTCGTAAGGCATACTTAAAACTATGGCGACCTTATCATTGATGGACGCCTCATTGCCGCTTGTCAGCGTAACAGTTCCACCATCAAACCCGCCATCGCTTGTAGTAACAGGCGTTACGGTGTAGTGGGTTGTCTTCGTAAGTAAGACATTGTTCTTGTAAACAAGAAGATCGTCTTCATCGAAAAATTCAAATGGCACACTAAACGCTGTTTGCCCTGCGGAAGCAGTGTAATCTGCGCGCGTAGCTGTAGTGCCAATAGTGATATGCGCCATTTTAACTCTCCGTATCGCCGGTAAAGGCTTGCCCGACTTCTCTCTGCGCTTGGTCTACGATCTTATCCCACCAAATTAAGTTGTTGTATGGGGTCAATCGCCTAATTGACCTAGCAACATCACTTGCCTCTGCCTCCGGACTTGTTAGCGACCATATAAAATCAAACCCTAACGACCCTGCTGGGCCAAAAACCTGCCCACCCCTCTGTGCTACAGTAGGGTTTTTCCATATTGGGTCAATTCCCATTAAAGGGCGCGCCCCAACGGAATGCCCGCTAACAACTTCTACCATATTATTAAGATCAAATAGAATGCCGGTAACGCCAGAATAATCTATCGCCTGTACAAGCCTATCTGTGCTTAAAAGGCTGCGCTTGTCATAATCGGGCGACTTCCAGAGATCAACGAATGCTCCAATAGCAATCATGCTAGTCAACGCTTGCAAGGTGTACGCATCGCGTTGCTGCAATCCAGCCATTGTAATCTGGTGTGTCGCAGTCAGGGCAAAGTTTTTGAACTGCGTCATTAACCCGCCGATATTTGTACTCATAAAGTTAAGGCGAGTGTTAGGGCCGGGAGTAATAACCGCGTTTTCTACCTCTGTTGCCAGCGCAACGCGGAAACGCCTTTGAAGACTAAGGTCTGTCCACTCATTCGTGTTGGCGAGATAAAGAACATCGTCCTGTTTCTGCCCACCGGCCTTTTGCCATTGAGAATAAATCCCGCGAAGCTCATCTTCACCAAGGCCAGAGCGGGCAACCCACATCTTTTCTGTGCGAGACAGGGAATCCTTGCCTTCTTTGACCAGCTTCTCACTCACCTTAATCATGTTCGATTGCATGATGGACCCTGTGAACACCTTTAGATAATCGGTGTAAGGGGTGAGGAGGTTTACGAAAAATAACCTGTCAACATTGCGCGCAGTAAACTCCTCCATCTTGTTCATGGGAGTGTAGAACTCATCGAAGTCCATGAGGTTTTCAAAGCGCATGCGCGTGGCAATATCAGACCCAAGACCTGCAAGGCGCGCCTCTTCGCCTGCTAAGCGAAACGCCTCTTTCCCTATAGTGTGCTTCGCCCATGCCATGCCAAACATTTGCTTCCAGCCAAGAGCCATTTGTATTTTGCCAAGGTCAGCAAGCGAAGCAATAATAGGCTGCCCCATCAAAGACAGCGCCATCCAGTGCTTAGTAAATTGAGTAGCCCTATAATTTAAAGCTGATGGGTCTCTAGGAATTCTGTAAACACCCAGCACCTTGTCCCTTAAATCAGCTATGGCTTGGATGTTCAGTTCTTTTTCTTTTGTTAAAGCCTCTTTTTGTTTTCCGGTCGCAGCCGCAATCTGATCGTCCATTAAGCGGGCTACTGCCGCTAGCTCCCCGCTCATAGTCGGGTCGCTATCAAACCGCCGCGCCATCTCTACGCTAACAGCCATACGGCGGTGGTATAAACGCATCACCTTATTAGGATCAGTCTCAATAAAATCCTTAACAAGGTGTGGCGGTATATTGATCTTTCTTGATAGCGCGTTTACCGAAACACCAAAGTTGCCGCTGTTGCTCTCAGCAATCAGGTTTTCAATGTCATCGAGAACCTTGTTAATCTTGTTGGTATCTGCTTGTAACTTCTTGAACCAGTTAAAAAGATCAGGATTCTCATCCTGTATACTCTTTAATGTGACCGTATCTAACGGGCCAGCGAATCTACCGGCATCATCACCCACCCCTCTAACGCTCGTCATAAGACGGGTAAGGAATGGTTGAACAGCGGTAAGAACCTCTTGCTGTAAATCGGCTTTCCTTGGCGCTCGTACCTTCGTTTCCTTAATTAAGCTCTCAAAGTCATCCATCCATTTTTGCACACTGACAGGTTCCATACCTGCGTCGTCCAGAATCTTCCTGAGTATGGGGGAAAGCCTAGCAAACTCTCCCATGCCAAGTATGCGCCCAATGGTTTCTTCCGCCCTCTCCCCCACTGTGCCACGGACATTATCCTCTCTGTAAAAGGCTTGAAGCCTCTCAATTAATTCAGACCGCCTCGCCTCTACCTCTTGCTGCTTCCATATCATGGGCCAATGGCCCAACCCAATCTCACTTTTTGTCCTTGGGATTTTGCCTTCTTCGTTAGCTTTATTTAATAACTTTAAGTAATCCTGTTCATCTTCTAATCGTTTCTGCAAATCATGGATAGTATCATAAGCCTTACGCCTTTCGGGAGACATGGTTTCCTTAACAGCCTCATAGTCTTCTCTTGCCGCTTTCAAGCTCTCTTGGATTTTTTCTATTCTTCTCTTAACTGCTCTTGGGCCAAAGACCCCGGTAGCCATGCCCTGCTGGGCCATATATTCCATGTAGTCTTTTATGGAGCTTGCAGATTCCTTTACACTGTCTACATACGCCTCTTTTTTACCCGCTGAATTGGCAATGCTTGTATCTCGCGGGTCTACATAGAAATTAAAAACATCCTCATCGAACTCTTTTTGCCTTAACCCAGCCTTCACCCCCGGCAAAGAGCGATGTAAAGCTCCTAACGCTCGCCCAACATCACTCTTGTTGGCATTCTGGGGGTTAATGCCTTCACTTTTTAAGAACCCATCAATCATGCCCCGGTTAAAATTAACCAGTGCTACGTTATGTAGCAGCGCAGCCGTGTGTGCGCTTTGTGCGGAAGGCTGTAATTCCTCATTCCCCTTATTAAACATGCCGGGGCTACCGGCAACCTCATCCGCTAGTCGCCTTATGCGGTTTCCAAGGATGCCGCCGAACTTAGTATTCTTCAGAAGCATCCAAGGATGCTGGACCGATCTGAATTTTTCTAATTTAAGCCCAGTCTCGACCAATCCAGACCCATCTTTATATGAATCACTGATAGCCGCGTAACGCTCAAACATTACCGGGTCGTTTTCGATCTCTAAAAGGCGAGCGTCATATTCGCTTGGGATTTCCCCCTCGCGCATTTGCACCCAATCCCTTAATGCCGCACCTTTTTCCCGCGGCAAAATGCCCTCTATTGCATTTGGGTGCAGCTTATTAAGCTCATTCGCGGCATCCACAACAGAATGACCGGCAAAATACGAGCTAGCTACCCTGTTAATCTGTCTACCTGTCAGCCCACCGATGCCCCCGCCAAGCATGCCAGCCAAAATAGTCGACCCGCCTATAGCAAAAAGGCTTTCTTCCGCAGTGCTTGTCGGATCAATGTTCGCTCTAGCTAATTCAAAAGGCGCAAAGGTGGCAATCCCGCCCAATGAGGCAGCGGCGATACCGCCCTTTATGGTAGTTGCGGCTTTTAACAAAAGGAATAGGAATAATGTTAATAGGATCAGCAAGGGTGCCTGCTAAACGTGGGAGCCAATAGGCAGAATCCTCTAAATCCCGCCTCCTTTCCATATTGCTATCATACATTCTTTTGCGGAACGCAATTTCGCCCGGAGACCTTGCTCCATCCCAAATATGTAAAGGGTAATTCCCTTCATCCAAATCTGCATCTTGCCAAGAAAAAGGATTAAACCCGCGAATAGGTGTCAGATCGATGCCTTCGTTACGAAAACGATTTTGCATATCCCTCGAAACAAGCCACTGCCCATAAAAAGTATCCAGATTATAAGCGTCGTTAAAGTCGTCGTTGTTTCTTAACCCCCCAGGCCGCCCTCTCGTTTGGGAGAAAAAATTTAATTCATCATTAAACCTGCTTCGCGACGTAGGGAACGGCGCGGGCGGTGATAAAAAAAGTTGGTCCCTATCCATAATTACATCTCTAAGGCCGCTTGCTTACCGGCGGATTGGGTCTGATCCGGCGAGGTCGCGGCGATGCCCTAAATGTGCCGTCGCCCCCTCTTGCAATATCAAGCGCCTCAACTCTGTCATCGTGCCGATTTTGTATGCCGGGAACTTTGTGTCTATTGCTTCCTTCTTGCACTTGGTAAATTACTTCATCCCAATCGCCCGCATGCGCAGCCTTATAAAACGAAGTGTCTCTGCCAACGTATTTGTTCCCGCCTTGGAAATATAGATCGGCAATTATTGCCTTCTGCGAATAATTTAGATTTGCTTTGGCGTAATTTTTATTAACCCAATTTAATTTATCACTTATTAACGATCTAAATACTCTTTCATTTAATTCATTAGAAAGAGAAGTACTACCCGGCAGAGGCGGATTACTTGACGATCCTCTGGCACGCGCCTCTCTCTTGAGAGTTCTTATTAAAGATTGTGCCTGACTATCAGCTTCAGCCTTCGACACCCCCTGATCTTGCAATTCTTCGCTATAATATTCCGTAATATAACCGCGCGTCGTTTTATCTTTCAGATTAAACCCAATCCCAACTGTTGGGACTTTGCTTGTATCTTCATAAGCGTACGAATCTACGCCCTCCCACTTTACAATGTTCTCGTAAGCCTGTTCGTGCGCGTAATATTCTTTTAGAAATTCACCATCTGGCGGCATAAGCCTACTCCATTACTGGCCTGTATTGGCCATCCTGCTTTTCAAGGGTTTGCCCCTCACCTAATCTTGGGTGTGGGTACTGCTGGTCCGCAGGGCGCGTGCGCCACTTCCATTCTTGTTGTGCAGCTGTGGTAACAAAAACAGGGTCCGCTCCCTTGCCGTAAAAACTACCATGCAACAAAGCGTCAAAAGCGTTTTCGACAGGCGGCCTTCTACCCATCATCCAATCATTCCAACCGATGTCTTGATTCTTATTATTTTGGGCAACATAATCGGATAAATCCTGATAACTAGATGACAGGCCCACAGATAGCGAAAGGTTGTCATTTCTGCCATGAGCAGCATCGCGCTGCGTAGTAGCAAGCTGCCTCGCTATAACCTGCTGTCTATAATCAAACGCCTTTATCTTCTGAAGCTGCCGGTTTCTGTTAGCTAAAGCAGGCCCAACATCTATAGTTATTTGCCTAATGCCGACATCACCCCCAGCGGTATGATACTCTTCAAACGCAGACACCATCACGCCGTCTTTTATTAAAACAACCTCATACAGCGGTTGATTTTGCGCATTCTTCTTATCGGTAGGCCGCAACCCAATATCATCTGCTTCAATTATTTCAGTATCCGGCACGCCTTCGATCCCATTCGAAACACCTCGTAGCACGCTCTTGTTTACTTCTTCTGGGAGCCACTTTAAAAGCCAATCAACATTGCCCTCTGAGTCTCTGGCGTGAAACTCAATGGGGTTTTGAACAATAACGCGCCCTCTGTCTCCTGCCGCCTGCGCTCTAGGCGCAAACCTAGTAGGAGCATATTTTCCTTCAAGAGCAACCTGCTGCGTAATTTTTGCTATAGCACCCTTAATATCTTCCTCATCTCCGGCAGTCTTAATATATATATGCCCCTCATTAAGAAGACGCCTCTCAACATCTTTAACAAACTCTGTAGGCAGCTTATCTAATTGAACGCCCTCTGTAAGATTTATACCAAACCAATCTGCCCCAGCCTCCCCCAAAATTCCCTTAGCCATCCACTCCAATACGCGCCCGCCAAAAGTGCCTTCATAAGCATTGTCTTGAGACTCCAAAACCTCCTCAAACAATTTTCCAAAAAGTTTGTTCCCCGCTTGTGTTGTTACATCCTTCCCATATATCGCGCTGCGATTTTCTTCGGGCTTCCCGTCAAATCCCGGATCAAATATTTTCTTTAAATTGTAGTCTGAATGCCCGTTATCCCTTAAATAGTTTAATCTCATTCGCGTATTCTTGCTTAAAAGGCCAGAGAACCGAGCCGCCAAAGCAGGCGATAAACTCATAAAATTGTTATAGGCATTAGAAGCATCAAGAATCGTGGCGGGATCACTCGCCATTGTTTCCATATGCGCTATTGTGTTTTGCCCGACAACTCCAGTTTGGGCATACATGCTAGTTACCACACCGCCTGTCCAACGCTGCGCCTCGGTTTGCCCCTGATCTCCTAAAGCCTCAATTTGCACTCCAAGCATTTGATCGACAAATTTCCGTTGGTCAGGAGTTGGCTTGAATAGCAAAGGAACATTGCGGCTTAAATTAGCTATTACGGGGGCAGCTATTTCAGCGTTTTTTCTATCGTTTTCTATTTGCGTGAGGCTCTGGCTCATTGCGGCGGTTAATATCCTTCCCAATACTGCCGGACTTGCATCAGGGTGTTCTTCTTGTATCTTCTTCATATATTCTGTTACAGCCTTTGCATGCTTGTCATAACCATTAAGCAGACGAAGAGTGTCTATGAGAGCCGCACGGTCTACCGTGCTTTGGTCACTGTCCAGTTTTTCCTTTATCCTGTTTCTTGCTTCTGCATAAACTTGGTTCAAAGCACGGCTTTTAAGTCCTAGAGAAGCACGGTAATAAATGCCATCGGGATCATGGGGAGGAGGGGTCAAATGGCCTGTGAGTTCATTAAGCTCCTTACTTATGTCATAAGACAACCCATGCTGCGCTAATTGTGCCTGTAGCATCTGTGCCTGATTTTCGAGAAAAACGTCTGTTGCTTTTAAACTACTTTTTCTAGCTGCATCATTTTGTTCTCCCCTTTCAAAATTTGCAAGTTGCATTCCGCGCGTTACAGCTTGCAACATAAGGCTCGGGTCTTGTCGCTGTCTTGGGGTGAATGTAAACGCAGGCATATTCATTTTTTTTAATACTGTATTAAGCTGAACCGCAGCCTGTTCAGCGAATTGCCTTTGAACTTTGTCCGTGTTTTCATCTTCAGCTATAGCACGGAGTCTTGTCGCAATTTGTATGACAGCCGAAGGATTTCTCTTCGCTAGCACCCCCAACCCAGCCGTGAAATCTGGAGAGATTCCTTCCGGCAGATTTCCAGTAAGGTCCGCCACAAGATGCTGAGCAACTATTCTTTGCGATTCCATCAGGCTTTGACGTGAACCTTCATTTTCAACGGCATTTAACTGAGCGGCCGTTGCCCTTAATACCGCCATTACCCCATCTAACTCTTTTACAGTCATCTCTTTGTGCGGCTCAATTGTTAAACCGTACTTGTCAAAAGACCCGCGATTGCGTTTAAAGTTCTCCAAAAGATCAAGTCTTTGCTCCCGTGTCATGTCTTCAAATTTTGTTGTTACATGATTTGCCCAATGACCCCTGATTAATTCTCTTTCAAATCTTTTCCTAGAGCCGGGAGTAACAAAGAAATTAGGGTTACTTTCGTGGAGCTTTTGAACTGCTTTTCCTATCTCCTGTGTAGCTTGCTCCCCCGGGAGCATATCTTGAGTGTCGGTAAGTATTTGGGCAGATTCTTCCGCTTGCTGATGCCTCCCTTCCGCAATAACTTTTTGCGAATATCTATTCCGAATATTGGCAAGCTGAGAAGCTAAGCGCTGCCCGCCCTGATGCCTGATATAATTTGAAGCAATGGGATTAACATTATCTACAACCGTGTCTAAATACGCAGACGCCTCCGCTGAGTACTCCTCGGGGTTTAAATAATACTGGTTAGCAAGCGCATTCAATTTAGTCTGAACGCTTGACTCTACATCTAGGAGATAGTTACGCCTTATTTCCTTGTTAAATTGTTTCCCAAATATCGAAAAATTAGATTTTTGCTCTGGCAAAACAGGCAAGCCGGTAAGAGCATCGCGTTCAAATTCATGCTTGGCCGCAGCGTCCGCAGCCTCAAGCTGCCTTTGCTCAGATAAATCCTTCCTTGCCTCCGCAGCAATCCCTTCTAATGGGTTAATCTGTTGCCGCACCGCATCAAGTAGCCTTGGGAAGTTAGCACCAATAGGCCCCAGCTTTGTTACCGGAACCATCGGCCCTTGTGATTTTAATTCAGCCATAGTTACATACCTTGGTAAAATCCAGAGCTACCGCCCGGTGTCATTAAATTCTGACTTGATGTAGTTGAAGTTGTTGTACTGCCCCCTCCACCATATTTCGCGTAATCACTGCCTACTCCAGTCACCAACCTTACCATCTGAAACCTTCTGGCACGCCTTGCTGATTGAGCGTTTAAATCGTGAATGCCCTTCGTGGTTAATAGTTGCTGCCTTCGTTGCGCGCCAGAAAATTGGATAGCACTTACATCGTCTTCCATGTCTTTTTCATTGCGCTTCTCTAAAGCCAAGAAAGATTGACTGCTATAAGAATCATATACCGCAGCGTTTCTATTGCTTGCTTGCAATTCTTCAAACGCGCGGCGGCGTCTTGCCTCTTCTTCTAATGCCTCCACCTCAACAGCAAGCATATCCTCTTGAGCTTGCCGCGATCTAATCTTAGCCTCTGTCTCTTGCGCTCTAGCTTGCTGCATGCCCTGCATTGCAGACATAGCAGTGCTGGCGGCCATCAAGGCAAATTGCCAACTCATGTCCAGACCTCCGTCCAAACCGATAATAAATTAAACTCTAAGGGAACATCTTGCGTTATGGTTATTGTCGGCGCTCGCGACCAGCCCAATAAACCCTCAAATCTATGCTTCCCATCCTGCTTTGTAGGGGCAAGGCTAAAGTCATCATTAGCTTGCCTCACTAAAAATTCGTGCCCATTAACACTGAAGTTCGCACTCGTTGCCACCTCAAGCACAGTGACACCCAACCGCATTAATTCCCCAGACATATCCCCTTTGGGCGTCTGCACAAGAGGGGGCAAGGTTTCAATGGAGCGTGTGAAATCTAAGCCAATATCTATTTGTGTCGCAGGATCAGTGAATACCGCAACACCAGAACCGTTCGTGGTTGCAGTCCCATGCGAAACGGATCGACTGTTAGCGACACCATTAACAACAGTGTTAGGGAGATGCGCGACAGTGAATGATGTTGTTTCCGTGGCATTAAACTTTAGAGCGCAATCAAGCGTTAAATCAAAATCAAACTTTTCAAGAGTGTAGACAGTGGCACTGTTTATCGTGCGCTTACAAGAAACCCATGCCTCATTGTTTATAGTCGTTACACTCTCAAAAGAACCGTTAGTACTCCACGGAAACCATCCAGATATTTTTTCGTTTCTAATCGTGTGATAGCAGCTAATCGTGCCATCACCATTTACAACTAGGGCAAACTGCTCGGGTCCGTCTGTATGCCCATACAAGACATCTAGGTCTTGCACATCATTAATTAGATTACTTGATACTAAACTAACCGCATCGCCCGTATAGGCTTGCTGGAAATCATTGTGCAACAACTCACGCACAACCTGCCCAGTGTCTTGGATATAAAGATCGGCACCGTCAAGGTTCCTTGGCGGCGTTATTAGCCTAGCGCCATAAGGAACAGAAAACCGAGGGTTAAAGTTCTTGGGACTTACAGGGCTTGCATCTGTCTCAGGAACATAAACAACGCCCGTGTCACACAGAAATTGAAGATGCCTGCCAGAATGGCTATGCACAATTTCGCCAATCTGTGCGACCGCTACTTCAGCTTGAACACTTTCATCGTCAAGCCCGGTGCCTACATCAAAATTAAAATAAGCTCCCTTCTTGCTGGCGAAAGCATTCCGTGGCAATTCTTTTGTGCCGCCAAACCAAAGACGCCGCCCATGAAAAGATACGCTGCGCGCATACCCATACAAAGAAGAGAAGGTTTGCTCATCCCATTCTGAGTCAGCGGTAGTGGATGGCAGGGTTTCATTAACCGTCGCCGTAACAACAGTAGCACTTGTGTAACCTGTAATTGTGCAGGTCTTGCTTTTATAGCGCACGCGAATGCCGACATGGCCAGAAACCCAATAACCAGAACTAAGGGTTAGAGTCACGCTCCCCGAGGTGCCCGAAGGCGTCATCGTTACGGCGTTGTCAGCAAACTTAAAATAAGGCTGGTGTATAGGGAACCCAGACGAGTCTGCCTCAAATTCATACAGGGAACTTGTAAAAGTTGTAGCGTCAGTGCGTACAAGTTTCCGCATAGGGAAATCTGGGTGAACTATAATGGTGGTATCACCCGTTTGCGTCCACTTCATTTCCCATATAGTCGTGGCGTTCCACGGTTGCCCTGTAAGGGTTTGCAACAAGGCACCCGTGAGAGCGTTATATATATCTACACGCGCATTAGAAAATGCGAATACATATAACTGTTGATCGTTAAATTGTAGTCTAGCTAAACGAGAGTGCGCAGGCAGCGTTGCTATGTATTGAGTGCCGGGGCGGCGGCGCACACCTCCAGTTACAAGCGGGGAATTGTTCGTGAGAACTTTTGCCCCGTTTTGATACATGCTTGTATCTCTTCGCCCCAACATGGTCGGGTCGATCTGACCACTCGCGAAGTTGGTTTGAACATGATTAACGCCAGCAGGCATTTATAAACCTCGGACAGCGGCATTTCTTCGCGTAGCAAGAAATCTTGTAGTCTTTACACCCCGCGCTGTCTGCCTTTGACTGTCACGCTTGCGCGCTCTAGCACCCTGCCTGTTAGCTTTATCAGCATAAACGCCAGCCAAATCGCCCTTCATTGCGACAGCGCTCGCAAATAAACTGGCAAGACTCAATTCTACATAAAGGCGGAACCAAGGTGCCCAAGAGTTCTCTGGCGCACGATAGGTATAAATTGCGGTTACGGTATCGCTAACATTAGCGTCCAAGAAAACCTTGTCTCCGAAAACCTCATAATCAACAACCGTATCACCGATAAGGATAGTCCTCACATCAATTACATCGGATGGCAATTGATACGCGGAGTTCCAAATTACTTCCGGCGTTTCCGTTAGGCGAGAAAGAGGATCGCTCATCTTCTTCGCGAAAGTCCAATCTTTCTCCGCGAGAAGCTCTTCAATCACATCTTCATAGATTTCGTTAGCAACAACAGCGCCGCCGTTGTCATCCGCAAAAGATGAAATCGGGTTGGACCCGATCAAAACCAAAGCGTTAGATGCGATTGCTACATCTGTATCTGATGCCATATCAGCGGTGAAGGGGGGGCCGAAACCCCCCCATCTCCTTAGTCGCTGTCAGTCGCGGTGACAGCAAGACCGTCCGTTACGTCAACAACGGTTCCGCTGTTGGCGTTCACATAGACGATGTTTACTGCAGAAACCGAAGTAACCGCAGCGGGATCGTTGACCGTCTGGACGAAGATAACATCGCCCAAGGACAACACACTGGCTAGGTCATTAAAGTAACCCGCCGTATTCACGGTGCCGATTGCATCAGCGGTACGGTAGACTGCTACCTTACTTCCGTTGCCATCGCCCATCACCGTGAAGTGAGCTTTGTTCAAGGCCATTGAACTTCTCCTCAGTTAAGGCTTACGCGAGGTCATAAATGATCTCGATGCAACCAGTGTCATCAATAAGAACCGAACCGTGAGACATACACGCTTGAATCAGGTTCGATGCCTTTGTTGGCACATAGTCAATACGAGACATGAAGTCCTTGCCAAGGGCATGCCCGGTAGATGAAGCGTGGTAGAAAAACGCTTTCGGGTCTACACCGCTCTTAGGCAGGTTCTCATGCGGGAACCAATGGAAGCCAATCCAGTTCTTAGCAGTTACGCCCTCAAACCAGAGCTTCTCAGACGGGACATAATCCGCGTTTGAGAACTCATCGATGTCCATGAGGTCACCCCATGCTTCCCATGGAACCACTGCGTAAAGCCGCCCGTCGAACGGGATGCTGGCATTACCCATAGCTTCCATGATTGCAATCGGTGCAGCAGCAGCGGTCCATACACTGTTGGTCGCATTTGCTGAATTCGCGGACGCATCCATTGCCGTAGTAATGATCTCGTCCGTGTCACGGCCCATCGCAGCAGCAAGGTTGGTCGCTTGCGCGCCGCGCTCATCATGCTGGATTTTGAGTTCGTCGAGGTCATCCACATAGATACCCGCATAGCGGTCTTGCAGAGTACACTCAACTGGCGCATGCGATACATCCTGCACAGGAATATCGCCATTACGCGATTTGGTTCCAGCAACCGCGTTGCCAATCACTTGGAACGTAGTGCTTTCACCCGTCACACCAGCTTTGGTGCGAACGGTATTACGCAATTTTGAACCCATCTGTTGGTATTCAATATGCGCTTCGCTTTCGAATTGCTTGACGAAAGCATCATCAATATCGGGGAAGGCCATTGCCAAACTCCACAATCAAGGTTTCACCAAGCAGGGTGTCCTAAGATCGTCGGAGCGGGTATCCCTATGGGGCCGTCCTAAGAAAACTTCGGGCCTGTACGCTCTGAGAATACAATACTTTTAGGCGTTATACACAATGCACATTATGTCAAAGGTACACAAAACGCAAAAAACAGAGTTTTTTGTTTACCTGCCTACCTTAATAGCTCAAAAAAATAGCCATTTTTAATTCCGTGTGTCTTTTTTAGGATGGGGGGTTAGGGCCTGGAGGGGGAACCCTAACCCCCCGGCTAACCAGACTGGAAGAGGCGGCCAGCCTAGTTAGTTAGGGCGCGGAAACCTTCTGTTACACGCTTAACATACGCATCATCTCTATGCCGTGGGTCGCGATAACGCGGGTCTTTCATCATTGTTTCTAGCTCGCTACGCGATAAGGGAGTATCGGACTGCACGCCATTTGTATCGCCACCAGCTTGCCCAGCCTTGCGGATAATCTGCTCCATAGCCGTAACAAACGACGCTTCACCAGCAAAATTAGACATCGATATATAGGAATCCGCATCCAAATGCTGCGAAAGCCACATATCTACCCTGTCTATACGCGCCTTTCCGTTCTCCCCTAGTTTCTGCATTTCCTCTTGAGGGTTTGGCAGTATTGCCATTTCACCCTCAACATACAGCGAAGTAACTTCGTTAAACTGCTCCGGGGTGAGGCCCATATCATGCGCCTTGGCCTGCCATTTACGAAATACAGGGTTGTCAGACTGCATGCTGAACTCATACCCTTCCGGTATAAGCCCCTCTGGCGGGGTAAACTTGTAGTTCTCGGGCTTGTCCGGGATATCGCCCTTGGCTACTAGCTGGTATTCAGATTCAATCTGCCCCCTTACCTCTTTCTCCAAGTCCTCTTTGATACCCTCCGTTTTCTTGTCGTAAGCTGTGCGAAGCTGGTTGTAACCTTCCTCCAAAGCTGCCGCATCTTTGTATTTCCCGGCAAGTAATGCCGGTTGTTCTTCAGACGCCTCAACTTGCGCCTCCCCTTCTACCGGAGATGCCGCGGATTCTGTAGAAACGGCCTCGCCGCCACCACTTTCGCCTTCGGCTGCGCGGTAAATTTTAGGATTTAGTGCTTTGTGAAACATTGGGTAGCCCCTTTTCTGCGTCGTTTATTCTCTTACGGATCAGCCCAACCAAATACCGCCCACCCTCAGTATGCGCCAGCACATTTGCGTCAGTACCGGCAGGGTGGACTGTATATAACGTAATTTCTTTGAGGTAGTTTAGGGCCGCATGCCCTGCGGGCGTCTTAAACGCCTCCAGCAATAGCTGGTTTATCTTGTATTCCGCCTCAACTGGGCGAACAACACCATCTATAAAGTAAGCTGGCGACTTTGTTTTTCGTTTTCGCTGTTCAGATTCACTCATGGAAGCAATGTCTGTGCTGCACTAACCGGATCAACCCCCGCCTCACTTGCCCCACCGGCAAGCTGCATCAGGTTCTGCACATTACTACGCTGCTCATCTTCAGTTGTCAGCAAATCATTGTCGATTTCGTACCAATAAGCCAATTTTTCTGCAAATTTTTGCGGGTTAAGCATGTTTTGGATAGCGGCACCACCAAATAGCTGCCCCAGCATCTGCGCATAATTGACATGCTGCGCGATATCTTCGTTTCTTTGCGCCCTGACAAGGGGAGATACAGCCTGTAATTCGATATCCTGACCGTTTAGCGTGGGTATTTCAATACGCCCCTGATCTCGCAGCAGATAAACCGCGCGCTTATAGACAGGGAAAACCATTTCTTTCTGCAACCGCCCGTGCGCGCTGCCAACCTGCCTAGACAGTTCAGCCATACGCTCCGCAACCTCTGTTGCTGAGATAGGCGTGCCCTCTCGCCGCCCCAAAGTCTCATTATATAGAGCGCGGTTGATATTATGCCGCTGATCCTTCAGCACAAGATCGGCAACATTAAAGTCACCGCCCGGAGCTAGTGGTTGCAAGCCACTGCTATCAACGCCTCTTGGGATAATGGTGCCGGGAACTAGGCGGATGTTGTCGCTATTAACCACACTGTCATCGTCACTCTGCCATATCCCGGCAATCGACATTTCTGCGTTTTCAAGGATCAACTGAACCGTCAGGTTACACGTTTTGATCGCACTCATAGCGTTGAATGCGGGGCCGCGCCCATAAATCTCACCACTACCCTTACTCCAGCGGAACGAAATCCACGGATTAGAGCCTACACCTACAAACTCATCCTCAAATATATATGCCTTTTCCTCTTTATCGATGACCTTATAAAGGTAAACCTCTTCTTCTGGCCGCGTCCAATCCCTAGAAACAATCTCAACAATGTCTACCTTATTACTTTCCATGGGGTTCATATGACCATTAGCCATCTTCCCCATCTTGTCGCTCATGTTTTTAGTTATTCTGCCAGCAGGCCAAATAATTTTAACGGAACTCGGATCGACTTTACGCAACCGCATCTGCGTATCGACGTTGCCGAACGGTCCTTCTTCTAAATAAACCTCATGCGTCGGCACACTCTGGAATCTAAGGGGCTGCGTTGCGCTCCCCTCCCAGCATGTGAGGTTGCCTGTGCCTATAGATAGATCGAGGAAACTTTCAAAAGCCTCAGACTGGAAATTTGAGGACTGCAAGTATTGAAATATTTCAGCGTTTACTTCGTCAAGCTGTCCCTGCACTAACGCTAGCTCTGACTGCTCCAAAGAGCGAGCAACTGAAGGAGTGGGGGCTAAACGTATCCACCGCATATTATCCGGCACCATGCCTGCAAGCATGCGGCTGGCAAACTCTTGTACTCCAACGACCGCTGTCTCGTCGAATATGAGATCATCTCGCCGCGTGCCGGGAGAGAACTGACGCAGCCCATCTCGCGCAGGCATCGTATAGTCATAGATTTCTTGCCACACGCTTTCCCAGGTTTGCCGCCTATGCTTCGCTCGCTCAAACCGGGAAAGATCATCCGATACCGACATTAGTTTGATCCCAAAGTATCTTGGACATCATCATCATCATAATCAAAGCCTGACTGCCCGTCCGTAAACAAAGACCGGCTTCCACGCAAGCGCCGCTGCACCGCAGCCTTTTCCTCTTTTTCCTTCTTTAAAAGGCGATCTTTTTCACGGTCTGCCGCCCCCCTATTCTCTTCACGCAGTCTCGCCACCTCGGGGTCGACAGCGGGCATCTTTGATCCTCCTCCGAATAAACCGCCCATGATTTTCTCCTTCCTGCGTGTAAATAACCGTACCGCCATAACGCTTCAATGCACAGAACAATTGGTATGGCGTTAATATAAAACCGCGCAAACCTAAAAGTTGCTTGATCCATGATACACAGTAGATAGGGATTGTGCCATGTCTAGTTGGAGGCGGCAATTCTTGGCTATTTATCTCAACACAAGTACCGCTCTTTCGTAGCATGTAAAAGATGCTGTCTACTTGCTCCCCCTCTAAAGGCTCGACATACAAACGGTAAGAAGACCACTCTAAAAACCACCAGCAATCCCTCTCAGGCATATAGTAAAAGCAAAAGCAGTGGCGAAATCCGCGCCGCGTCAGCCAATTCCAAGGCCGCGGAACTGCATTGTCTACAAATCCTACAAACCACCTTGCCGGAGGTTCGACCATCCTGCACTCCTCTTAGACCCACGCATATCCCACACAGAAAAGTCCCTCTTCATTACCTTCGCTGCCTTCAAGGGCGACACGCCAAGGACTGCTTTCCCTTCCCCGCCGCCAAGAGCGAGATACTGGAGGGCATCATGCACATGACTGAACTTATTCTTGCTCGGCTTATCTTCGTATCGCGCCTCACCGCTTACAGCCAGCCTGCGATAGTGGTAGCCGCTCCTAAATCCTTGCCTCAACGTCTTGCAGCTAGGGTCGAGAAGAAGACCCGGTAGGCCGTCAACCATACGGTTAAGCATGCTCTCCACAGCCTCTATCCGCACGACAGGATCGTTAGTATGCGTAGGGCGCGCGCTAATGCCTAAAGACTTTAGTATCCTAAACGGCGTCCGCTCATCAGTCTGCGCCCTCTGATCGCCAGCAGGGTCGCCATAAAAATGTATATCCCCTGTGTGCGGGAACCTTTTATGCAATTCAGAGCGTAGCAATTCGCCAAAACGCTGCGTGCCCATGTCCATCGTTACCAACTCACCAAGCATAAGCCATCTACCATTGGGCATACGCTGGGCAAAAACAGCAGCAGGAGTAAGACCAAAATCCATGCCCACAAACAAAGGAAGGCTTTCAATAATCTCAAGCGGCTGCGTGCTGACATGCACATCATCATTGTAGGTCGGGTAAACTCGCCGCCCCTCTTCGATGCTGCCAAGGCGGTTCAATATATAAACGTCAATCCATGACTTCGTTTTGCCCTGTACGATCTTTTCGTAATAAGACGGCGTTAAATTCTTAACATTCTCCGCAGCAGGGTTAATCTTGTAGCCAACGATGTCCTTGCCCGTGCTGTCCATCAACTCAAGCATGCCGGAAGGTTGCTGGTAAAACGTCCAATCTGGCGGCTTACGCAGCATTAACTGCTCTTCTTGCGGGATGTTCTCAGGAATGGGCGTCATCCCCGCCATGATAGGCCACCAATGATCTTCTTCCGGCGCGTTCGTATCCATGAACATGCCGTACCATGTGGGGCCGCCATCCTTCATGCTGGGAAACCTGCCTAAACGCATGCTGGCAGCGTCGATAACAGCCTTGGGTATCTCTCGCGCCTCGTTTACCCATATGCCTGTGAACTCAAGAGACAACAACTTGTCCACATCATCCGGCCTATCAAGCGCCAGAAACAACACTTCGCAGTCAATGTCGCCAATCTTGATGTTATGCGTGTATGGAACCGTCCAGTTGAACTTTCCGAACACATGCTCCGGGAACCAATCCAGCCACGTCTTGATAGACGTAGTTTTCAGCATAGGATTGGTGTTTCTTATAACTCCCCATCGCGTCTTTCGTCTTCCATCCAGTCCTCTAGCCTGTTGAGCCGCCCGACGAAATATCTCAGCACAGCACGCACTCGATGTACCACTGCCAACAGGCCCCATGATACCGCGTATAAACGAATCATCTCGCATAAAGCGTAGCAAGACCTCGCCGTCAGGCTTGTAATTAAACTCCATGCGTCACCGAATCTGCGCCTCTTCCCACATCCGCCGGTTTTCAACGGCAAGGCGTAACCTCTTCTCCAAAACACGCGGCCCCCATGATTCTATCTGTCTATCTGCCTGCTCATCAGTCAACTCGCGCGCCCTAACGCCACACAATTTATAGTGCGCAGCCTTCGCAACACGCCGCAGCAGCATGTGGTCGCTAAAAGAAAGCCCCTCAATAAACGCAGAGGGGCGGCTTGTCTCCAGAATAAACTCAGTCATTTCTTCTTTTTATAAGACTTCTTGCCCTTCTTATAGGGCGACTTCTTCGGCTTACTGCTCG
>VTLG01007670.1_pt1 | contig 35132 bp, 61 predicted proteins | sample 4694571 | NCBI WGS metagenome assembly VTLG01 (sample SAMN12604809, study PRJNA352737) | marine metagenome | biome: ENVO:00000447; feature: ENVO:00000209|ENVO:00000569|ENVO:01000036; material: ENVO:00002151; isolation source: viral sequences binned using virsorter ...
AGAATATATAACCTCATCAGTCATTCTTCCAATCTTTTGTGATGTTTTTTATCAGTTTCATACCGACAAAAAATCCGACCAGTTCAATTAACAACTTACACGCTAACAGAACTAGAACTATACCTATTAGTATATCCATATTACTTAACTCCTTTCTTTGCATAGGTGTTATATCTACGTATATACCTAGCAAATATTCTATCTAACGATAGTCTCTTTGGTGTAGGTATTATATCTAGATGGCTTATCTTGTAGTCATAAACTAGCTGATTTAGCCTCTTTCCATGTAGCTTATTCATATCAGATTCCCTCATTTGTTAGTGTTGACAATAGTATTAATCAAATCCGACAATCAAACTATCAATGATTTGTAGTTCAGAGTAGTGTAACTGTCGGATCTTTATCCATAAACAAACCCAAGTCGAAGAGTTCGTTCACAAGTGAACGCAACTCGTAGACGAATGTAATATAAATCTTAGAGTTTCAAACAGAGGGTTTTAGATCTACCCCAAGCAATACGTAGTAATGCGTGAGAATAAATATAGGGGGGTTTGTTACAGCTAGACCCAATGGGGGGTTTTAGTTTAGAATCATTATAAACAACAATAGGAGAAAACAATATGTACGCATCATTAGCAAGATTTGGCTATGGCATAGCGAAAAGCTTAAGGCCGAGCAAAATTAAAAAAATGATAAAGCCTACAGCTGACAAAGTCATGAAGAAGATACCAGCAGGTAAAGCTTCAACTATGGCAGCAGGTGCTACTGACAAAATCAGTAAAGGCTATAGGACTGCCTATGCATCAACACTAGGCACATCAACTCGTAGAAAAGTAACGAGTGGAGTTCTAGCTACGTCTTTCATAAAAGACATACTAGATGACTAATGGCCAAAAAGAAAAAGGCCGATATAGGTAAAATAACGTGGGAACGTGAAAAGCCACGTAAAAGACCAGGTAGACATGCTAAGAGTTATTCTAAGCGTATACCTAAACGTAAACGATATAAAGGACAAGGACGATGATTAAATGGTCAAAATTTGCAACTAAAGCTAAATTTTATGCATCTCAAGGTGCATCTAAAATGGGCTTAGGTGTAAAAGAAAGATTTAAGCTATCAATGAAAGTTCAGAAAGCTAAGAAAAAATTAAGTAATAAAGCTTTTGATATTAAAAAAGGAGCTACAAAAGTCGGTAAAAAATTTAAAAAATTAAGCACACTTGAAAAAGGAACTATTGCTGCTATAGGGGGTTTTGGTCTAGGAGCATCAGTAGGAGCTTTAGGAGAAGATCCTAAAAGCTATAATTACAAAAATAAAAGAGTTAATCAAAGAACTCTTGAAAGAGCTAAGAAAGTAAAAATGTATGGCTAATAGATTAGAAAAACTAGCAGACGATCTTATGAACTTATCGCAAGATGAGGCTCAACAACTTCAGAATATCATAAAAGCTAAATTACTACCTGAAGTCGAGAGACAACGTGGCTTATTGAATGATCAAATGTCTAAAAACCCACAGCTAATGCAGATGGGTAGAGGACAACCAATGGCACCTCGTGCTGCCACACAACGAGATGTCAGAATGCAGGGGTTATTACGATGAAACTATTGAAAAAATACATACAAAAGTGTATTGATTGTATAAAACGTATCATTAAAAACTATAAAGGAGAATAAATATGCCAATGGTAGGAAAGAAAAAGTTTGCATATACCAAAAAAGGTAAAAAAGCTGCTAAAGCTTATGCAAAAAAGTCTGGTAAGAAGATGAAAAAAATGAAAGGGTACTAATGTTAATAGGAAAACAAAGTAAACTTCCAATGGCTTTGCAAAAAAAGATAATCAAAGCTAAAATGAAGAAAAAAAAAGCAAAAAAAGGTAAAAAATAATGTCGAAAGCACTTGTTAAATATTCAAAACCAAAAGCAATGCTATCAAGAGCTAGAAGTTTTGTAAAAAAAGGTATTAAGTTCGGTGGACTTGCAGCTATTGGTGCTGGAGGATTGTATTTAGCAGGTGCTAAGAAAAGAAGATACAAAAAAGCTCCAAAACCAGGAGAAGGTAGAGATCTACGAAATCAAATTGTATCGCAACCTGATATAAGAACTTATTTTAAATAATTATGGCAGAACGTGGTGGTAAAAGAGAGGGTGCAGGTAGACCCAAAGGATCTACTTGTGCAAAGAAATGGAAAATGCTTGATGATTTAGCAGTCAAGTATAACCATTCCCCTTTGGATTATATGTTATCAATATTAAATAACCCAATGTCATCTCCTGAAAGAAAGATGATGGCAGCAGAGAAAGCTGCACCTTACGTTCATGCAAAACTAGCTACGACTACGACAAAACTTGGATCTGATGGCCCAATCAAAATCAACATCAAATGGGGAGACGAAAAGTAAGTCTATAGTAATACCTTACACGCCTCGTCCATTACAAAGAGAAGTACATAATAATTTAAAAAGATTTAATGTACTGGTATGTCATAGACGATTTGGTAAGTCTGTTTTATCTATCAATCAATTAATTAAAACAGCAGTCGCAAAACCTATGCGTAAGTGTGCATTTATAGCACCAACCTACAGACAAGGTAAATCTATTGCATGGGAATATTTAAAAATTTATACAAAGCCATTAATGTATTTAGGTGGCACAAAAAACGAAACAGAATTAAAAATAGAATTGTTTAACGGATCTACGCTTCAAATATTTGGAGCTGATCATCCTGACTCCCTTCGAGGTATGGGGTTTCATGGCGTTGTGATGGATGAGTTTGCTATCATGGCACCAAGAACCTGGACTGAGATTATAAGACCAGCAGTCGCTGATACTTTAGGATGGGTAATGTTCATAGGAACTCCTATGGGTCATAATCAGTTTTGGGAAGTTTACGATTTTGCACAACGAGGTAATAAAGACTGGTTTGCAAAAATGTATAGAGCATCTGAAACAGGCGTAGTGCCTATGGAAGAATTAAAAGATGCTCAGTCTATAATGACTGAAGAACAATATAACCAAGAGTTTGAATGTTCTTTTACAGCTGCTGTAAGTGGTAGTTATTATGGAAAACTTATAACCAAAGCTGATAACGAAAAAAGAATTGGGAGTTTGCCTGTTGAAGAACACGCTGGTGTTGAGACATGGTGGGATTTAGGTATTGGGGATTCGACAGCTATTTGGTTTGTACAAAGAGTAGGTGAGGAGATTCACGTCATAGATTATTATGAAAACTCAGGTGAGTCTTTAGCCCATTATGCAGATGTCTTAGAGGATAAAAACTATGCTTATGAAAGACATATCGCACCTCATGATATTCAAGCAAGAGAGCTTGGTACTGGGAAATCTAGATTAGAAGTAGCTCAAGAACTAGGAATAGACTTTGAGGTAGCTCCTAAATTAGAGGTTGATCATGGTATAGAATCTGTTAGGAATGCTTTACCACGTTGTTGGTTTGATAGAGAAAAATGTAAATTAGGACTAGATGCATTAAGACAATATCGAAAACAATGGGATGAGAAGAACCAAGTTTTTAAAAATAAACCTCTGCATGACTGGTGTTCACACGCAGCTGATGCATTTAGATACGGATGTGTACATGATCCGATAGATACATCAGATTGGCAAAGACCCATAAATGTAGATTATAAATATATCGTATGACAGAAGATCAAATTATATCAATATTAAATAGAGAGCTAAGAGCATCATCAGGTTACATTGGTGGTGAGATAGTAACTCGTAGAAGAAAATCATTAGAATATTATTTAGGTAAACCTTTTGGTAATGAACAAGAAGGTAGATCTCAAGTAGTAAGTACAGATGTATCAGATACTGTAGAGTCTTTGATGCCATCTTTGATGAAGATCTTTACAGCAGGAGATAATATTTTTCATTGTGAACCTGCTGGGCCTGAAGATGAAAAGGTTGCTAAACAAGCTAGTGATTATATTAACCATGTTTTCTATAAAGAGAACAGAGGTTTTTCTGCTATTTATACAGCATTTAAAGATGCACTTGTTCAAAAGAATGGTATTCTAAAAGTATACTGGGATGATTCTGAAAAAACTTCAAGAGAAGAATACAAAAGATTAACTGATGATGAATACAATCTTCTTATTGCAGATAAAGAAGTATCAGTATCAGAGCATAAAGAATATGAAGAAGAATTTGAAGATGACAATGGTAAAGTTATAGACAAAGTTAAGTTTCATGATGTTGTCATTTACAAAACACAAATGTATGGTCAAGTAAAGATTGACCCAATCCCACCTGAAGAATTTTTAATTGAACGTAGAGCTAAATCAATAGACTCTGCTAACTTTGTTTGTCATAGAGTTAATATGACTAGACATGCATTAATAGAAATGGGTTATGATCCTGAGATTGTAAATAACCTACCAACTGGTGATGCAGAATATTATTTAGAAGATAGACAAGTTAGATACCAAGATACAGATTTTTCTGCACCACAAGATAGAGGTGATAAATCTACAGACGAAGTATTAATTCATGAATGTTATGTAAGACTAGATCTTAATGGAGATGGTAAATCAGAACTTCATAAGATCTGTTTAGCAGGAACTGGATCATATAGAATATTAGCTATGGATGAAATTGATTCAATACCTTTTGTTTCAATGACACCAATTATTATGCCTCATAGATTCTATGGTAGATCTGTTTCTGAATTAATCGAAGATATACAATTAATTAAATCTACTGTTATGAGACAAATGTTAGATAATATGTATCTAACTAATAATAACAGAATAGCTATTCAAGATGGTCAAGTAGCTATGGATGACCTATTAACAAATAGACCTGGTGGTATTGTAAGAACTAAACAACCACCTGCTAATGTTATGCAGGTTATGACAGCTCAACCTATTACAGAACAAGCATCAGGATTATTAGCTTATTTAGATTCTGTAAGAGAAGCTAGATCAGGCGTTACAAAAACTGCACAAGGATTACAAGCTGACGCTTTAAATGTAGATACAGCTACAGGTATGAATCAAGTTTTAACTCAATCTCAAATGAGAATGGAGTTGATTGCAAGAACATTTGCAGAAACTGGTGTAAAAGATTTAGGTATTAAGATATTCGAATTACTTTGCAAGTATCAGCAAAAAGAAAAATTAGTTAGAATCAGAGGTGAGTTTGTTCCTATGACTCCTTTTGAATGGAGAGATAGAGTTAATCTTTCTGTTAAAGTAGGACTAGGTACAGGTTCAAAAGAACAACAACTAATATTATTAAATGCTATATTGCAAAGACAACTACAAGCCATTCAGTTACAACAAAATGTATATGGCCCAGTAGTAAATTTAAAGAACATTTATTCTACATTACAGAAACTTGTTGAGAATGCAGGTCTTGGAAGTGTAGAACCATTCTTTATGGATCCTGAAGTAGGGGCAGCACAAATGCCACAACTTCCACCAAAACCACCAACTGAGTTCGAGAAGGTATCTCTAGCACAAGTTCAAGGTGAGAACCAAAGAGCCATATTAGATTCTGAAGTACAGATGAAGAAAATGGAATCTGCACTTAGACAGAAACTACTAGATTTTGAGCTTCAAGTTAAAGAAATGGAGCTAAAATATGGTACTAAAATAAATGAGCTTGAAATGAAGAACAGATCTATGATAGAACAACAACAAGTTAGACAATCAGGTGATTTGTTTAAAGAGATAATGAAAGGTCAAAAACAATTCTTTAATGGTAAAGGATCTAAACAAACAGATTTCGGAGGGGAAAAAGGCCCAGCTACTGCTGGACGAACCCCTGATGAAAGAGGCGTTTGATTATTTAAAAACTCGTTATCGAGAAGAAATATTCAATACGTCTTACAATGATCACGATCAAAGACAAGTTCTTTGGATGGCCTATAACATGGTCGAGAAAATCAAAGGACATCTTGAGTCTGTGATGAATGAGGGAAAACTAGCTTCCAAAGAGCTAGATCAACTACAGAACCTAACTAAGTAATTAGAGGTTCATTTCGCCAATCTTAATCGAAGCGATCAACTATAGGAGAATCTATGAAAGTAGATAAAAGCGTACAAGGTGCTGCTGATAAACTATTAGGATTACTGAATCCTCAAGAAGGACAATCAGAACCTAAGAAAGATCAACCAGCTCCACAAGAACAAACAGAGCCAGTAAAGACTGAACCTGTTGCTGAAGAAGTTAGCAAATCCGAGACTGAGGAAGCTAAACCTGAAGCTGAAAGTTCTGAAACACAAACTGAGACGGAACAAACCGAAGAACAAGAAATTCAAAAACCTTCGCTCCACCGAGTCAAAGTACAAGGTCAAGAGCTAGAGGTCAGCTTGGACGAATTGAAATCAGGTTATTCAAGAGACTCAGATTATAGACAAAAGACTCATGCTTTAGCAGAAGAGCGAAGAATGCTTGACGATCAAAAGACAAGTCTTAGTCGAAGTTATGACGGCAAACTTAAAGAATTAACTGATTTGATAGGTGCTGCCGAGTCGTATATCGGTCAATCCTCTAAGGAAGATCTTCAGAAAATGTATGAAGAAGATCCAACACAAGCTGCTAAGATAGATTTTCAACAGCGACAGCAAAGAGAATCTTTCAACAAACTTAAGCAGCAAGCTGAAGTAGCTAAACTACAACAGTACAATCAATACTTAGATGAACAAAAAAGACTCGCTGCAACGAAGATTCCAGAATATAGCGATCCAGTCAAGGGAGTTACATTCAAAAATCAGATGAAGAATACTTTATCTGAATATGGATTTAACGATCAAGAAATAGGTTCGTTAGCAGATCATAGATTCCTAATGGTTCTAAAAGATGCAATGGAATACAAAAATCTTAAGAGCAAACCAGTTACTAATAAAAAAGTAACTACAGCTCCAAAGGTTGTTAAATCAGGAACTCCAAAAATGGAGGATTCTAGACGTGCTGCTGTTAAACAAAAAATTGGTAGATTGAGAAGATCAGGTAAAATCAATGATGCTCAGTCTGCTATTCTTGAAATAATCGGAAAAAAATAAGGATAAAACATGGCACAACCAACAAACGCATTTGATACTTATGATGCAATAGGTATCAGAGAAGATTTGCAAGATGTTATTTATTCTATCGCTCCAACTGAAACTCCTTTCATGAGTGCAGCTGCGAGAGAGCAGATTAAAAACACTTTGCATGAGTGGCAAACAGATTCACTTGCTTCTGCTGCAACAAACAATGCAGTAATTGAAGGTGATGAGGCTACTTTAGATGCATCAACTGCGACTTCTAGAATTGGTAACTTTACACAGATCATGGATAAGACTGTTGTAATTACTGGTACACAAGAAGCAGTAGACAAAGCTGGTAGAGCAAGTGAACTTGCATACCAAATCGCTAAAAAATCCAAAGAGTTGAAAAGAGATATCGAAGCAACTCTATTAACTAACCAAGCAAGAGTAGCTGGTAATTCATCAACTGCTAGAAAGTTTGGTTCGATTGGTGCTTGGATTGCAACGAATGACAACCTTGCTTCTGATGGATCTTCTCCAACAGCTTCTGATGGTTCTGACGCTAGAAACGATGGAACACAAAGAGCTTTAACAGAAGATATGCTTAAAGAAGTAATTAAAGGAACATGGAACTCAGGTGGTAACCCATCTGTAATCATGGTAGGGCCTTTCAACAAACAGAAAATCTCAGGATTTACTGGAAACTCTACTAGATTCGATGCTTCTGAAGATAAGACTTTATACACTTCAATTGATGTGTATTCGTCTGACTTCGGTGATCTTGAAGTAGTACCTAATAGATTCTCTAGAGAAAGAGACGCTTTAGTACTAGACATGGATTACTGGGCAGTTGGGTTCTTAAGAGACTTCACAATGCATGAACTTTCAAAAACTGGTGACTCAGAGAAAAGACAGCTTTTAGCTGAACTTACTATGATCTCTAGAAATGAAGGTGCTTCAGGTGGAGTATTCGACTTAACAACATCATAATCTATAAATGTATAGGGGAGTAACCTCAAAATACTCCCCTTGCATAAATCCAAATATGAAGTATTAAGAGGTCAATAATACGGAACGTATAAAGGAGAAAAAATGAGAACATTAAACGACTATTTTTTAACTGCTGAGATCGAAGATATTAGTACAGCATCTTCTACATTTGTTGCAGTACCTGATGGTGGTAAAATAATTAAAATTATTACTGCTTTACAAGGTGCTATATCAGGTGCAGATGCTGGATTATCTTTTGAAATCGGTGGTACAGCTGTAACTGGTGGTGGCATAACTGTTGCCCATTCAGGATCAGCTGCTGGAACTGTAGATTCGTCAGTACCTACTGCTCTTAACAGAGTTGAAGAAGATGGTACTATCGAAATTCTTACAGACGGAGCTTCTACTGGAGCTAAAAAATGTCTTGTTACATTTGTAATAAGAAGATAATAAATTAAGGGGAGAGCAATCTCCCCTAACAAATAAAAAGGAAACAATGGCACACAATCACGCATTAAAAGTAGTAAGTCACGAAAAAGTAAGTTCTAGTGGAACTTCTGCACAAAGTGCAGCTTTCGGTGGAAGTATATTTTTTGTTAGAATAGTATCTGATGTAGATTGCTTTATCGAGTTCGGTGGCAATCCAACAGCTACAGTAAGTAAAATATTTGTACCTGCAAAAGATGTAGAATATTTTAAAGTTTCTCCAGGTGAGAAAGTAGCAGTTATTCTTGCATCAGGAACAGGTAATTTACACGTATCACAACTATCTGAATAATGTCTATCCTACGAGGTAAGGATGCAGACGGAACTAAATATTTCGTTGATCCTGATGGTAAACTTACAATAAAATCTACACAAGATGTAAATCCTATTCTGCAAAAGAATAAGAGATTATACACAATGAATGATGGTTATTCTAAAAGCAAAGACCTCAAACGTGTAGCTAGTATACCAAGCCTTGTATTACAGATTTGGGCCAAAGAATATAACGGATCTAATAATTGGTTTGCAATACCATTAGCAGAAAGAAGAAGAATTTTAAAACTAAAACTTAATAGTAACGAGTATCGTTATTTTAGAACAGCAGCAGGAAGATTATAATGGCATTATCAACATACACAGAATTAAAAGCATCTATAGCAAACTTCTTAAATAGAAGTGATTTGACTACAGAAATACAAGATGATTTTATAAAACTAACTGAAGCTGATTTTAACTCCAAGTTAAGAATAAGACAGATGGAGCAAAATGATGATATTACAATAAATGCTGAGACAGTAACTGTACCAGCAGGATTTATTGCAGTACGATCATTTCATATATTATCAGGTGATACTAAATATCATTTAGAATATATAACACCAGGAAACTTATTTGAAATCAAAGGAGGATCTACATCAGGTATGCCAAGAACATACTCGATAGAGTCTGATAATGGAACAGAAAGTTTTAGATTCGCACCATCGCCTGACACGAGTTATACAGGTAAGTTACAATATTACAAAGCTTTTACTGCTTTGTCTGATAGTAATACCTCTAATTATATTTTGGCAAGTCATCCTGCTATCTATCTTTATGGGTCGTTATATCATGCTAGTAATTTTATCGGTGGCATCGACCCTAACCAAACGCAACAATGGCTAGGTATGTATTCAGCAGCTCTTGAAAGATGTGAGAATAACGATAGACAAGATTCATATGGATCTGCACCTGTTGTTCAAAGAACAGATGTAAGTACAGATCTATCATTCTATAGGAGAAAATAATGCAAATACCTTTTGGAGAGTGGCTACCTGATCAACCTAAACATTTGAATCCAGGTGCTAACGTAGCAACAAATGTATATTACGCATTAAATTCTTATAAAAGATTTCCTTCATTGGTAAGCTATAGTTCTAATAATATTGGAGCTGATGCTAGAGGTGGTGGATCTTTTAGAGATAATTCAGGTAATGTATTTAACTTTGTAGCTAAGAATACAGATATATATCAATTAGCTAGTGGTACATTTACTTCTAGAAAAGGATCTCTTACTGGAGGCGATACAAATTATTTTACATTTACTCAGTTTGGTAATCATATTGTAGCAAGTAATGGTGTAGATGCTCCTCAATATTATTTAATGGGAACATCAACTAACTTTGCTGCTTTATCAACAATAGCTACATCAGGTACTGTTCCTACATTTAAAGTATCAGGAGTTATTAGGGATTTTTTAGTTACAGGTAATCAACCTACTAATCAAAATAGAATACAATGGTCAGGTATCAATGATATTGGTACTTGGCAATCAGGAACAAAACAAGCTGATCAACAAGATCTACCAGGTTCAGGTGGTGAGATTGTACATATAACTTCAGGTGAATATGGATATGTATTTAGACAAAATCAGATTATCCGTATGGACTATGTAGGTGGTGCAACAGTATTTAGATTGTCAGTTATATCTCCTAATAGAGGAGCTGTTTATGGAAAAACTGTAGCACAAGATAATAGACGAGTTTTCTTTTATGCTGATGACGGATTCTTTGAAATACAAGGAGATAATGTTATTGGTATAGGAGCAGAAAAAGTTAATAGATTTTTTGATCTAGATTTAAACAAAGCATTTACGGACAGAATATGTGCAGCTGTAGATCCATTTAATCAGTTAGCTATGTGGTTATATCCATCAACACAAAATCAAGCTAATACTACAGGTATTTGTGATAGAATTTTGATATATAACTATTCTACTAAAAAATGGTCATTAGCAGATACAAGTGCTAGTTTTATATTTAGTCAGTTTGTAGGGGCTTATACAGTAGAGCTTATGAATACTATTTCTGAAAACTTAGAAAACATCAATATTGCCTTAGATACTGACTTTTGGAATGGTGGACAAAGATTTTTAGGAGCTATAAATAACTCTTACGAAGCTGCAATTTTCAGTGGAACTCAGAATATTTCTGAGATAGAGACTTCGGAAGTTGAGATATTTCCTGGTCATAGAGCTTCTATAACTGGTGTTAGACCTATAGTAGATGCTCAGGCTACAGTAACTATCAAAACTAGAGATAGATTAGCAAATACTGCTACAGAATCTAGTTCAGCGACTATGACAGATAGTGGTATCAATCCTATTAGACAATCAGGAAGATACTTCAGAGCAAATGTCAAAGTGCCAAGTGGTACGATATTTAATCATGGTCAAGGGATAGATATAACAGCTGTGAAAGCAGGTATAAGATGATGAAGTTCATTTTAGGTTTGATAGAAAAGTATTCATCTAAGCTAAATGTTTGGGCTTGGAATAAAAGATGGAATAAACGTGACAGACAAAACTGATATAGATAACGTAAGATATAGTTTCGAAACACAAGAGTTTTTTCAAAGACAAATTGAAGAAGCTATTAACACATTAATTAACGAAAAAAATACAGAAAATAATAAAGCATTTGCTTGGTTTATGGGAGAATAAATGGCAGGTATAAAAGATTATAGTACTACGGCAGGTAATAATACATCAGTAGGAGGTGTGTCTATTGCAGAAGGTATGTTGCCTTCTAACATTAATAATGCATTTAGAGCCATAGCTGCTGACGTAAGAGAATGGTACAATGATTCACAATTTGTAATCTATGGTGATGGTGATGGAGCTCATACATTTACCTATGTTAGTGCAACAGCATTTAGAGTAGATGGTGCAAACGTAACTTCAGTTTATCATGCAGGACGTAGAGTAAAAGCAGTTGGATCTTCAACAGGCACAATATTTGGAACAATATCTAGTTCATCTTTTTCAACTAATACAACAGTAAATGTAACTTGGGATTCAGGATCTTTATCAAGTGAAACTCTAGTTATATACCTTGCAGCATTATCTAAAACAAATGATTCAATTCCTGAAGATTCTATTTCATCAGCTAAATTAACTTCAGACTCAGTAACAACAGCAAAAATTACAGATGCAAATGTTACTGCTGCTAAACTTGCAACTAATGCAGTAGAAGCTGCTAAGATTAATGCTAATGCAGTTACTGAAGGTAAAATAAATGCTGGTGCTGTAACAACAACTAAAATTGGTGCAGATGCAGTTACAAATGCTAAAATTGCAGACGATAGTATTGATTCAGAACATTATGTAGATGGATCTATTGATACAGCTCATATAGGTGATAATCAAGTTACAGCTGCTAAAATAGCAGATTCAGTTATTGTTACTAATTCAGAACAATCAGGATCTACACCTGATGATGTTTCATTTTTTACAACGTCAGCTTCTGATGGTAGATATTTCAGACAAGATTCAACAGAAACTATTTCATCAGGTGATACTTGGTCATCAGACAATGCTAGAGTAGCAACAACAGCTGCTATTGATGCTAGAGTTATAGATCTAGTAGATGATGTAGGTGGTTTTGTTCCAATAGCTAATGAATTAGCTTTTCCAAATACTAACCCTGATGTTAATGATGGAGCAGGTACGCTTGTAAGTATTAAAGCTTTATCTCAAAATTATACATCAAGTGGTAGTGGAGTTATTACTATTGCCAATGGAACAGTAGGTAATTCTACAGTTACAATTAATGGAGCAGATAATAGCACAACTTACAACTCAGGATTTGGATTAATTGTAGAAACAACTACAACATTAAATACTTACACATTTCATAGATTAGTTCCAAAAGCTACAGAAGTTACAACAGTAGCAGGTAAAGCTACTGAGATTGGTAGACTTGGAACAGCTGATGCGATTTCAGATATGAACATATTAGGTACAACACAAAATGTATCTGATATGAACACACTTGCTGCAATTAGTGGATTAGGTTCATTAGCAGCTAATTCAGCTAATGTTACTACAGTTGCAACAAATTTAAGTTCAGTAAATAACTTTGCTGAAGTATATAGAATAGCATCTTCAGCTCCTACTACATCATTAAATGTAGGAGACTTATATTTTGATACAACAGCTAATGAATTGAAAGTTTACAAATCATCAGGATGGGCAGCTGCTGGATCATCAGTAAATGGAACTTCTGCTAGATTTAAATACACAGCTTCAGGTGGTCAAACAACTTTTACTGGATCAGACGATAATGGAAATACATTAGCTTATGATGCAAGTTTTATAGATGTATATTTAAATGGTGTTAAATTAGTTAATGGTACAGACGTAACAGTTACTTCAGGTACATCTGTTGTATTAGCATCAGGTGCAACTGCTGGAGATATTGTAGACATTGTTGGTTTTGGTACATTTAATGTTGCAGCGATTGCAGCATCATCAATAACATCAGGCACAATGGCAGATGCTAGATTACCTAGCACAATGGCAGGTAAAACATTAACTGGTGCAAATGTTACAACTGTTTACAATGGATTAGTTGCTGGTGGTGATGGTGGTTCTAATGATGGTCAGATACAATTAAACTGTTCACAAAATTCACATGGTGTAAAAATTAAATCACCTCCACATAGTGCAGGTCAATCATACACTTTAACTTTACCATCAAGTATTACTAATGATTATTTTTTAAAAACAGATGGTTCAGGTAACTTATCTTTTGCAGAAGTACCTCAACCAACTACACCAACTGTAGCAGATGTATCTCAAACAATAGCACCAGCTACAGCAACAACAATAAATATTACAGGAACAAATTTTTCAGGAATACCAATAGTAGATTTTATTAAGACAGACGGATCTGTTACAAGATCTAATACAGTTAGTTTAACTAACGCAACAACTTTATCTGTTAATGCTACATTAGCATCAGGATCTTACTATGTTAGAATAGAATTAGAAAATGGTAGAGCAGCAAGAAGTACAAATGCAATAATTACTGCAAGTACTGCTCCTGCTTTTTCAACTGGAGCTGGATCTATTGGAACAGTAGGTGCAGGAGAATCAGTATCTTTATCTGTCGCTGCTTCATCAGATTCAACAGTAGCATTTAGTGAAACAACAAGTGTATTGACATCTAATGCTAATACACCAGCTGCTACTATGAATTTAACTTTAAATTCTAGTACAGGAGCAATAACAGGAACAGCACCTAGCCCAACAAATAGTACAACATACAACTTTACTTTGAGAGCTACGGATGCAGAATCACAAACAGCTGATAGATCGTTTTCTATAACTGTATCAGTAGGTGCAACTGGAGGAGCACAATTTAACCCTTAGGATAATATTATGGCAACTAGAATATCAAGAGCAAACGGATCACCAACACTTACAACCAAATGTACATTTTCTGCATGGGTAAAAAGATCAGATAATGCTATAGGTAATTCAGGCAGAGATTGTGCAATTATGGAAACTTACACAGGTTCTAATGATTTTGGTTTCATAAGATTTGATGGTAGTGATCAAATTCAAATTTATGCAAGAAACTCATCAGGGAATCTAATAGTCTGTGATACAAACGCAAAATTTAGAGATCCTTATGCTTGGTATCATATTGTAGCTACATTTGATAGCACAGAAAGCACATCATCTGATAGAGTAAAACTTTATGTAAATGGTGTACGACAAACCTTTCAAGGTTCACCTACTTATCCAAGTTCAAGTGCTGAGGTTTGGTTTAATAGAAATAGTTCAACTTTTAATATGGGCAATAGTGAAAGATATACTTCTAATTTTGAATTTGATGGTCAATATAGTCATGTTCATTTTATTGATGGACTAGCTTATCAAGCATCAACATTTGGATCTACAGATGCAACAACTGGCGAATGGAAAATAAATACTGCACCATCAGTTACATACGGAAATAATGGCTTCTTTTTATTTAAAGATGATGCAAGTTTAAATGACGATAGTGGAAATGGTAATAACTTTACTTTAAATTCTGGATCAGTACAGAAAACAGAAGATAATCCTAGTAATGTTTTTAATACTTTAAATATACTTACAAAAGATTCTTCAGATACTGTAACACAAGGAAACTTAAAATGGACAGCATCATCAGGTGCAGGATATTCAACTATCCTATCAACTTTAGGATTTAAAACAGGAAAATATTATGCAGAAGCAAAAATAATAAGTGCTAGTACTTACTATCCAGTAATAGGAATTGCTAGCTCCGAATCATCAGCATATTATTATCAACCAGCTAGCAGAAATTATATTGGTGAAATAAGTGAATCTGCTGGTTTATTTATGCAGGGAGATATTCGAATTAATGGATCAGCAGGCTCACCATCACCAGCAAGTTATGCTACTAATGATATTGTTGGTTTAGCAGTTGATTTAGATAGTGCAACAAACACTTTAAAAGTTTACAAAAATGGCACACTTGATCAAACTTATACAATCTCAGCACCACAAGGTTTTTATCATTTTGGTTGTAGTGGTGGTGGAACTACTTCTGACTCAGTTGCATGGAACTTTGGCAATGGTTTCTTTGACAAAACAGCAGTATCTTCAAATTCTGGTAATGGTTATTCTGCTACTGGAAGTTTAGGAATATTTCAATATCAACCCCCAACTGGCTACACAGCTCTTTGTACGAAAGGATTAAACGAATAATGGCTTATACTACAGTTAATAAATCAACAGATCATTTTAATATTGTAAAATATACAGGTAATGCAAGTGGTAATCACGCAATTACTGGAGTAAATTTTAGACCTGATTTTCTTTGGATAAAACCAAGAGATGGTGATGATCATCATAGAATACATTCACCTCTTTTGACAGGTTCAGATTATTTTTTAAAGTCAAGTCATAATGGTGCAGAAGCTCAAAATGCAGGTTGCGTTTCATCTTTTGATAGTGATGGATTTACATTAAATAATTCTGATGCTGGTTGGAATGCAAACGGAACTAATTATGTATCTTTTAACTGGAAAGGTGCAGGAAGCGGCACAGGTTCTAGTAATACAGATGGATCTATAAATACAACAACTACTTCAGTTAATACTACAGCTGGAATCTCAGTATCCACTTATACTGGCACAGGATCAAACGCAACTATTGGTCATGGTTTAGGTGCTGTACCAAAATATATATATATCAAAAATAGAACTGATGGCAGTACTGATTGGATTGTTTATCACCATCAATTAGGTGCTTCAAATGTTTTTCACTTAAATACTACTAATAACGAACAAGCAGCAGCAGGTGTTTTTAATAGTTCAGCTCCAACTTCTTCTATAATAAATTTAGGAACTGATAGTAAATCAAATGGTAGTGGCAAAAACTACATCTGTTATGCTTTTGCTGAAAAAACTGGTTTTAGTAACTTTGGTGTCTATAGAGGTAATAATAATAACGATGGATCATTTGTTTATACTGGTTTTAAACCTGCATGGATTTTAATGAAAAGAAATTCAGCAGGTGCTAGTTGGTCTTTAGTTGATACTGAAAGACCAGGTTATAATGAAACAAATGTATATTTACTTCCTGATACTACTGCCGTTGAACAATCAACAGCAGTCGATATTCTTTCTAATGGATTTAAACTTAAAACAAATGCAGGAAATCAAAATGCAGCTTCAACTTATTACTATGCAGCATTTGCAAAAGCACCATTAGTAGGAAGTAACAACATACCATGTACAGCGAGGTAATATGACAAAAGCAAGAAAATTAGCAGATTTAATAGATTCAAATGGTGATGTAAAATCAACAAACTTAGATAATGTACCTGCTGTAGATTTAACTAATTTAAGTGCAAGTAACTTAACTTCAGGAACTATACCTGATGCTAGAGTATCTGCTTCAGCAGTACAACAACATGCTACAAGTTTTGATGATAATAAAATTCAAACTAACCTTGCTTTGTTAGGATTTAAAACTGCAAGTGTAGGTTCACTTGCTACATACAATCTTCAAGATCAATCAGTAGATGAATTTAAAGATGCTTCAGGAATAAATAGTTCAGCATCAACAAATGCTAATGTTACAGCAGATGAAATTTCAGGTGGAGTTCCACCTAGTGTTACGCATGATGCTGATACTACAGGTACAGATGGAATCCATACTTGGTATAGATGGACAGATACTTCATCTACAGGTTCTTATAGTCAAAACACATCACAAACAGTAGACTTTCTTGTTGTTGCTGGTGGTGGGCCAGGTGGATTTGCTGAATCAGGCGGTGGTGGAGGAGCAGGAGGTTTACGAACTTCTTATGGCTCAACATCAGGCGGTGGTGCTTCAGCAGAATCACAATTAACTTTAGGTGCTAATACATCATACACAATTACAGTTGGTGCAGGTGGTGCTGCTCCTACTGCATGGTCACAACATCATGGTTCACAAGGTAGTGCTTCATCAATTTCAGGTTCAGATATTACAGACATTACTACTGTTGGTGGTGGTGTTGGTAATGGTTATGAATATTCAACACATACATTAGATAATGGTGGATCAGGAGGTGGTGGTGGTGACCCTAGTGGCTCAATGTCTACTGGAGGAACTGGTACTGCTAATCAAGGTTATAATGGTGGAAACTCAGGAAGTGATACTGGTAATGATAGCACACAAGCTGGAGGTGGCGGAGGTGGTGCTGGAGGAACTGGCGGAACTGGAGTAACTGGGTCATCAGGATATGGTGGTACAGGTGGAGTAGGATTAAATATAAGTATTACTGGAACATCAGTAGGATATGCTGGTGGAGGTGGTGGTGGACACACAGGAAATGGAAGTACAGCCACTCATGGAGGCGGAAAAGGCGGAAATGGTGGCGGTGGTTTTGCCAACGGAACTGATGGAACTGGCGGTGGAGGTGGAGCTGGTTATCTATCTGACGGAAACGCTGTAGGTAGAGGTGGTAATGGTGTTGTAATTTTAAGAAGATTAACTAATGCTGCGGTATCTAATATGACTGCTGTATCAAATGCTGTAACTGCACAATCTCAACCATCATCATCAGATTTTATAATGTTGATGGAAAATAAAACAGGAACTGCAACTATAAATACTGATATTAAAGCATTCGTTTCAAGAGATAATGGAAGTACTTTTACACAAGGAACTTTAGTAGATGAAGGTACTTACGCAACAAATACTAAAATATTAGCTTTTCACGATTTAGATATTTCATCACAACCAAGTGGAACTCAAATGGTTTATAAGGTACAAACTTTTAATCAGTCTAGTGGTTCAAAAGTAACAGCTGTAAAAGCAGTATCTTTAGGTTGGAAATAATATGGCCAATATATACAAAAATGCAATGTTTGATCTAACAACGACAAACAAAACAACTGTATATACTTGTCCTACTAATAGAACTGCATTAATTAAATCTATACAAGTTACTAATATATCATCAGGAGCTATTGAAGTAGAAGCATTCACAACAGACTCATCTAATTCTGATGCAGAACATGAAATAGGTCATATAAGTTTAGCTGCAAAGACCATTGATAACCTAGCAAAAAGTGTTATTGTTTTAGAATCAGGAGATGTTTTAAAATTAAAGGCAGCATCTGCTAATAATATAGCTGGTATTGTAAGCTATATAGAGATATTTGACGAAAAGTCTGCATGATTGAGTTGGTATATATACCTGAAGATATGGTCGATGGATCATGGAAACATGTTGAGAAAGACGTTGCAGATGCATTAGCTAGATCAAATGGCTATGCTTTAGCATCTAATATCAAACAATGGATCAAAGATAAGAAGATGCAGCTTTGGATATTGTGGGATAATGATAACAAAGAAGCACCATACTATGGTGTTGTTGTTACTGAGATTTTACAAAGACCATTAAAACGATGTCTGAACATTAGAATAATGACAGGACATCATAGAGAAAAGTGGCAACACTTAATTAAGAATATAGAGAAGTTTGCTTGGGATAACAAATGTGATTCTATGGAACTCATTGCTAGACCAGGTTGGCAAAAAGTATTAAGTAGATTTGGGTACAATAGAACCCATGTCTTATTAGAAAAAAACAATAAGGAGAAAAAATAATATGTCATTTGGAGGAGGAAGCTCAGGTGGTGGTGGTACTACTATACAAAGTAATGAACCATATGCACCAGCTCAACCAGCTTTAAATCAGATTATATCTGACGCTAGTGCTATCTATGGTCAAGGGCCACAATATGTTGCACCTACAACACAACAAATGCAAGGTTTAGCTGCACAAGAGAATCTTGCAAATTTAGCAAATACTGAGATAGCAAATACAATTTCAGGACAATATTCTAATCCATTTTTATCTCCATTGATTGCAGACGTAGCATCAAGTGCTTATACAAATGTTGCACAACAATTTAGTGGTGCAGGCAGAACACCTGGAAGTCCTATGTCTCAACAGCAAGTTGTTAGTCAAGTTGGTAGACAAGCATTACCTTTAGCTTTTCAAGCATACAATGCAGAAAGAAATAGACAACTGCAAACTGCAAGAACAGTACCAAGTTTAACAGCTGTTGGTGAAGAATTAAGAGGATTACAACAAGAACAAAATTTAGCTCCATTTCAAAACTTACAAAGATTTTCTAGTGTTGTTACACCTATTGCATCAGGATTTCCTGTACAACAAGGAACACAATCATTTGATTCTAATCCAGTAGGTATGGCAGCTGGTGGTGCTTTAACAGGTGCAGCTATTGGCGACATGATGGGTAGACCTGGTTTAGGTGCTGCTATAGGTGGAGGCTTTGGATTACTAGGAGGATTATTATAATAGATGAAAATCTATACTAAAATAGTTCTTGATAAAGATAACAATATTATAAAAGAACAATCTTACGATTATACTGGCCCAGTAGCATATTGTGGTGGTGGTGGAGAAGATGGTAGTGCAGGAAGTTCTTCACAAGAAGCTGCAAACTTTGATGATTACGATACTTCTACGGATCTAGTAGATCCATCTGTATCAATAGATGAATTTGGCACAAGTCCTTCAAATAACACAAGTACCACAAGTTCCACATCTGATATGACAGGAGATCCTGCACAATTTACAGGAGGTGTAGATACAGTTACAGATTTTTCTCAATTTGATAATGATAATAATGATAATAATAATGAAGATATAGATTCACAATATGTTACTGGTAAAGAATTTAATGTAACACCTGAAAATAAACCAGGTCTTTTAGATTACACAAAAGACGAATTTAGAAATCAAGGTTTATTTAGTAAAGGAAAAACAGCTTATGGACTTTATACTGATCCAGTAACTACAAGTATTGGTTTACTTTATTCAGGATATAAAGCTAAAAAAGCAGCTGAAAAAAAAGCTGAACCAACTCTTCCTACAGGTGAAGATGGTATTGGAGAAGGTGATTATAAATCAACTGTTGCAGATTGGGCAGAATCTAGAGGACTTACAAAAGATTACTCAGCGGAAGATAATGAAAGACAACAAGAAATAGATAAAGCAGCATTTGATGCAGGATTTAGAACACAAGATGCAAAAACCATGAATATAAATAATGATGGTGATAACAATAATCCACCTACTATAATAAATGATAATGAGACTTATGCATCTGTAATAAGTCCTTTTAGAGTAGTTAATACACAAGGAACAGGATTACCTGATCCATCTAATTTTTTATATACTTATGTAGGATCAAAACAAAATATTCTAGACTTATATAATAATGTACAGAATGTTTTATATAAACCACAAACAAATAACGGATTACTTGCAGTAAGCGATAGTCCTTATTATGATTTTTTAAAAACAAGAAACTTAGATAGGAGAATATTATAATGTCATTTTTAGATGATTTAAGAAGAAAAGCGACAGGTATATTAGCAGACGATCCTTCAGGATTAAGTTCTGATGCTATGCCACCTATGGTAAATGAACAAGGTGTAGTTCCTAATCCTAGTTATAATAGAAAAGAATCACCATTTAGAAATCCAAATGTAGATCCTTTTAAAAGAAGGATGCAACCACCATCACCTAGAGCTGCTGGAGCTGAAGGTCTTGGTATAAATAATGAACAAGCTAAAAGATTTTTTGGTATGGATCTAGCTGGTATACAATCACAATGGAAAGATAAAGGTGGTTTTGAAGCACTTATGGCTAATCCAATGTTTACATTAGGACTTGGATTAATGAAGTCATCTGCTACAGGACAACCTATATCACAATCATTATTAAATAATGCAGTTACAGCTGGTGCAATATCAGGTGAATATGCAGATAGAATTAAACAAAGATCTAAAGTACTTGGCCCAGTTACTGATCAACAAAGAGATGAAGTAAGAGCTGTACTTGCAGAAAGTGATATTTTTGAAGGTAGCATTGGTCAAAAATTCAAAAACTTTTTTACAGGTAAAAATACAGAAGCTTTAAATAGAAGAGCATTAGATGAGATTTATGCTGAAGCAGAAAAAATAGCTAAAAGAAAAGCTAAACCAGGAAAAGAAGTAAGAATAGATAGAAACATTATTGAAGAAGCAGTTAAGAAAATGAGAAAAGATGGTAAGATAGATATATCTGAAAAAGGTATTATGTCTTTCTTCTTTAAAAGAGGTGTACAATCTACATCAGGAGGTTTAGCTAAAGGTGGTATGGCAGAAGCTGGTAAAACTTATGTTGTAGGTGAAGAAGGCCCTGAGTTCTTTACACCAAAAGCAACTGGTAAAGTAGTAAGCAATGATGACAGTAATGTTGTTGCTATGTTATTAGATGCTAATCCACAACTTAAAAACGTATCTCTAGATAGAGCTACAAAGATTCTAAAAAATAGATTCCCTGATTACTTTTAGGAGACAATATGATCAAATGGAAAAAGTTCAAGGTAACTAAGTTACCTGCTCAAAAATCACCTAGTAGATTTGCTGGTATGGAAGCTAGTAAAGTAGCTGAAAAATCAGCACGTGCTAAGTTTGGTGAAGCACCTGAGTATATGGGTATGAGTCAAAAGTCTATGACAGATCTTGCTGCTGAAAGCTACGCTATGAAAGCAGAAAATAAGATGTTTTTTAGAACTCTTAAGAAAGAGTTAAAAGCTAGTAGACAAAGAACTGCTGCTGGAGTTAAAGGACTTAGATCTACAAATAAACCTGTATCTAAAATAGCTTTAAAAAAAGCAAAAGATAAAGGTGCATTAAAAGCTTTAGGTGCTGCTGAAACAAAATCACAAGCAGCATTTACAAAAATTACACAAAGATATACAGATAGAGCTAAAGCTAGTATGTTTAAAGATAGATCTATTGTAGTTAAACCTAGAAAAATAAATCAAGAAGGTTTAGCAGCTATGGGTCTTGAAGATAGAATTGTTTCAGGTATGAGAGGTAAAACTTATAAAACTTTTAAAAATACAGCTAGAGGCGACTTTAATATATTCAAACCTAAAAAGAGAAAATAATGGCAAATGGATTTAAACTTGATGATGTAAATCTCAAGGATCCAGTCGTTGATATTAGAGATCCACTAAGAGATCCTTTACAATCTAATATACAAAAACCACCTGGATTCTTTTCATCATTAAGAAATCCAATGGAATTGATATTTGAAGAATCATTACCAGCATCACTCTACCAATGGATTACAGGTAATACTAAAAAACGACAAGCACAAGATGCTTTGCGTTTCTTACAACGTAATCCTAATTTAAGAGGTAGTGGTCAGTATCAAGAAGCTGAACGTATCTATAAAAAATTTGGTTACCTATTAGAAGAAGGTGATCAACAATTTGAATTTAGTGAAGTAGTTAAGTTAGCTAAGAAACATCCAGGAATAATGGGTGCAGAATTAGTTAATATGATAGTAGCCGATCCATACTTACTAGCTATACCTAGTTTATTTTTTACAAGACTAGGCAGGGGGGTGGTAAATGCTACACGTGCTAAGTACTCAAAAAGATTTAAGTACGTAGATGATAAATTTAAACAAGCATATCGTAAAGATATTAAATATGGTGCAGCTGCTGCATTGTTTACACCACTAGCATTTTCTACAGGACTACAGCTAGGTGAAAAGGGAGAGATCTCTTTAGGTAGAACTACTACTGAAACTACAATAGGAGCTACTGCTGGATTAGTATTAAGTACTATATTTGGTGGAATACCAGCTCTTGCAGCTCGAGATCTTAATATTCCTGAACCAAAGGTTAGACAAGCACTTATCAATGCTACAAAAAATATTAACCCTGATAAACTATTAGAACTAACTCCTGATGGTAACAGAGTAGCCACAAGAGCATTAATAAAAGAATTAAGAAAACAATATAAAGATATATCTACAGAAGAATTTAACAGATTAGTAAATACTATGGATATTGCTTTATCTGAACCTATCGAAAAAGGTTTAGATATGGCAAAAGCAACAGCACTAAAGGCAGCATCCTTTGGAGCTATAGGAGCTACTGCACAGTTTTTAACTGAACCAAAAGATAAACTACAAGAATCTGCTATTGGGTTTGGTGTAGGTGCAGGTATTTATCTTGGAGCTAAAGGTCTATTTAGATTGATGAGAACTTTACCTTCTGAGTTTGAAACACAAAGTATTAAAACTATAGAAAATGCTTTAGATGCTGCACATGTTTATAATAACAAACTTACAAGCACAGCTATACCTGTAGTCAATAGAATAAAAGAATTTTTACCTGATGAAACTTCTAGATCTAAAGTGTTTCATTACATACAAGGTACTAAAGTAAATAAAAATCTTAAGTTTGATTTAAATGGTAAAGAGCTTACTATAAAAGATTTAACTAAAAGAGAAAGACAAGCAGCTTTTTATATTAGAAAAACATTAGATGATCTTTATAAAGAAGTAGATAAGCTAGACCCCACTCTCATTAAAGCATACAGAACTAACTATCTACCTTTATTATGGGATCAGTTTAGTCGTGAACCATTACTATTTGCAAATCAATTTGATGAAAAAATTACTGGTCTATCAGGTGTGTTTAGGCTTGGTAAAGAAAGAAAATTTAGAGATATAAACGAAGGCTATAAAGCAGGTTTTACTTTGAAAAAAGGTATGGATGATCCTGCTGAACTAATACGTATCTATACTACTTCTCTCAATAGAGCATTAGTCACAAGACAAATGGTTAAATACTTGACTGAAGCTCAGTATAGTCCAGTCGTTGTACCTGTTGGTCAAGGCTTTACAGCAAAGCTACCTATAATGATCAATAATTCTAGACAAGCTGGTACATATGCTAGATTTTTAGGATCACATTATACAAAATTCAATCATCCTTTTTTAGGTAAAAGAGATCAAGTATATATTATACGTGGTACAGAAAAATCATTACGTATGGTATTTGATGCTACTACAGAAGGTGAACTGATGGCAGGTATCTTTACTACTAATCTAATGATGAAAAGATTAGCTGTTGGTTTTTCATTCTTTCATGCAGGAGCTTTAGCTGAAAGTATGATATTTGCTGGTGTACCTATGAAGGTAACTGGTAAATTTATTAAACAAGCTTTTAGTAGAAAAGGTACTGAAATAGAAGAGTTAATTAATAATCCAGGCAAATACTTAACAGAGTTTACACATGCAAATCAAGCTATCAAAGATGCTGGATTTAACGATGTTGTAAGATTTGCACAAGCAAACAGATTAACAATCTCAACACCTGAAGATGTTGGATTTGATAGATTCTACGCACAAATGCGTAAGTTTGACAGATTATTAAAACACCAGTTTGGTATCAAAACAGGTGAAAAAATAGAAAACGTATTTAAGTTTTTTGATAGAATAACATGGGATCGTATCTTTACTCATGCAAAGCTATATACATTCTTAACACAGCTTAACAAAACATTAGATCCTGCTGTAGATAAAACACAAGCACAGATCTATCGTAAAGCTAGACTAGCAGCACAATTTACAAATGACGCTTTTGGTGGTCAAGATTGGTTTGCTATGACTAGAAGAATACAAACACCATTATTTAAAAAACTAGCACAAACTACATTCCAACCAGGATCTAGAGGTTACTTACAGTTATTACTATTTGCTCCTGATTGGACTATATCTAACTTACGTATCATTGGTAAATCATTACCAGCGTTTGAAAATGCTACAGATGCTAGACGTATGTATGGATATTACTTTGCTAGAGCTGCATTAATATATGCAGTAGCTGGTAGTGCATTAAACTATGCATTTTCAGGCAAATCAATATTAGAAAACAAAGATCCTACTAGAATAGATCTAGGTAATGGAGATGTACTTACGTTTTCTAAGCAACTTATGGAGCCGTTTCATTGGATTACAGATCCACAGAAAACAGGACTCAAAAAGATTGGTTCACTACCTCGTACTGTTACTGAGGTGTTTACTAATAAACAATATTTAACTACAGGCTACTCGCCTAATATTACAGTTAAAGATGATACTGCTATCGAAAAAGCCTTGAAAATGGGTGGTCAAGCAGGTCAACGATTCTTACCTATTTGGCTACAAAGTAGTGTAAGATCTATACAAGAGCAGTTAGAAGCTGGTAAAGTACCAACTGATATAGCTGCTGATGTAGCATTAGATTTTGTGTTAGGTCAATCAGGTCATCCAAGATACAAAGGGCCAAGATACACGCAATATAAACTAGGAGGTCTTATAAGAAATCCTTATGAGACATTATTTTAATGGAACAATACCAAAAAGATAAAGATAAAACTGATATAATAGAGCTTAAAGGTGAAGTAAAATTACTGCACTCTAAGATAGATACAATAGAAAACAACCATTTAGCACATATAAAAAAGGACATAGATCGTATTTTATATGTTTTAGGAGCTGTTGGATTAGTTGTTTTAGGTGAACTATTTGTTCTATTAAATAAGGTTCTTTAATGAAATGGCTTTTAGTTGTTACAGTTTGTTCTGTAACTAACATGGAATGTGGCCAAGAAAGACCTATGGGTGAGTATAATAGCTATTATGATTGTGCTACTGCTGGGTATCTTAATGGTATGACAATCAATCAAGAGTTTGGTCAAAACAACGTAAATAGACTTAAATTAACTGTACAGTTTGATTGTACAAAAGTAGAAAGTATATAGTTTTACCTAGCACTATACTTCTCGTATAAATTGTAGTACAGATTTGATATGAACAAATCAATATTAATTATTTCAGATACTCATATTCCGTATCATCATCCTGATTTGATTCCATTTCTAAAAGACTTAAAAGAAATTTATAAACCTGATAGGGTTATTCATATAGGCGATGAAGTAGATAAACACGCTATGTCATTTCATGATAGCGATCCTGATCTACCTAGTGCTGGTGATGAATTGAAAGAATCTTTACCGATAATTAAACAAATAGAGACTCTATTTCCAAAAATGGATCTGTTAGACTCTAATCATGGTAGTTTAGTTTATCGTAGAGCATTAAAGCATGGCATTCCAAAAGCATACTTGAGAGACTATAATGAGTTTTTAAAAGTAGGTAAAGGTTGGAAGTGGCATGATGATTTAACTATACAGACTTCTAATGGCCCAGTATATTTTTGTCATGGTAAGGTAGCTGATGTGCTTAAACTAGCTCAATCTATGGGTATGAGCTGCGTACAAGGGCATTACCACAGCTCCTACAATATAAAATATTATGGAAATTCATTAGGTTTGTATTACGGATTGCAAGTAGGATGCCTTGTTGATAAGGATTCTCTTGCTTTTCGATATAATAAAACACAAAGAGCTAGACCAATCATAGGTTGTGCAGCTATAATCAATGGTTTACCTAAGCTCATACCAATGGTATTAAATAAACATGGACGATGGATCAAAAAAATCATTACCTAGAGGTATAAGAAATCATAATCCTGGCAATATCAAATTAGGTACTGCATGGGATGGTCTTTCTGATGAACAGAATGATGATGTTTTTTGCCAATTCAAAGAACCAATATGGGGCTTACGTGCATTAGTGCGTATTCTTTTAACTTATAGATTTAACTATGATATTAAAACTATAGAAAAAATTATACATAGATGGGCACCCCCTATTGAAAATGATACTGATAACTACATCAAATATGTTTGTGCAGCTACATCTAAAAAAAAAGATGAAGAACTTGCAAACAGTATAGAAGATTATTTACCTTTGGTAAAAGCGATTATAAGAATGGAAAATGGTGATCAACCATATGAAGATGATGTCATTGTTCAAGGTATGTATAAAGCATGGGAAGGACATCCAACTAAATGAAAAAGAAAAAAAAGAGTACAGTAAATAAGTCAGGTAACTACACAAAGCCTGGTATGAGAAAAAGATTATTCAATCAAATTAAAGCTGCTAATGTACAAGGTACAGCTGCTGGAAAGTGGAGTGCGAGAAAAGCGCAACTTCTAGCGAAAAGATATAAAGCAGCAGGTGGTGGCTACAAGTGAGAGATATACTTATTGATGCTTTAATTAAAAAGTATGAAGCTGAAATAGCAGAGAACACAGCAACATTAAATATATACCTTACTAATCCAGTCGGAATTGGTGAACATCCACAACATATAGAAGAAATGGATAAAATCATTCATAAGATTGGTGAAGCTAAAGACAAACTATCAATAATCAAAAATATATAATGGCACTATCTAGACGACAACAGAGTTTAAAAGCTTGGGGGAAACAGAAATGGCGAACAAAGTCTGGCAAAAAATCAAGTGTTACTGGAGAAAGATACTTGCCAACGCAAGCTATCAAGAATCTAAGTCCAGCAGAATATGCTGCTACTACAAGAGCAAAAAGAAAAGCGAAACGTAAAGGTAAACAGTTTAGTAAACAACCTAAACGTATTGCTAAGAAGGTAAAAAGATATAGGAGTTTTTAATGGCTAGAAAAGGTTTATATGCAAACATACACGCAAAGAGAAAGCGTGGTGGTAAGATGAGAAAAAAAGGTGCAAAGGGTGCACCTACTGCTGCAAACTTTAGACGTGCAGCTCAGACAGCTAGGAAAAGATAATGGCACGTAAACAAGATCGAATGCCTAGAAGAAACAAACGTAACTTCAGGTCTACTAAATCAGGTGCAGGTATGACGAAAGCAGGTGTTGCTGCATATCGTAGAATGAATCCTGGATCTAAATTAAAGACAGCTGTTACAGGTAAAGTTAAACCAGGATCTAAAGCTGCTAAGAGACGTAAATCATTCTGTGCTAGAAGTGCAGGACAAATGAAGAAGTTTCCTAAAGCTGCTAGGAATCCTAACTCTAGACTAAGACAAGCTAGAAGAAGATGGAAGTGTTAATATGGCGTGGTTTTCATTAGCTAAGATGGCTATCCAAGCAGGTTCGCATATCTATAAAAATAGACAGCAAACTAAAATGCTTATGTCTGACGCAGAAAAAGTACATGCAGAGAAGATGGCTCGTGGTGAATTAGAATACAAACAAGCCGTACTCAACGACAATAAACAAGGGTGGAAAGATGAGCTGGTACTCATCATTGTAGTTTTGCCGATAGTTGTACTCAGTTGGTCAGTATTTAGTGGAGATCCTGAAGCGAAACAAAAGTTAGATTTATTCTTTGAATATTTCAATAACTTTCCTGAGTTTTACAAATGGTTAGTTCTTGGAATCTTTGGATCTATATATGGTTTAAAACCAGGTATGGATATGTTTAAAAAGAGAAAATGAAAATATCAGATAATACAGCAATCTCCTTACCATTAAGGAATCTAATAGCTATTGTAGCAGCAGTAGCTGTAGGGGTATGGGCTTACTTTGGTGTAGAAGAAAGACTCAATAGATTAGAAACAGCAGACACTCTATTTCAGGCCGACCTCTTAAAAAAAGCCGAGCAAGAACCTAAAAATTTAGAGATGTATATGCTCATCGAACACCTTGCAGGTGAGATTGAGACTATTCAAAAAGAAATTCAAGAATCAAGATATAACAAAGTAAACATAGATCACCTCAAAGAACAAGTAGATATGTTACAGAAAAAATACAATGGAAACTAATTATGGTTGGAGAAATTATAGCATTATTAATGATCATAGATCACGAGATCAAAGAACACAGAATACAAGACAACATGAGTATGTGTCTAAAACACAAAAGAGAAGCATCTAGAACTATCAAAGATGGTATAGAATATAGATGTATTGTATCCGAAGCAGAGCTTGAAAAAAATATTGATGGCTCAATAACTATAAAGAAACTTATATTAAAATAATGACTAGCCTATGCTTAAGAAGAAACGATACATTGCTACTAGGGTTGGTGTCTGTAGAAACTGCAAAAAAGAGTTAACTACAAATGTTATTTTCGTTTCTTTTCCGAATCGTAGTAAAGCTTGTCAGAAGTGTTATCACCAGTCAGGAGCTTCTCTACTTTGGTTAAATAAACCACAGCGTCCATAAGTTCTTCTTTAACATCTTTTATCCATGCTGCTAAAGATTTATGATTATCGTCCATAGATCCACCATATTTCTTTTGACCAGCTTCATGACGTTTAATATGATCTATCAGTACTTGACTAAGTATACTATCTGCCTTTTTCATTTTAGAAGTATTCATCTCGTACTCTTAACACAAACTTATCTTTTTTAATAGGTTTATCTTCACCATACAGAAACTTATATTGGTATTCTGTATATGAGGTTAAACCTTTTTTTTGTGCCTTTTTGTAAGCATAAGCTACGTACTCCCAATCATAACTAGATAAAGTACATACTAATTTAAAATCTCTAGATTGATTTTCAAACCAATCTTTTGCATTACGTTTGTATTGTATTAGTTCTCGGTATGGGCCAGTATAGGTCGCATCTTGAAATGCTTGTGTGATGACACACATAAAAAGTCTTTCTTCAGGAGATTTGTCATACTGGCTAGTCTGTGTCTTTGTCAGATTTAGAAAAGACTTCATAAGTTACTCTATCTCCCTTGAGAGGATTACTGCTCCACTCTATTTCACCTTCTTTTAAATTTTTTATTTTCTCTAAAGCTTCTTGTTCAGTATGGGCATGAATGATTACCTCTGCATTGAGAGGTTTCCACGCCCACACTTTGACTAAATATTTCATACTTTTGCGTTTCTTCTTGAAGCTTCTAGTGTACGCCAAACATCAATAACTAAGTTCTCTTTAGCTCTGTTATTCTCTAGCTTAGTTGCTTCTTCTACTAAAGCACGTTTTTCTTCTATGTGCTTTTTGTAATGATCAGAAGCGTACCAAGCATGTTCTTTCATTGCTACAGATTTTTGATCTTCACAATTAAGAATAAACCTACCTTTGAGAGACTTAGCTAGATCTTTGATATAGTCTACACCAGCAGTTACTTTAGCATGTTGCTCATCAGTATCTGCTAAAAATGTTAAAGCTTTCTCTAGTCGTTCTTGTGTAATCATGATGTTATGTTTCCTTTCTTTGTTTTACAATAATACATAAGTACTGGTTCACCTTTGTATAGCATTTTGCTTTTATCTACATCTAAAACAACATGCTGTTTCACTACCTCAGTGCATAACATCTTGGGAACAGTAGCTGAGACAGATGCCTCAACTACAGATCCATTTACTAGATGCATTATGATAGCTACGATTTCCATTAGAATGGTGCCTCTTCACCTTCATATTTAGCATCAAGTATTTTACGAACGAAACCATCTATCTGATCATAATCTACTTCTTTGCCTGATTGTATAGCAGCAGATAATAGATTACTCATAGTCAAACGATATTTCTCTTTCCAAACATCCATTGTGTTCTGAACAGATTTAGCACCATTAGTTCTAGCAGTAGCATTAGCCACAGCTGGAGGTGGAGCTTCACCATCTGTTTCAATCTTTACACAAGTCTGATTGTTGCTGCCTGGTTTCTTGATTGGATAACCAGTTACAGTAACCTTTTGACCTTTCTGTATGTGTCTACAATTTTGATCTACATACAATCTTCTATCCATACCATTCTCTAGTTCTACGGATAGCCAGTATTTAACTGGATTCTCATCGTCATGGATGTCCTTTACACCCTTGACAGTTGCTTGATATGTCTCTGTTTGAGTCATGATCTTCCTCTTTCTGTTGATGTGTTTTACTAATTTACCGATTTGTTGCATATACCCTATATAGTATAATCGAATGCTTTAGTCCACAACTTCTTGGCAAACTCCTTGTATGGGGAGTCAGGTTCTTTACCCCATCTGAAGTTATCCATATTCAATGGAAACATTCTGATTATATCCTCTTTGGTTTTAGCTATAGAAGTAATATGTTCTATGGTCTGCATAGCATGAATAAGCTCTTTGAGCATATGTTCATCACGATCTACCATATCTATTGCTTCATGATCTGACCGAGAAGCATATAGCAACATCGTAGGTTTGTTGCGTACATGCTGATACAATAACTGTTGTCTTACATCAGCTGCTTTCGGATACCAATTAGGATCTAGTGTACCTTTCTTGAGTCTTTTCAAATATGCAGTAGCTTTAGTATCTACAATAAGATCTTCAAACTCAAAGTCTGTTAGAGTCTTAATTGGATATTTTAAACTATCATGTTTGGTAATAGTTTCTTTTTGATAAGATACTACATCACCAAACTCTGTAAGATTTTGTGCAAATCTCATAGCTATATCTACTGCCCACTCACGTTCAGGTGCATCTTTGAACTCATTTTTAGTTTCTTCATCAAACTTAGCTTCAGTAACCTTTTGTACTTGGCTTTCATCCATGTCAAGATTACTCATAGCTTCGTTAGCTGCATGTTCTGCTGCTGTACCCATAGACATTCTAGCATTTACAGGGCCTTCGAAATCATATAATTTCGTAATAATCCAGTATGCTGGAGAATCTATGAATGCATTAGCTGAACTAGGACTATGACAATATTCTTTTTTAAGCATTTTAAATCCTTTATGTTGATTAACGTTCATAACTTTTTAAATAGTAAGTACAATACTTCTATCAAAATACTGCAAGGTAAACAAACAATTAAAACTGAGAAAGATTATTTTGTATATAATCTCTCAATTATAATGTCTTACCTTTTACAACCTACCAAAAGGTATGGGTGTAAAAGTAAAATCTTGTTTTATCATAATTGTAGATCTAGTAATCGTGTGGATAGATTACTAGGTAAATACAATAAAGATAATCTATTCAAATCGCTTGTTGATAAATCCATTCAATCTTATATAAGGAAATATGGATAAACTAGAGCTAGTTGCAAAGCAATTTGATAAAAAAACAGTCATGAAAAATGTAAGAGAATCTAGACTTGATTATATGTTTCATAGGCAGCTAATCACAGAATCTGAATTTGTAGCTGGATCTAGATATAGACGATTATGTGAAATATCACAGCTAGGTGGTAGAGCTTCTAGCTATGAACCTAAACTAGACTATGGATCTGAAGGTATAATGGACTCCAAGATTGGAGCTTTCAGCATACTAGCTAAAATATCAGAAGAGCTGCTGCCACAGTTTATAATCATTCTAAAGTACTTTTGTTACCAAAATTACTCTATAACTGAAATCAGTAAATGTATGAATCTTACTGAACGTAAAGCCAGTAATTTAGTCCATGATGCATTACGCAGTCTGGCCATATATTTTGGTTACGTTAAAGTAAGAAATACTATAAAAGGTCAGGGTGTCAAAAAAAAATTGGAAGTCAAAAAAATACCTACAATGGATAGCTAGTCAGCAATGTCTACTTTGTATGTATCATGAATGCCAAGCACATCATATAACAATAGCTGAAAAACGTGGCATATCACAAAAAGTTAGTGATTGCTGGACTATACCCTTATGCTACGCACATCATCATCAATTACATATGACTGGTGAACGTAAATTTTGGCAAAAATTAGGTATAGATCCTATGGATTATGCTAGTAAATTCTACGTTTTATGGGATAAAAACGATAAAAATAACATAGAATATGTCCAAAAAGAGATCTATGACAAACTTTTACCAATATGCAAATCCCATATTGACTTCTTAATGCAGGTCAAATATTAGCTTAATTTATCCTCGCTAGAGGTATGTTCATTATGGCAATAATATACAAATTTGTACCTAAAAAACGTAAGAAGAAAGATCCTTACTCTCAGCACTTTATAGAGAAAGTGAGTGCTAAAAAAGTAACTGAATTTCTTATGGCACAAGATCCTTGTTTACCAAAAGATATAGCTGAGTCTATGTCATTTGCTATTATAACATCTACACATCTTCAATTATTATTGGAGGAGCATGGTCTATCTGTACCATCAAAAGAATATGATGAATACACTCACTTAAATTATCTAGATCATGGCAGCGAGACGATACACTAAAAAAAAGAAACTTTCTAAAGAGTTTCCGTATAGACCTATCAGAGATCATATAACATGGCTCGATGCACAATCAGAAACTGGTTGGCTTACTAAAGAACAAATGGAAAAGTTTAGACCTGCTGTGTCTAAAACTAAAGGTTGGATCTATAAAGAAACAGATGATTATATTACCACTTTCGGTACTTACTCTAAAGACGAAAATGATAATATAATTGAATTTGGTGAAGTACTTTGTATTCCTAAAAACTGGATTTAACCACCCACCAAGTCTCCCTGATGGGTGTATCTATTTGCTTGGGTTTTTATTTTATAGAGATCTCTCCTCCACAAACAGAATCTTATTAAGTACCTTTCTGTGTGTACTGATTAATTATGTTATCCTTCAAAGGATCTGAGTTTATCGATTCTTCTTTTGGTAAATAGTATTCTGATAAAGACTTATTGTTTTCTGCAATAAGAGTTTTTAATTTATCTTTAAGCAGCTCTAGCTCATTTACCAAACTAGGATGCGTAGCATGTATGATACCATATAATGGTAAATCATTTATTGCTGTGATTAATCTTCTGAATCCTCTACCTCGTTTTTCTAAACGAACTACACGATCAGAACCTATTGTATATTCATCACTCATCCTTCTTATCTCCTAACCCAGTTGGCCATGATTCAATCTCATCCTTTGGGATAATAGATTTCATTACATGGATCTCCTTTTGAAGATTAGCATTTTCTTGTTTTAGCTTCTTATTTTCAGCTAACACTCTAAGATAATCAGCTTTCATCGCAGCATTTTTATCAATCATGTGTTGCAACCTCCGTTATTTGTGCATCAAGTAACTCAATGTCTAAAGAATATTCTTTTATCCATTTTTGTAACTCTAATGCATGCTTATCAGATACAGCAGCTAATTCAATAACTTTCGACATTAAATCGATAGAACTCTTTAAATTAGCCACTTGTTGTTCTGCTTCCTTGACTATTTTAGTCTTAGGCAACTTTAACGACACTCTGTACCTCCTCATTTGGTTCAGTCACTTTCTTAAGTATAGCAACATCACCAGCTATGAAATCACCAGGTATACATGTACGACCTGTTCTTTTTTGCCATTCATACCAAGCTTTTGTTGCTCTATTATTTCTTACAATCATATTGGTCGTCTTTGCTTCTTCATTACAAAGCATTTCAAATGATCTATTGGATATATCTTTATCATACCCTTTTTGTATTTCAATCATCTTTGCATTGATAAATGGTTTGATGTTATTCCAATCAGGTTTTTGTACAAACACCTTGAAGTTTACATCACCCATTGCTTTCCATATGATTACATTCCATACTGTTTTACGTTTCATTTTTACCCTTTCTGTATTTTTTTACTGGCACTCTATAGTTTTCCGCTGGAACAGTTGTTATGTTTGCAACATTGGTAAAGAAATGAAAACCTTGATTCTCAAGTCTTTTATTAATCACTTCAATACCTTTTTCTTTAGCATCTTGATTGCTATTTGCATCAACAATCTCTGCCCAACCTTGTTCAGTTATATGAAAATGTACTAAGTATTTCATTTAACCTCCTCTTGATCTAAATATCTGATCAGTAAAGCTTTAATCAACTGAGACTTAGCAATATTATGTTTTTTACAATATACATCTAGTCTTGTTTTTAAATCTTCACCTAAACTTAAACCAAATATTCCATATTTTTTGTTTAAACCATCAGGCTTACCAAACTTAGTAGGTATCTTATCTAATATATCATCTACTTTCATGCTGGTTGATCTCCACATTCTACAAAGATCTTCCAATCTGTTCTATGTTCAAACTCACATAGATCAAATTTAGCCTTTGCATCATCGTAGCTTCTTGCATCAACAAAAAGACTTACATGATGTTTTTGATTTTGAAACATATATACACTACTCTCTAACTCATCTGTTTCAACTATTATTTGTTTACTCATTCTATCTCCTCTGCTTCTACATAA
>VTLG01011135.1_pt1 | contig 35120 bp, 65 predicted proteins | sample 4694571 | NCBI WGS metagenome assembly VTLG01 (sample SAMN12604809, study PRJNA352737) | marine metagenome | biome: ENVO:00000447; feature: ENVO:00000209|ENVO:00000569|ENVO:01000036; material: ENVO:00002151; isolation source: viral sequences binned using virsorter ...
CGTAAAAAGCACCGATCACAGTAGCTGGAGATGCAGAACCCATATCAGTGACCAATAGGCCATTAGTGAGTGTGCATAAATCGCCTTCAAAATAAGCTGTAGGCGCAGTAGCTGCTATTCGATATCCATTACAGTCAGAAAAGTTATTAGCTCTAACAGATCCACCGTCAGCATTTCTGACTGGTGCTAATCCATATCCTGCCATAATAATCTCCTTATTGCAAGTTTGTTAATTATACCAAAATTATCTTAGAGCCGATAAAAATCTACTCCTCGAACTTTGGCAATCCTCGTCCGCTTCCTTTTGAAATTGAAGAAGACGATTCATCTTTCACTGGCATATTAGGGTTTTGGTTTCTCATATAGTCTTTGCTATACGCCTGCCCCATTCTTTCTGCTTGATCTTCGTAGTACTTCTTTTTCTCAGCAACAAATTCCTTAGTATTTTTCATAAGGATTAAGTCGCCTGATCTAATTGTACCAGCGTGCTTACCAGCAGACAACACATCGGCATGATAGTCTTTTCCCAATTCCTCAGGTTTGACTGGTTCATATCCTTCGCGTAGTCTTTCATGAACATTTAAATCATCAGGGTTATTCAATAATTCATGTCTAACCCAAATATATTCCATGTTCTTTTGTTTAGCCCCTTCAGGAATATTCAACCTTTGTTGAGGTTCCCAAGGCTTATTTCGAGTTGCCGAAGCCCGAATCTTACGGCTGGTTCTAGTTGCTTGTGTCATTTAACCTCCCGCCTGTTGGCGTACTTTTTGGCGCGCATAATCTTGCAAGCTTACACCTAATCTATTTGCCATGTCAACTTCAGTTTTAGTTAACTTGACTTGGTTTTTGCCTATAGCGGAGCGCGTTCCGCTTATAACTGTAGGAATCTTTTTAGTCCTTGTATTTTTGAATCTATCAGGAAATTCCTCCCGAATCCTTGAATCAAGTTCATTATAATATTCATCGGGACTATTGTTGGGAAAAATACTCTCATCAATTAATTCCTTATGAATTACCATAGCAGCTTGAGTCATGATTCTGTCTTTCGTAGAAGTACTACCAAACCATTCATTTCTTTTTTGCCATTCCAAAGCTTTACGATCTGGAGCAGCTGAAGTAGGAACTGCTTTTGGTTTAGGTTTCTTCTTACGTTTTTCAGAATCGGATTCTGCTCTTATCTTATACTGACGAGCTACTAAATTTTCTGCCTTTACAGAAGCCAAAGCATCTTGTGCTTTTATTTCGGCATCTATATCTCCAGATTCTTTAGCAGTTTTCAAAGCACTTAAAGATTGCTTCTCCTGACTTTTCAATCTATCAATATATTGATTAATTGCATGTAATTCTGAATCCTTAGATTGAGATGTTAATGTATCTCTTTCTTGAATCCAAGCTTGTTCTTTCGAAGAAAGATCTTGAAGCCTGGCTTCTAATTCCTTTTTTTCCTTAACAAGTCGCTTTATCCGTTTTTCAGCGCGCTTGCCAAATACCTTTTTATCTTTGGATTCTTCTGCATCTTCAGATTTTTCTACTTCCTCTTCTTCCTCAACTTCAGATTCTTCTTCAGCTTCTTCTTCTGGTTCAATAGTTTCTTCCGCTACAACTGGAGCCTTGGTATCTTTAGGCTCTTCAGACTTAGTTTTTACTCCGTCTTCAGATTTTTCGTCTGGAAGTTCTACAACTATTTCTTCTTCATCAAGTTGTTCTTCCTTTTTATCTTCGTCTATCACATAGACCTCCTTCGGTCGCGATCCGCGTTATACGCTTATATTATATTTTACACTATATATAGATTACATACAAGTCTATTTAGCGGATATTTTGTCAGGATCAGGAACAAGAGCTATTACTTCATCATCATTTATGATGGAATATTCTTCTCCTTCATATTTAAACTTAAGTCCTACATATTTTCCTGTTAATACCCAATCATCTTTTTTACACCAAATAGTACTAGATTTATCCATATTCTGATAGCATTCTGGCCCCATATCCATAACTTGTGATATAACACAAGAAAATTTAGCTGCAGCCTTTGATTCATCAGTTAAAATAATACCACCTTTTGTTACATTAGATATTTCTCTTGGCTTAACTAAAAGCCTATAACCCGTGGGTTTTGGTAATTTATTTATTGTCATCGAATAATGTCTCCTGTTTATAAAGATTTTTATGTTCATCTCTTACCCTGGTTTTCATATCCTCCAAGGTATGAGCAATTCCCAACATATATTTATATGTTGGAAAATCTTCAGCTCCTGGTCCTGCTATCTGATCTTTATTAACCTGAATAGCTTCATCCAATACTTTAAGTAAATTAGTTTTTAATGCATGTGCATCCATTGTATCTCCTGTAAATAATAATAATTATATTTTCTTAATATTAATAGCCGTACTTTTTCCTTTATTTTCTCCTATTTCAAAAGATACTGCTTCTCCTTCTTGCAAAGTAGTAATTCCTGCTTGTTCTAAAGCAGATACATGAAGAAAAATATCTTTTCCTTCTTCACCGTTTTCTATAAATCCATATCCTTTTTTGGGATTGAACCATTTAATTTTTCCATTATTCATTTTAGTATTTTAGTTTCCTTTATAAAAAGGGGGCACTTCTATATGCCCCCATGTGTTTAGTTAATTTTTATTTGTCTAGCTTCTTTCCCTTCAGGAACAATCCTGTTTAGAAATACTTTTAACAAACCATCTTTTAACTCAGCGTCTTTTATTTCTACATCATCTGCAATTGTAAAAGTTCTAGAGAAATGTCTTTTTGCTATACCCTTATGGAGTATACCATTTTTCTCATCTGACTTTTCTTCCTTGACAGATTTTATAGTTAACAGACCTTCTGCGAAATCCACATTTATATCCTCTTTACTGTATCCTGCAAGTGCAACTTCAATGTTGTACTTTTCAGGTCCAGTCTTAACAATATTATATGGTGGATAATTTCCAGCAGTGATATATAAATCATCTTCAAACATTCTTTCAAAGTGATTGAAGACATTATCAAATCCTATTGATATAGGTCTAAGCTGATTAAAAATAGATAATGCTTTATTCATAATAACCTCCTTGTTAAAGCAAGATTTATTTGACCCCTTTCGGCAGTCTTAAAAAAATATAATATATCATATTTTTTATATTAATACAAGGCTGTTATACCCAGCCCATCCATTTACAAAGTAGAAATCCTACAACTATAGCAGCAACTATTATAGCGCCTTTTTTAGTTCTAGAACTATTTGTCCAAATATCCATTTATCCTCCTAGTATTTGAGTTTAGGTGACTTAGATTTGGATGGCTTCTTTTTATTTTTCTTCTTATTGCTTTTTACAGCAATAGGTTTAATAGCCATTCCTTTTCTAGTCTTCATAGCATTTGCAACCACATTTTCCTCCTAATGTTTTCCGCGCTCTACGCCTTTTATACGTCCCTTATTACGGGAAGCATAAAATACTTTAGTACCTTTTTTCTTTCCATACTTTTTTCTCATGGCGCTCATAACTTTTTTTCCTTTTTTAGTTAATGGCATTACTTCATTCTGGTTGCATAAATTAATTTTTCTGCATCCTTCATTGCATCATCAGTTGCCTTAACTGCAAGTTGTGCTTCTTTAAGTTTACGATCTTCATCCTTATTATCATCATCAATAATTACTTTAGTTTCCTCTAGATCCATCTTATCTTGATGCATCCTCATTATATCAAGTTGTTTCTTCGCACGCAATGCCAAATCTTGTTTTTGTATCTCGACTTGCTCTTGCTGTGGATCTTCCGTTTGACCTGCCATGATCTTAGCTTTTTCCTCATCAAGTTTCAAGACCTTATCTGCCGCATTAGCTGCCATCAAAGCAATTTGATTCTGCACTTGTGGTGGTACTTGTTGTTGTTGTTGAGGAGGTGTCATAATCATTTGCTGTGCTTGTGGATCTTGTACCATTTGTGCCATTTCTATTTGATATTTCAAAGCCAAATGTTCTTGTATATGAGCTATTAAAAGTTGTTGTACAGCTGGATTTTGGTACGCAGGATCTTCCATGAATTTTCCATGCACAATAATATGCGCATCATGATTCTGATCAGGCTTCGCTTCCAGAGGTGCCCCCTTGAGAGCAGCCATATTTTCTGTAATAGGGTTTGAACTAAAAGGTTGTTGCTGTTGTTTTAAATAACGTTGGGGTTCGCTCACGCCCATCGCAGCAAACAGTTCCATTCCAATCTGTTCCATATTATAGGCAGCGGGGTTCTGTTGCGCGATGGACATGATAGCGTTTATTTTCGCAATCCTGTGTGCTTCTGTTGGCATATTAGGATCGGATACAGGTATGACATCAATATTTTTAAGATTGAAATCTTGCCTGAATACTTGCTGTGCACCACCTGCGACTTCGTAGGGATACAAGTCTGGAAGATACTCACCATCTAAACGAGTAAGTATCCGCAGGTCTTTTGTTAATGCTGCATGTAGACGCTTATGCACAGCATTGAACAGTTTAGAAGACTGCTCAAGTAGGGCCATGGTTGTACCCACAGGCCCATAGTTTGTTGCCTGATCTACTACATTATCTGTAGCATCAGCAAATTGTGATGCGAGTTTAGACGCATAATCCATTAAATTAAATAATGTTTGTGATGGTTCTTTAAAAGGAAGAATCTGTAAAGATTTTCCTAAATCACCAGCAGGTGCATTAACTTCTCTAAATTCACCTGGTTGAATAGGCTCATCAGGTGCAAGAACACGAAGACCATGCGCTTTGAATCCACCTGGTAAATTTGCAAAAGTACCTGCATCTAATAATTGGCGCATAGAAGAAGTAGCTGTTTTTGTTAATCCACCAATTAAATGTATATAACCATAACCATAAAAACCTAAACCAGGTATCATAGTATAATGTGTAAAATACATTTTCTTTTTTTTCATAACATCTTCTTCATCCCAATTTCTTCTAATGCATAAAATCTTTTGGTCATCTTCCGTCATATGAACAATATATGGAAGTTTTAATTCATCTTCATCTTCAAATCCTGGAAGATTTATATTTGCATGCATTTCTAAAATAGAAGTATACTCATCATTATCTGCGGGCTTTGTTACACCTACTACTTCATTCTCTAACTCTTTAGCTCCTGTTTCATTTATATTATAATCAGTATCAATATCAATATCCTTAAACATTCCTAAGAGTTGCATTTTCTTAATTTCATTTTTTGACATTAAATATTTATGCGTATACCGTTCTGCTGTTTCTAAATTGGAAGCATAATAATCTATAAAAAAATCTTGAGCTTTAATAAATTCTGTGCAAGGTCTTTGTAATGATGGGTCCCAAAAAGTTTTTTTAAATGCTGTTCCATATAATGCTACATGAAATAATAATTTATCCAACTCAGGACCATATTCAGGCATTTGAGTTTGAGTTTGCCAATTTAAAAATTGTCTAACTCTATTTGCCTGTTCCAACTTTTGTTGGGTCTGTACGCCCATTATTCTGGTACGTACAGGCCCCTCGGTCGGAAATAACTCTTTATAAGCTTTCGCTTGAAACTTTACTACTGCTTGTGCTAATACAGGATGTGTAACTCCTGCTGATCCTGGAAATGAACCTGCTGAATTATCATATTGTAAACCTAATAATTTAATTCCGTCTTCTGCAATTTCATCGTATTCTTGTCTGGAATCTTTATCTCTTGTAAAACCTTCTTCTAAATCATTTGCTGTTTTTTGGATATCTTCTTCAGACATAAACTCTGCAAGATTTGAATCAAATTGTGTACTATCTGGTTTCTCCTCATCAAGAAGACCCATTGCTTGCGCTTCATCTAATTGTTGTTGATCAGTTAATGTAATCTCAGCACCACCGTCAGGTGTTGCTGTTATATCTGTTTCATTAGTTGGTATAGGAACTGCAGGTTGCAATTCCTCTTCTAAATTTATTCTTTTTTCAATTGCCATATATCCCCTTATGTATAATAACGTCTACTATTTTCTCTATTATAAATCTCTTTCTCCCTTTTGTCAAGCCATGTATCTTTAGTATGAGAGACATATCCACCATTACGCATCCATATTAAAGCTTGTGAAAGAGTATCCATATAATCATCATGGCTACCTGTTGGAAAAGTTCTAGCCTCATCTATGACATCCATAGCCCAATCTTTCTTAAAAGGAGCATATACACGTCCATTATGAAACAAAGATGTTATAGAATAAGCTCTAGATACCTTATCTCTATCAGGTTGAAACTCAAATATAGGCAATCCTGTCATTCGTAGATCTTGAATCAAAGATTGACCTGATGCTTTCTTCTCAATCAGTATAGAATCAGGCTTATGCTCTTCGTATTTCTTAACTGCCTTCTCTCTAAGAGTTGGATAATCCCAACGTCCTCTTTCTGCCCCTAATAATACTAAATTAGGTATATCAAACCCCGATTTAAAGACTCCCCATGTAGTTACTGCTGAATAATCGGCAGTAGTCTTGATAGAAAACGCCGTATCCCAAGATTGTATGATATAATCGCACTCAGGTGGGGTAGTATTGTCCCAATTCTGCCACCAATCCAGCTTTATTATGTTTCCTTCCTCATTTGTAGGGGTTTGGGCATATAATGCATCAAATTTAAAGGAAGGTGTATTGTTTTTAGTACGAATTATCTCTTCAGTTGTCCAACAAAAGCCATCTGTGTGGTCAGATGCAGGCCAAAACGAATTTCCTAGCTTTAATTTGGGGTATTTCTTAGATAAATATCCTTGTTTCTTTAAATCATTATAAGCTTTATCCAAAATCTTTAAAGATTCTGTAGTATTTAAGGCAGGAATCCGTATAACTTCCCATTTATCTGCCATTGGACTATCATCTTCCAAGGATAATAGATGCCCCCCTAAGTCATTTTCATGCCAACGTGTCATAACAAGCACTACTTTACCATGGGGCATTAATCTTGTACGCAAACCAGAAGAATACCATTCATTAAGACTATCTCTTCTAGCTTTTGAATAAGCATCTTGTTCAGATATAGGATCATCTATAATAGCAAGGTGGGCACCAAATCCTGCAATTCCTGATCCAGAACCTGCTGCTAAAAATGAACCTGCTTCTTTTCCTTTATACTGTAATCCCCAACTATTTGCTGCACGATTATCTTTTCTAATATTGATGCCTGGAAAAATATTTTTATATTGTTCTGTATTAATAATATCACGAATAGCCCGACCAAATCTTGTTGCCAAGTCATCACTATGAGACACAGCAATTTCTTGCCAATACGGATTACGCCCAAGCGCCCATGCTGGAAAATACGTAGATGCTATAAGAGATTTACTGGAACGAGGAGCCACAAAGACCATAAGCCTATCAACTTTTCCTGCTTCAATTCGCATAAGCTGATCACATAATAATCTATGATGTGGACCTATACTAAATGAAGGATTCATTAACATAATAAATGCTAATAAATCTTTTCTAGATTGTCGTATTGCTAATCTAGTGGCAGCATTCCTATCCTCTAAGGTGACAGACATATGCTTGATTTCCCCAAATAATCAATTGCTGATATAAATCTTCAACTGGTTTATCTGGATCATATAAGTCTAACCTTGGATGTAATACCATACTAATATCTCCTGTTAATTTAATTTCAACCACCTAATTTCTTTTTCCATCCGAACTCAGCTTTTCCTTTAAAAGGATCTACTTCGGCATAAAAACCTTTATCTTTTAATTTCTTAGCAGTTTCCAAAACTTGTCCACCACCTGGAACTACTTCAACCCATTTTGCTACTTTTTCTTTTCCTTTTTTAATTGGAGTCTGTAAAGATTTATTTATAATAGCTGCTCCGCCAATCGCGAATAAATCTTTAGCAGCATCCTTAGGATTGTCATAAAGCTTTTTCTGGTTTCCCATTATTTTCCAACTCTTGCTGGTTTCTTATCAGCCATTTTAGCACGAAGCTTTTTCTTTGTCTCTCCTTCAGCCCCCCTATCAAATTTTCCTTCACGCTCTTGTTTCTTAACATCTTTTAATAATTTTCCAAAGGATGTGATTTCACCTTTTATAGCTTTGCCGCTTTTCTTATAGGCTTTCATCTTATCTTTTAACTTTTGAATTTCTACTTGATATTGATTCCGCCCGTCCTTTGATTCCTTACCAACAAGTTTATCTTTATTAGATAATAATTTTTTTAATTCAGTATCAAAAAAACCACTACCTTTAGGATAAATAGTTATTTCTAAATTACTTTCTGCCATTAGGGCCTCTTATTGTTACGGTTGCCTTGAACTCCAATATCTTTAAGAATCTTATTTAATTTTTCATCTTGTTTTTTTTCTTTGGGCCAAGTTTCTGGAAACTCTACTGTGATTCTAGGTTTGTACTTTGGTTTTGCTTTTGGCGGTGTTTTTTCTTTTCCAATTAATTCTCTTCTTAATTCTGTTTTAAGCTTATTTATTTTCTTATTTGAAAGAGGTTCTTCATCCGCACCATGCAAAAGTTTTCCTAAAGATTTTTTTATTTTTGCAGTAGCCATTATGGTCTCCTATTCATGCGGGTATCCTTTACGGGTACCTGTGGATTTTAAATCAGACTTAGGTTTCTTAATCATTTTCTTTATTAATTGAGAAGGTTGATTCTCTTTAGCCATAACTTTTTTTACTACTGATGGAACATGTTTTGCTACTTGCCCTACCAATCCTGTAGCCAATGCTAATCCCCCTTTAGCAAAGTCACGGGCTTTCTTTTGTTTAGAAGTCAAACCTACGCCTTTAACAAAATCCTTAACCTTTTCCTTTTTGGTACGACCATGAGGATCGCCGCTTGATTTAGCTTTTTTATCAGCTTTCTCAACTTCCTTTTTTACTCTTTTAGGAGTATTTTTCCAGTCCATATTAATCCTCCTTCTTAGGATTTACATAACCTTGTATGGTTTTCGTATAAACTCCGTGTGCAGGACCTTCATACTCTTCAGCCTTCTCCGTCCAGGTAAAGGTATTATTCTTTCCCTGTTTTGCCTGTGCTGTATACCGAGTACTCTTATAGGGACCATCCACGGGTTGTTGTGGTTTTACAGTTTTAATAGCCATTTAGTGTACACTCTCTTTCTTTACTACTAGTTTTAAATGCGGTGTGGCAATTTTCTTCAGACGTTCCACGTCACGCTGGATGTCAGCTTCCGAATTGCCCGTAGCAAAAGCATTCTTCACTTCCATTTCAGTAAGATTCTTATCAGTCCACATCGCTTGATGTTTACCAAGGAGTTCTAGGGAGCGGATAGCCGCGTTGTAATCGCCCTCCTGCTCAGTCTTCTCGGCGATACGTACTAGGCGGCGCAATATATCATCCGCTTCAATTTTAGTACGCTTTGTTTGATCGGCTTTGAGATCTGAGATTCTCTCAGCCACGGCAGGATTCCGTATAATAGTCCAAGCATTCTTCTTTGCATGTTGTTCTCCGTATCCAGCACGTATGGCGGCGCGCACTGCATTCAAGTCCTTAATGAACTCCAAGCAGAATTGCTCTTGCTGTGCTGTTAGTGTGTCGCCTTTTGCCATAAATAAGATTATATCGCAAAAGGCATTGCAATTCAAGTCCAGTTGCGATATAATATGAAGTGCATAGCCCCGCGCTATGCGTCTCCTGTAAGAGGGGGAGGGTTAAAAAGCACACATCACACACACACATACCACCTATAGTGCTCCTCCCCCCTACACACTCCATATACATAATTTACACACCCAGGGAAAGGGGGCACGCCCCGAATTTACCACTAGGTCTAAAATTTTAATAAAATTTGTCGAGGTGTATATGTGTGTGTACACACAGGCGATTTTTCCCGGGGGGGGGGGGGGGGGGGACGAACTGGGTTCGGATAACCTAGTTATTCCCCTTTAAAAAGTTACCAGACCTAATGAGTATTAGATTAGTTGATGTGTGTAAATAATGTGTAAGTAATGGGTAAGAAAGTTATCCACAACCTGTGGATAAGTTTCTCTTGACATTGTTTTTAATTATGATACCCTGCAAGGAATTAGTTAAAACTTTTATATAGGTGGTGTATGTTCAAAAAACGCACATCTACCAGTCGAATTTGTGAGGATAGAATGACACCTATTCAATGGAATAGTGTTATGATGTTTGGAGGTCGATATGTGGCACCTCCGAAAAAATCTAAGTCTATTGTCTATTCCACCAAATCGCATGGTAGACGGGAAAATTTTGAGATTTACGATAGAACTTATAATGCCAAAACTAAAAAGCTATGGACAAAGTTAGTCATAGAAATTGGGCAAGGCAGGTCTATTAAATCTCTTAATGAATGGGAAAAAATACTCATTCAAAAATTCGGAAAGTTAATATATAAAAAGGCGTAATTCGTACGCCTTTTTTAATCTTTTATCATAAGGAATTTATGACAAAATTTAAAGCAAAATACAAAAAGAAGTTTAATAAAACTTTTAATACTTTTAATCCTATATTTAATTCTAATCAGTTTTTAAAGTTAAAAGCTAATTTGGATCATGATGTGGGCAAGAAAATAAGTGAATGTATTGATCAAGATTTTGACAACTTTTCACTTGATGAGCAAGTGCAAATAAACAAAGAACTTGGAGTAAAATTTAATGGATAAACTTATCCACAACTTTTTGATAGGCTGTGGATAACTATTGAAATTAACTGTTGACTTATGTTTTAATTAATATAAAAAAGGTAATATGAAAACAAAACAAAAAATAACTAAATATGATCTTGAAAAATTTATTTATAATAATCAAACTAAAATGATTAAAATAAATGATACTACTAATAGAGAGTATAAAAGATTAAAACTTATTAATCAATTAACTTTAATGAAATTAAAAAGTTGACAATTTTTGAGTATGCTATATTTGTATAGCATATTCAAGCATTGTGAAAAATGCTTGAGTAGTATTTGCATGGTTGTAAATGCTTTTAATAGGTGGACAATTCAAACCATAAAATAAATTGTTGAAAAAACGGAAACACAGTTCTCTAGTAGACTTCCAAAATCTACTTGCTGTAAATGTACTTTTTTCAAGTTTATGCGATTTAAAAATTGGTTTGATTGCTACCACCAACTGATAACTTATAGGAGTTTAATATGACTTTATCAGAATACTTAAAAACTACTGAATCCAAAATTATGGATTTACAATACAAGTTAAAATTAGAACTTGAATTGAAACAAGCTGAAGAACAAGTTGAAAACTTGAAACTTATGCTTAAATCTTGGGATAAATAAATGTCCTTATTAAAACTTATGAGATATGATCATAACTTGAAGAATCATGAAATTGTAGCAATAATTTATGATCATAAATGCCCTCAAGAATGGAGTGCAACAGATATTTCAAGATTTGTAAGAGATTTGAATGTTTATGACAATTCTAAAATTATAACATTGGCAGAAGATATATTGTCAAATGAAGATATTAGCACTTGTCATGATTGCGAATGTTCAGAATTTGGGATAGATATGCGTAGCTGTTACCAAGGAGATTGGCTTGTTTGTGCAGGTTGTTGTGATGATAATTATGCCTATTCCGAAAATCAAGATACCTATATTTCTTTTGAAGATTATGATGAAGAAGATAGGGAAAATGAAAACGAGCAAGAAGCAAATGGAATATATGATTATTGCCATAGGGTAGAAGAAGATCTAGGTAAATTATGTTTACCCCACGAAAAAAATATACTCGAAAAAAATCAAATATATTATGGCGTGGAATTGGAAGTTGAAAAAAGAAATGGTTGTCCTAATGACCTGCCATTACAAATATCAGATACAATTTTAAGAGGTTTTGCTCAATGTAAATCTGACGGCTCCTTAGATCGTGGATTTGAAATAACTACGGCTCCTGCTACATTTGGCTATCATAAAAAAGAGTGGGAAAAGTTTTTCAAAAATGAAAAATGCATGACCAATTTAAAAGGTTGGAATACAGATACAGCAGGTTTGCATATTCATATCAGCCGTAAAGCTTTACGCCCTACAGAAATTGGTAAAATATTGGTATTCATTAATGATGATACCAATACATCTTTTATTAAACAAATTGCAGGGAGAACATCTGACCAATGGGCAAAAAGATCAAATAAGAAAATTTCAGATTGCACCAAACCCTCTGATAAATACGAAGCAATTAATATGAGCCATACACATACCATTGAATTAAGAATATTCAAAAGTAATATTTCTAAACACGGATTTTTTAGAGTGCTTGAATTTACTGATGCCCTCGTACATTTTGCCCAAAATTGTACGGGGTTAACGGGTTTAAGTCTACACTATAAAACATTTTTACGCTTTATGGATAATGAAATAATTAAATCTCAATATCCAAACCTTACTGCATGGTTAATTCGCAAAGGTTATTTAAAGGGTAGAGCTTCTCGTAGGATTAACTTACAAGGAGAACTTCACGACACAGCAACTAACTAAAGGGGGTTCTTATGTGTCTTATAATTAAAACTGATACTCCAAAACAATTGAAATTAGAATTATTGGAAACTGCTTACAACAATAATTCTGATGGCTTTGGTGTGATGTTTTACAATCAAGGTAAATTGCATACTCAAAAAATTGTACCTAAAACTTTCAAAGATATTGAAAAGTTATGGTCTAAATATAATAATTTGAATGTGCCAATGGGATTACATTTTAGATTTAATACCAATGGAGATACTGCTCGAACTATGAGCCACCCATTTCAAGTGTTATCTAAAGCAAAGGGAGACGATAGGGATATGTGGGTTATGCACAACGGACCTCAGCTTCCAACACCAATGATAGATGATAATAAATCTGATACTCATCAATTTGTTAAATGGGTATTAAGACCACAGCTATCAGCTAATCCTAAATTATTATACAATGCTGAATGGCAAGAAATGATAGAGGATATAATTGGTAGTGATAAACTTCTATTTTTGGATAGCAAAACTAAAGAATTTGTTATCTATAATGAAGATGAGGGCAAGCAAATAGATAACATAGGTTGGTTATCTAACACCTATTCCATACAACCAACATCATCATACGGAGCAAGAAATTATACCTATGATTTTGAGACCAACAAAATGGCTTGGAAACAAAACAAATGGTGGGATGATGATGATTATTCTGGAATTACTACCACTACTTACGGACAAACATGGAATAAATCTCAAGCAAAAATCCAAACCAACAATCATGATAAGGTAGAAGAACAGAAAAATCTACCTGCCACACTTGACAATATGTATAATGGTAAAAAATTAGATTGGCAAGACATTTGTTATCTAGATAAAGATGAACTTGTAGATTTGTGTGAAGAAAATCCAATAGGGATTGCTAGTTATATTCAAGAAATGATATTAGGGGGTAAATACTATGCCTAAAAAAACTAAGAGAAAACTGCGTAGGCTAACATCTATTATGCCTATGTTAGAATGGAGACCAGACCTTACCCAAACCCATATGTTTAGTATGCCATTTAAAATGGGGGGCATGCAAGACCTACATCTTCATACCCCTATTAAAAGTAGAAAGAAAAAAGTCTGGGCAAATATTCATCAAAAACTTTGCAAACTTCCTCAAGAAATTTATATGAAAGATATTGAATTTGGTTTCATACCTTATCATAATAATATGGGTTGGAATGTAGATGAACATAAAATCGTATGGACAAATCAACAAATAGAAATACCTCTAAATGAAATAAAAAGTTTAACTTTAAGAGGAACAGCTATTACCTCTACTGAATGGGTAAAAACTTATAATCCATATGTTAAATTTAATAAATTCACTATTGATACTTTAAGAAATAATAGACGAGTGCAAATGTCCTTGTCCTCTATTGTGCAAAGTTATAAAAATAGTGGGGCGTGGGATGAATTAATAAATATTAAAAAGAATATATGGGATGTAGTTACTGATGACACTTTAGAATCTATGTGGAATTGTTTCAATTATTATTCTTCCAATAATAATTTCATAATACCAAATCCTATTTCATCTTTACGAATGACTAGTACGGCAATATCAAATACAATTTATTTCAATTTCTTATTGACTAAAAATACTATGACTAAACATAAACTACAAAATCATATTTCATCAACGCCCAAAATCCCTAATGAAAATTCCGAAATAGATGAAATGAATAGAAGAATTGAGCAAAGAATGGAAGCAGAAAGTGGTGAACCATTTTAATCTCTCGACAAGTACCGACAGAACTCGGTATAACACGAGGGTTACTACAATCTAGGTAAGGGGGGCAACAGGCGAGTTGTATACACGCCACCCTCTTACCTACTATATATAGTATATATATATATATTATTTATCGTATGTATATAGGGGAAAACGGCAGAAATACGGGGGTGGTTTTCCCGAAGTGGTAACCCTCGTGTTCTGTCGGTATTCAGTCGTGTTATACCGAGAGAAATCTCTTGACAAATTTCCTATCTGTGATAGGATTTAACCTTAAACTAAAGGAGTGTGTGATGATTGCATTTATGCTAGGATTAATTGCTGGTATGTTATTCGGATATATCAGCTACGGAACTTACATCTGGATAAAGGAGTAAGATATGAAAACTTATGATGTGTTACAATCATATATGGCTACTGATATATACAAAAATATTAAAGCTAATTCAAAGGAAGAAGCTATCCTAAAAATCGGCGAAGAAAATTGTTTTGTAGATGAAAGTATCCATGAAGATACTACAACAGAAGTAAAAGAGGTGGACAATGCCATACTCAAATGAAACAATATACATAGTCGTGATAACAATAGGATTCGCCTTGCTGTTATGGACATATTTAAGATAGGAGAAATGAAATGATACTAATTGAAATTAGAATATTAAACTTATCTTTTCTCATTGTTTGGGATAAGACTAAACTAAGAAGTAATGATGATGTTAAATAAATTTCAAGAGCAAGACCTAATGGGTAGCGTTGAAATGTTAGAAAATTTAAAAGATAAAACAATAGATACCTTTGGAGAATATAGTAATATAAATAAATCATTTGATGAAATTATTTATAGACTTAAAAACATAAACCCTACCTTGTTTAACTATCCACGAACGGCGAAATATATAAGTGGAAAATTTGACTCAACTTTGGATTGGGATGGAGAGGAGTGATAAGATATGCAGATACTTAATTGGATACCATCTCATTCACAACAGATAAGATATATTGCCCCTTACTATGATGAAGATGGTGACGGGGATAGGTATATGACCAATGAAGATGAAGCTACGGAAGTGTGGCGTGAAATTATTAGGGAAGTACATAAGACCAAACGACCTATGTACTATCGCCGAAGAACATCAAACTTGGCAAGAGGGAATAAACAGCATTGGCAATCTTCAATCTATAGCCATAACAATTGGCTTAATGATTGGGATAAATGCACATATGTTCGTGTCAAAGTGATAGGTAGGCGAGTAGTCTTTATTTGTGATGAGGAATTTGTTAAGAAAAATTGGATAGCTAACAAAAATAGATTAAAATTAAGAGATAAGATTGTTAATCTCCATAAGAAAAAGCTAAAGAATTTTGGAAAAAAAGAGAGGAGTTGATACATGACTAAAGATAAAAAATATAAACTTGTCGATATGAAAATGGTGAGGGTGGATTGGTTGGACGCTATGTCGGATGATAATACATGGCAAGAGTTAGACGACCTATCAAAACAAACCCTAAAACCCGTCACTTGTGTCGGTTGGATTTTGGCAGAAGATAAGGATAATATAATACTTATATCATCCTTTGATGAGGACGCACAAATGGGTGGTGGTGGTTGCACTATACCTAAGACATGTGTCAAAAAGATAACTCATCTGCGAGAGATGAATTATAGTGACCATTTACCAAGAGAGAATATGAAATGAAAGAAGTAGATAGAAGTAATTTGTTTGTGTATGGCACTCTCAAAAAGGGGGGTGCATTACATAATGTATTGGGAGATTCATCAGAATTTCTAGGAGTTTTTAGAACTATTGAAGATAAGTTTGACATGCATGATTATGGGTGTCCAATTATGGTATTAGAAAATGGTAGTTTTAAAATTAAAGGGGAGTTGTATAAGGTGACTCCCGATTGTATGGCAAAAGTGACAGCCGTAGAATGTGGGGCAGGATATGTGCCGTTTATTGTGGAGTTGGAACAAGATGAAGATACTGAAGTGACAAGAGCAATAGCATACATATATCCCACATCTTACGCAACTGCGAGTGTGTCAAATCGTGTCAAAGAAAATGGGGGAGTAAAAGAATGGGAGAATTTATAGCCAGAGCAATAGTATTAATTGCCTTGACTTGTGTGCCGATTGGCATTACAGTAGGATTTTTAACAGATAGTAAGTATCAAAATCCGTTTGTACTTATTTTAATATTATTTTTTACATGTATAGGAGCAACGATATGGGTAAAAGCAAAAAAAGAAAAACAAAAATAAAACATAAAGAGCAAGGACAAGGGCATGCATTTGCAGATTCTTATTTAGAAAATACAACTATGGATCTCAAAGACGATTATGATTATGCAAAATCTTTTAAAGAAGAAGATGAAGCTAGTCATGAAATAGAGGGGTATAAAACTCATACAATAAATCATAATCAATACTTCAATGATGATTTAGGAATAGACCAAGATGATTATGAAGTGGAACAGGAGAGATATGTCGTGGAATCCGAAGACACACAACCTATTGCTGTCGATAGATATTTCAAACGCTTTGGAAAAAGCCGTAGAACACCTAGATAATAGTGTCGCAGAAAACCCATCTGTATTTATAAAATATGGTAAACCTTTTGCTATCCGTATGCGTATGTATAGATATATAAAAGCATTTAGAGAACAAATGAAAGGTAAAGAAAATGTAGATGAAAATAAATATAATCATTTAATTTTGACTAGTAATATAGATGGAATTATGATAACATCTGCATTGGAAAAGAAACCTTTAATTTTAACAGATGAGAAAGGAGAGGAACTATGAGAAAAAAAGAAAATGAAAAAGAGCAAATGTTTATGGAGTGCATTGGTTTAATGCGTGATTCTATAGAAAAAATGTCAGAGAAATATCCACTAGAGGTAGTGAATAGTGCTTTGATAGAATTAGGATTGCGTATGTCAATGATACAAGGGGGCAGTTATCATACCATCAGAGTATTCGCAGGCGTTATGAATAACATAGCTACCTTCGGTCAGTTAATGGAAAAAGATATTGCTCAATCTATAAAATCTGGATTGACACCAGATCCGTTTGACGATTGGGAATATACTGCTACCAAAAAAACAATACATTAAAATAATTGTTGACAGATGTCAATAAATAATATAAAATGTAAATAACAAAGGAGAAGTGTGTGATGACATTAACTAAATTTGAAATAAATGACATATGTAATGTGGTATTAGAACCACATCATACCCAATTAAAAAAATCCAATGAATTATTAGAAAGAATTGCTGTTGCTTTAGAGCAAAAGTATGACATGAAAAATTTATTGAGTGAAACTGAAAAGGAATTTCTAAAAGATAAAAATGAAACAAAAAATAATTAGATTTATTTATCGAGTGTCAAGTCAGTTAAATGTATGGGCATGGCACCAATTAAATGAGTTTAATTATCATCGAAAATATCACCCCAATAAAAAATATTTAAGAGGAAATAAAAAATGAAGTATGACATAACAACATCCCATTGTTTTACACAACATTGGGAAGTGGAAGCTAAAGACAAAGAACAAGCCGCAAAAAAAGTGATGGAAGGAAATATTAAATATGATAAACCTTCCCGAACTTATGTGTCAAATAAATTAGCCCGAACATTAGTTACAATTCCAGACGCTAAAGTTTTAGCAGTAGAACTTATGTCCAACCAACCCATTGAAACTCAATGGGATGTTATTCATAAAGGAGATAGTGAAGAATGATAGAACTGTTTCAAAATTATTCTGGAATTTTATTAGCCATATGCGTGGTTGTTATGGTTATCGCAATATATTTTAAAGGATAAAGATATGCCCAAGAAAAAAGAAAAAGAAACAGTAGAAGAATTAGTTATACCAACAGAGTTGTTGGAAAAAGATCCAATTGAATTGGCAGATAATGAAAATGATATCAAGACTATCATTAGTTATTTAAAAAAGACAAGAGAAAATATACGAGCCGCTGAAAAAGCAGGGAAAAGAATTTCAAGTAAATCGGCACGAGTAAAAACTCCCGAACCTGTGGGTGATAATATCTTAGATGTGTTGGTAGACAATGTATAATTATATTCCCCAAGCTTTATATGATTCTTTAGTGGCACAAGCTAAGGCAGATGTGTTAACTGCAAAAGCTACATTGCAAATTTATTTTGAAAATTCAATGGGAATTGGAGAACACCCACAACATACAGAAGAAATGGCTAAGCTATTAGATAAGGTAGCACAAGCTGAAGATAGAAAATCAGTTCTTGAACGGCACTACCAAGATGCATATGGGAATATAAAACATGAGTCGAAGAAAAGATAGAAGAAAAGAATGGAAGTTAATGGTGCGTTATACTCAGTTGTTTGGGTATCTTGCAACAAGTTTAATTGTAATGAGTATAATTATATTAATGATAATAACAATTTAAATTAAGGAGTGTGGGTGTGTGGTGGAACAAGTAATCAAATTAAAAAAATATACTTATGATGGAGATAATAATCCCTCTCAATTAATTTGGGATTCTTCAAGTCTTTCTACATTTTTAGCATGTCCTAGGCTTTATAGGTTGACCAACCTATTGGGATATAAATTAAAAATGTATGCACCTGTTACAGGATTTGGATCAGCTGTTCATGATGGATTTGAAATTTTAGATAGATATAAGTTTGAAAAGAAAAGCAAAGAGGAAGCTGTGTTTGAGGCAGTAACTCATATTATAAAAAAATGTGGGAAAGATTTAAACAAGTCAGAGGACAAAGCACGTGGGCTTGAAGCAACAATGAGAACTATTGTATGGCGAGCAGAAGAATTTTGGGAAGACAATTTGAAAATTGCAACCATGCCCAATGGTGCCCCCTGTCTCGAGCAGAGATTTGAAGTGCCGTTTGGTTCACAAGGTCATAGATTATCGGGTCGAATAGATAAAATTGTAGAGTTAGATAATCGTTTATATCTGTGTGATACTAAAACTACCAAGACTTCATTAACTGATTTATATTTTAGAAATTTTCAACCGAACAATCAGATCTATGCTTATATATGGGCGGCAAAAAATATATTAGGATTGGATATTGCAGGTTTTATTGTTGACGCTGTTCAAACAGGAGTACATTTTTGTAGATTTAATAGAAGTATATTTAATGTATCTCAACAATCTATTGATGAATGGTATACGGATGCCCAATATGCTGTTGGTTTAGCTGATGCATATAGTGTTAATAAATATTACCCTGCAAACTTTACGTCATGTGGAAATTATGGTGGCTGTAAATTTAGAGAAGTATGTGCAGAATCTCCAGATCATAGAGAAATTATATTGAATGAGGATTTTATGAGGGAACCTCATAAAGATTTAATAATAGATAATGTTATTCATGTTGATGAAAACATTTTTAAAAGAAAGAAAAAATAAATGTATAAACCTTTGCCAAAAAATGTAACAATAAAAAAATCTAGTGTTGATGGTCTTGGTGTATTTGCAACAGAGGATATTAAACAGTTAAGTATTCTTGGGGTATCTCATGTCAAAGATTCTAAATTAGCTAGAGCTAATAGGGATGGATATTGGAGAACGCCACTTGGTGGATTTATTAATCATTCCACTCATCCTAATTGTAAAAAATCAGAGAATCAATTTACAAAAAATCTTTATTTAATGACAATAAAAGATATTAAAAAAGGAGAGGAACTTACTGTATACTATACACTTTATCCTATGATTAAATCTTATTCAGAACAAATGCAGGATGACTTGGAACCTATAATGACGGCACCTATGATGGAGATGGAGTAATGAAACAAGTAAAAGAAATGAATAAAAAAGAATTAATGAATCATATGTTCGCTTTAATAAGTGAAGTGCAACATTTAAAAACTATGTTAAAGCCACATGATACAGGTCATATTCATACAACTATCGGTATGTTAGATGAAAGAATAAATGATATAAGAGATTGTTTATCTGTGGTATGTGATTGTAAATAAAATGAATAAAGTATATACGATTGCAGGATATGTTGCCGTTGTAGTAGTGGTAGGTATTATGATGTATCTTATAATCAATGGAATTTAGGCAATGAAATATATTATAATAGGTGTAACATTATTAATTGTTTCTTACATGGTGGCAATTAATTATATGCAGTTTAATTATCCAAATCATTTTGGTCATTTTACAAGAGGAATAAATGAAAACTAAAGAAGTCGTTAAAATTTTAGAAGAGAATAAGATTACTAATGTGGGAAAGAACACGCCTTATGATAAAGAGAAGGAAGAATCTATTATCACTATACATACGAAAACATTTTATTGTGATGGATCTGAAGATGACTATGAGCAACACCCAAGAGTATATTATACATTTGATAATAAAGTAGATAGCACAGATCAAACTGATAAGGAATATGTGGTATGCGAATATTGTTATGCCAAATTTGTTTATAAAGATAATAAAGATTATGTGAATAAAATTTTAAAGGGGAGTGGCTAATGAGCAAAGCAGTATTGAAAAGAAAAAATCATAAGGGCAGGCGTAAGGTCGGCTCAAAAAAGAGACGCAATCGTAGGCGTATCCGTTTAGGATTAAAGATACGAAGAAAATAATTGTTGACAATTATTTTATTTATGATAAACTATGCTAATTATAGGAGACAAAAATATGGCAAGTATTAAAGATCATATCTCAACTGATGTAACGAAACTGTTACTCGTAGGAGATAGTGGTTCTGGAAAGACGGCTTCATTAGCGGCATTAGCCAATGCAGGATATAATTTACGTATCTTGGATTATGATGATGGCTTGGCTATTCTTCCAGAATTTCTAAAACCCGATGCAGTGGACAAGGTTAGTTATGTTACGTTGAAAGACCCAATAGGAAGAGCAGATGCTTTTCGTAAAGGGGTTAACCTTATTTCTAATTGGAAAGATAAGGAAGAAGAGTTTGGACCTGTTGGTAAATGGACATCTAAAGATGTGTTGGTAATTGACAGTTTGACTTTGATGGGTGAAGCAGCTTTAAGGGGGGCACTTGTATTTAATAACAAGAAGCCAACTGATCAAGCTAGTCAGCCAGAATGGGGCACTGCCGCACGTGATGTTCAACACATCATTCAATATCTTACGGGTTCAGAAGTTCCATGTAATGTGGTAGTGACAACACATATGCAATATATGGAAGGCGATATGGGTGTGTCGAAAGCATATCCAACTAGTGTCGGTTCAAAATTATCTACTAAAATTGGTAGGTATTTTAATTGTGTATGTAGAATAGATACTAGAAGTTCTAGTAAAGGTGTCGAGCGAACTTTACGTACAGTATCGGATCATCGTATGGATTTAAAGGTAACGGCTCCAAAATTAATTGAGCCTAATACTGTGTTAGATCTTGCAAAACTATTTGATTCGATTCAAAAAAATGCTCGACAAAGATTATCCAATAAGGATAATGTAATCAACATCAAAACAGGAGGCAAATAATGGCTGATGTTACTGACTTTTTATCGATGAATCCTGACGATATACCTGAAACAATCACTCTGCCTGAAGGTAGTTATGATTTTGTTATTACGAGTTATCGTACGGACAGAGTTGGTGAAAACCAAAATGAAATTGTGCGTCTCAACTGTAAAGCACAAGCAGTTCTAGAATCTGATATTACTGATGCAGATTTAGAAAACTGTGACGGCACTCGGTTGGAATTTTGGGCAACCAAAAAAGCACTTAGACAGGGCAACCCTGTGATTTCGCTTAAAGCTTTTCTAACAAAGACACTCAAGATGGGTGGCAATTCCTTTGGAGAAATGCTTGAACAAACTATCGGTCAAACATTTAGTGGTATTGTTAAACACGAAATGGTTGGTCGCAATAAAGATATATTGAACGCTTCAGTATCTAGAATACTGCATAAACAGTAGGTATATCATGGGTGAGTATGCTGTAAGGAAACGTATTCCTTCCCAATTAAAAGAGGGGGCGAAGATTGCTATTGTAATGGACTTCCCTTCTTCCAATGAAGTGCGTTTAAATAAAATACTTGCAGGCGATTTTATTATTAATAAAATTTGTAGAATGGCAGGGATACAAATCGAAGATTGCATGCTCACCCACACCTTTCAATTAAAACCTGCGCAAGACAACCCTCAAAATTTTTTTCACAAAAGATCTGAATATAAAGCTTTGTGCAAAGAAAGTAAGTGGCGTTCCTCCTATCCAAATACCACCTTAGGTTACCTCAAACAGGAGATGGAACAAGACTTACAACGTTTGTACAATGAACTCAATGAAACAAATCCTAATGTTATTATAGCAATGGGAGGCGTTTCATTGTGGGCGTTAACGGGATTCGATAAAATTAAAACATATCGTGGTGCTATTATATCTTCCAACTCTCCCCATTTAAATAAAAAATTTAAAATAATAGCTACTTATCCTTCCCATACTGTAATGAAGAACTATGATTTTAGAGCCCATCTTTTTTCAGATTTTAAAAAAGCTAAAAGAGAATCAGAAAATAAAAATATTAATTACATAAATAGAAAGCTATGGATTGAACCCACTATAGATGATTTATATACATTCAAAGATAAGTATATAGATTTAAGTGATGCGCTTACTCCTTTGTCTTTCGATATAGAAACAGCAGAAGGGCAAACTAGGTGTATTGGATTTGCCCCCTCTTTAAGACACGCTATTGTTGTGCCATTTTGGATGCCCAATCCACACTTTAAAAATTATTGGTCACCTAAAGATGAGATAAAAGCATGGGCATGGGTTAAAGATTTATTAGAAGATGAACGTATAATTAAGGTTGCACAGAACCAAACTTATGATGTGTCATGGTTATCATTTAAGAATAATATAAAAGTCAAAGGACTTATACATGATACTATGCATGCCCATCATGCTCTGCAACCCGAAATGGAAAAAGGTTTAGCATTTCTAGGCTCTATATACACTAATGAAGGTGCATGGAAAACATTAGCCAAGTTCTCAAAGAGCACAAAAGCTGATGAGTAGTGAAGAGACCAAATTTTTTTACGGCAAAGTCCTGTGATGACAGTTGGAAAGAAACAGAAACATATGTTCGTTTGTGGCGAGCAGTTTTAGATCAGTTATTACAAGATTTAATATATGCAGGCAATGGAAAAGAGGATAAGAAAGCCCATATAAATTCATGGGAATGGTTTGAAAATGAACAGAATAAATTTGATTTAGTATGTGACTTAGCAGATTTAGATTCTATAAGAACAAGAAAAGAATTAAATGAATTAGTAAGGAGGATGCGTGATGATAAAAATAGAAAAAAATTTAAAGATCGCTTTAAAATTATTAAACGGAAAAAGACAACACGAGTACGGAAATAAAAAAGAGAATCATAAAAACATTGCCCGTCTTTGGACTGCTTATTTAAATCATCCTATATCGGCGCATGATGTTGCCATCCTCATGTTGTTATTAAAGATAGCAAGAGTTAAGTTTGGGAATCCAAGTTCCGATACATATATTGATATGGTCGGATACTCAGCAATTGCAGGAGAAATAGTTGATGAAGATAATAAATAATATAGAAATAAATAAACAAAATTTATCTAATGAACAAACGGAATGGGTTTATTGTGCCCTTGATTGCGCTTTAACATCTGAAATATGGAGTAGAATACATCCAGAATTTGATGAGCTTACTAAAAGAACATACCTATTTGAATTAGATAGTTTACAACCCGCAATGGATATGATGTTACGTGGTTTACGGGTGGATGAAGAAGAAGTAAAGACAAGAAAAAAAACTTTAAAAGAAAGAAGATTAAAATTAGAACGTATCCTTAATTTATTTTCTCAAGCTGTATGGGAAAAAGATTTGAATCACAACAGTCCTGTTCAACTTAAGAAAATTTTATATGAACATTTAGGATTGCCACCTGTTGTAGCGTACAAGGGGGGCAAGCAAAGAATATCCACAGATAGGGCGGCGCTTGAACAACTTGGGGAATTTTATCCGAGAGCTAAACCTTTTTGTCATACCATACTTGCGTTGCGTGATATAACTAAACAGCTTTCTGTTCTTGATTCGAAGAGGGATGAGGATGGAAGGATACGTTGTTCTTATAATGTGGCAGGTACAGAGACGGGTAGATGGTCATCATCTGAAAGTCCATGGCGAACAGGAACTAATTTGCAAAACGTTACAAAGGAATTGCGTTCCATATTTATTCCCGATGAAGGAAAGATAATGTTCTATGCAGATTTAGAACAAGCAGAATCAAGAGTTGCCGCTTATGTTGCAGGAGATGAAAATTATATAAAGGCATGTGAGAGTACGGACTTGCATACTGAAGTTGTTAAGATGGTATGGCCCAACTTAGGTTGGTCTGATGATCCTATTCAAAATAGAGAACTTGCTAATAAACCTTATTACTTACATTTTACTTATCGTGATATGTGTAAGCGAGCAGGTCATGGTACCAATTACGGCATGTCTCCTCACGCATTAGCGAAACATTTAAAAATAAAAGTATCACATGCGACAAGATTTCAGTTGCTTTATTTTGGAGGTGTGATATCATTAGCTTCTTTAGAACGATGGCATAAACAAGATAGAGAGGGAGGCTTTCAAGAATTGATAGACACAGGAGAAATTGCAGGTAAACTTATAAAAATTAAAGGGGCGTTTCCTGGAATACGTACTTGGCATACAGGAGTTTCTAATGAATTAAAACAAACAGGTTGTTTGATTACACCTATGGGAAGACGCAGACAATTTTGGGGTAGATTGAATGACAACTCTACATTAAGACAAGCAATTGCTTATGTTCCTCAATCAACTATAGGAGATTTACTTAATTTAGGATTGTTAAAAGTGTGGCAGAATTTAAGACATATGGGTTTAGATATATTAGGACAAGTACATGATGCTATTCTTGGTCAATGTTATATTGATAAAGTAGATATTTTAATGCCTCAAGTTTTAGAACAAATGAATAACTCTTTGGAAATTAAAAAAAGAAAAATGGTTGTACCTTCTTCAATTGAAGTGGGTTACACATGGAAGGATATGAAACCATGGATGAAATAAAAAAAATATACGTGGAAGATGGAAAGATATTAGTAAAAGAAGGGGAATTTTCTACCATATGCAATGAGGCAGAGATAGAAGGACCTTCATTAATAAGAAACAAAGATGGGAATGTATGGATTGAAACTAAAGCTAAAGTAATTAAAGTAATTCAAATACCTCCTGAAAATATTAAGTTTCTAAATGATAAATAATGGCACGAAATTATACAGATTATGTAGAGGCATGTGTTGATGTCATAAAAGAAAGTCCTATCCCTAAAACTTTTGCAAGATGGACAGCGCTTTCTTGTGTGGCAGGTGCATTAGGAAGACGAGTGTGGTTTCCTATGCCTAATTATAATATAGGTTCTAATTTATTTGTAATACTTATCGCATCACCAGGGCGCAATAAATCTGTAAGTTTAATACTTCCTTTTACAAAAATATTTAATAGGCTTACTACCCCTGTAGGTACGCAAGAAGATGACCATAATTTTAATACAGGTCTTGATCAATATGGATTAAGAAAATTTCCTTTATATCTTATTCAAGATAGAATTACTCCAGAAAAATTAGCAGTTGATATGACAAAAATAACACGCATGGATTTACGTTTGAGCAATCCACGTCAAGAACAATTCTTTGATTCATCTTTAACTTTAGTTACATCTGAGTTTGGTACATTCATGGGAAGAAGTGAAAGATATCTTCAAATGTTTATGACGGACATGTGGGATAGTAAAGAATCTTATAGCCATAAAACAAAAACAGCAGGTGAATATATTATAGAAGGTCCTTGTTTGAATTGGGTTGCATGTACAACACCAGAACAGTTTGTAGATAATTTACCAGAAGATGCAAAGTCACAAGGATTGTTATCAAGGATACTTCCTGTATTTTATGAAGGAGATAGAATACCACAAGACTTAACACAAAAAGTTATTAGTGATAACACAATTGATAATTTAAGAAATGATTTAAGTCACATTGCAAAAATGTATGGTCCTATGAAATTTGATGATGACGCATTCGAGGAAGCTAATGAAGATATTTATAATAACATACAACCAGAACCAATTGATCCTCATTTATCAGAGTATTGTCAGAGAAGAGTATCACATTTTTTAAAGGTTGCTGTATCTGTATCCGCTTCACGTAGATCAACAAGAAAAATAATGAAAGAGGATTGGGAAACTACAAAAGAAATTATGTTTGAGATGGAACAGAATATGCCTAGAGCTTTAGAAGGTTTTGGCATGGCTCGAACAGGAAGGATAGTACACGACATGAAAGTGTGGTTGGAATCTACAATGGCTTTGAAAAAAAGAAGATATGTTAGACTTGGAGCATTTAAGAAAGAAGTCATTAGAAAAATTGCCAATCCAGGTGAGCTGGACCAGACTATCAGAGCAATGGTTGACTCTGGCTACATAAAAGTTGAAGACAATATTGTGTTTCCATCAAAAAATGATTGACCTCTATGAACAGAAATGATATACTGCTTATCGGTATGTATGTAAGGAATTTATGAAGATTGATATTGATATAACAAAAGATAATCTATTGCCACGAAACGCTGTGGATATTTTGAAAGATAGGTATCTATTGCCTACAGAAAATAGCCCACAGGAAGCTTTCGCTAGGGCATGCATGTATTTTGCAGATGATAAGGCACATGCGGAAAGATTATATAAGTATGTATCTAATCTATGGTTTATGTTTGCTTCTCCTCTCCTGTCCAATGGGGGCACAGAAAGGGGACTGCCTATCTCTTGTTTCCTAAACTATGTACCCGATAGTAGAGAAGGACTAGCGGCGCATTATACTGAGAACATCTGGTTGTCTAGCATGGGGGGTGGAATAGGTGGTTATTGGGGTCATATTCGCTCACAGGGACAGTCAACTAGCAAAGGTAATAAAACCACAGGTGTTATTCCATTTATGCACGTAGTGGACTCTCAAATGGTAGCATTTAATCAAGGTGCTACTAGACGTGGCTCCTATGCCAGCTATATGGATATATCCCATCCAGAAATAATAGAGTTTATAGATATGAGAAAACCTGCAGGTGGGGACATCAATAGAAAGAATCTTAACCTACATCATGCCGTTATAGTGCCTGATAAATTTATGTGGGCAGTAGAGAAAGATGAAGATTGGACTCTGATAGATCCCAATAGCAAAGACAAAGTTAAGACAATTAAAGCCAGAAGCATTTGGATAAAAATATTAGAGGCTAGGATATCCACAGGTGAACCTTATATTATGTTCATTGATACAGTTAACAAGGCATTACCTAAAGAATTAAAAGACAAGGGATTAAAGGTACATCATTCTAATTTATGCAGTGAAATAACATTGCCAACTAATGAGGAAAGAACAGCCGTCTGTTGTTTGTCAAGTGTTAACCTAGAATATTTTGACGAGTGGGAGAAGGAGGAATTATTTATAGAGGACTTGATGAGAATGTTGGACAACACTCTCACTAAATTTATAAAGGGTGCCCCCTTGACCATGAAGAAAGCCATCATAAGTGCAGAGTCGGAACGTTCAGTAGGATTGGGAGCCATGGGTTTTCATTCTTATTTACAACGCAACGGCATGGCATTGAATAGTCCAATGGCTATGGGTCCCAATGTAAAAATATTCAAGCACATCAAAAAGAAATGTGATGAGGTGAATTTAAAATTAGGAAAAGAAAGAGGGGAAGCACCCGATCTTAAAGGAACAGGTAAAAGATTTGCGCATATGATAGCTATAGCTCCTAATGCTAGTAGCTCTATTATTTGTGGCAATACATCCCCAAGTATAGAACCCTTGCGTGCTAATGCGTTTACACAAAAAACGTTGAGCGGTTCTTTTTTAATTAAAAATAAATATTTAAAAAAATTATTAGAAGAGAAAGGAAAAGATACAAAAGATGTTTGGAAGACTATTATTTCTGGTAGAGGAAGTGTGGAATCACTCGATTTTCTCAACGCGCAAGAAAGAAATATATTTAAGACAGCGATCGAAGTCGATCAAGCGTGGCTTGTGGACTTGGCTTCGGAACGTCAAAAATATATTTGTCAAGCGCAAAGTTTAAATTTATTTTTCCCACCAGATGTTAATGTGAGGAGATTAAATAATGTACATAAACGTGCGTGGTATAAAAAGTTAAAGACTTTATACTATTGCAGAAGTGAAGCTATTAAGAGAGCAGAAAATATATCAATAAAAATAGAAAGAAAGGTTAGAGAAGATCATGATGATTGTGTCATGTGTCAAGCATAAATAATGAGTAAAAATTTTAACAGTAATACAAATAATAATGATGAATGGTTAACACCACTTAAAATTATTAAAGAATTAGGAAAGTTTGATTTAGATCCATGTGCTTCTCATCCAAATAATAGACCCTGGGATACAGCTAAAGAACATTATCATAAAGAAATAGATGGTCTTAATCAAAACTGGTTTGGTAGGGTTTGGTGCAATCCACCTTATGGTAGAGAAACTTTTAAATGGTTAGAAAAATTATATAATCATGGTAACGGTATAGCTTTAATTTTTGCTAGAACAGAGACTATTGGATTCCATAAACAAATATGGGATAAGAGTAATGCAATTTTTTTCTTTAAAGGAAGATTAAAATTTTATAAAGTTGATGGTACAGAAGGAGATTGTGCTAATGCCCCTAGTTGTTTAGTAGCTTATGGGTTGAATAATTTATACAGTTTGCAAAATTGTAAATTAAAAGGCAAATTCATAAATTTAAATTAGAAAGGTAAAATTAATGAGCATATTTAAAGAAAGAAATTATTACAAACCCTTCGGATATCCGTGGGCATTTGAAGCGTATGAGTTGCAACAAAAAATGCATTGGCTTCCATCAGAAGTATCCTTGCATGAGGATGTTAATGATTGGAACAATAGAATGAATGAACCAGAAAAAAATTTAGTTAAACAGATATTAACATTCTTTACACAAGGAGATGTAGATGTGGCGCAAGCCTACATGGATATCTATATTCCTTTATTTAAGCCATTGGAAATACGTATGATGTTATCAGCCATAGCAACAAGTGAGGCTAATCATGCGCACGCTTATTCATTATTAAATGATACAGTAGGTATGGATGATGGAGAGTATAAAGCTTTCCAAGAAGTTAAAGCAATGAATGACAAACATGAGTACTTATGGAAAAGCAAAGGGGGCACCGAGGAAGAACAGATGATAAGAGACATGGCGGTGTTCTCTGCATTCGGCGAGGGTTTGCAATTGTTTGCTAGCTTTGTTATGCTATTAAATTTCCAACGTTTTGGTAAGATGAAAGGCATGGGGCAGATTGTCGCATGGTCTATTCGTGATGAAACACATCATGTGGAAAGTATGATTAAATTATTTCATTGTTTATTGGATGAAAAACCTAAGGTATGGAATGATAATTTTAAGAAAAGTTTATATGGTATATGTCGTGACATGGTTAAACTTGAGGATAAGTTTATTGACTTGGCATTTGCTATGGGTCCTGTTGATGGACTCACACCAGATGAAGTCAAACAATATATACGGCATATAGCAGATAGAAGACTACTACAGCTAGGGTTAAAGCCTAACTATGGAGTTAAAGATAACCCACTCGAATGGGTCGATTGGGTAGTAAGTGGCGTAGAACATACTAATTTCTTTGAGAACAGAGCTACAGAATATGCGAAGGGTGCTATGACTGGTACTTGGGCAGATGCATTTTAAGCTTGACACAGATGTTAAAGTATGATAATATTAAAATTCAAGGGGGGCACAAAAGGCAACTTGATTCTACAGATGGGGATACCCTACAAAGAGTTATGTTGCCTTTAGTCTTTTAAGGAGTGTGTGATGAGTAAATTAGATCTCAGCAAATCAGACTATAGGAAATACTTGAAAGAGTATAAGGAACGTGGTGCGTCTTGGCGTAAACGATCACGAAGTAGATTTTTAGATAAGCAGGAAAAGGAACAAGCTTATCGTGATTACTTGAATTGCCAAGCTATGATTAGAAACATGAATCATAAAATGACACATGGTGATTGGTTGTATAACGATTTACCTGATGGGCATATCATAAATCATTTTAGAATCATAGCATCAGGTGATCCTGATCAGGTAGGTAAATTGATAGATTGTTATGGAAGGGAATATGATGTACCAAGAAAAGGAAACTAAGTATGATGGCTTTGCTAAAAAACTTTTCTATGATTTTAGAAAAAGAAAAAAGAAATTACCCTATTGGGAACGATTAAATTTTAGAGACAGAGATGAGTGGCGCGGGATTGCTCAACTTGTTAAGAGAGAAAGAAAGTATTATAAAAAACTACGCAAGAAAATGAAACTAAAAACAGGAGACACAAATGAAAAACAAATTACAAGAGACGGTTAACGCTTTAGTATTAGCTAAGGGAAATAAGTCCCAAGCCGCTATAAGTTTAAATATTCCTCGTACTACTTTTATAACTAGACTGCAATCAGCAGAACGAAAAGGTATAAAACCTACAGTTAGATCCCCTAATTTAGAAGTAGCTTTAGCTGAACAAAAGATGGTCTATGATCTACAGATACGGGATCTTAAGAAACAATTAGATGAAGCTATATCACAAAATGTAACAGCTGATTATGTTCGTAAGCATGTATTTAAATTAGGCAAACATCAAGTTACTCCTCCTAAGTGGACAACGAAATCCTCTCCTGCAACAGGGGCACCTGGTGTTCCTACTTTATTCTTATCTGATTTTCATTATGGGGAGGTAGTAAAACCTGAAGCTGTAGGTAATCTAAATAATTTTAATAAAAAGATTTCGCAGTTGCGATTGAAGTCAACTGTAGAAACAGCTATAGACTTATGTCATAATCATATGGTCAATCCCAAATACCCAGGAATTGTGTTGGCTTTGGGAGGAGATATGATGGCAGGCTCTATTCATGATGAGCTAATAGAATCAAATGACGGCACAAATATAGATCATGTATTAGATTTATTTGATCAATTGGTCTGGACAATTTCTACTTTAGCTGATAAGTTTGAAAAAGTTTTTATACCAACAGCTTATGGCAATCATTCCCGTATGTATCAACAGTACAGGAATAAAGAAGCGGCTCATCTTAGCTTTGATTGGATGCTGTATAATATGTTGGAAAGACATTTTAAAAATAACAAAGACACTCGTATAAGATTTCAAATAGCAGATGGATTTGATAACTATTATAAATTATACGACACAAGTTACTTGCTGACGCATGGTGATAGGTTAGGAGTCCGCGGAGGAACGGGCATTGTGGGAATGCTTGGGCCTATAGCACGTGGTGTTCAGAAGGTAAGATCGGAGTATGCTAATTTTAGAAAGTCCATTGACTATGTTATCATGGGGCACTATCATCAATACATCTCCATAAAAGGAGCTATAGTTAACGGCTCACTTAAAGGTTATGACGAATACGCTATGGGTAATCGCTTTGCTTTTGAGATACCTAAACAAGCTTTATGGTTTACACACCCACAATATGGTGTAACTTTCCAGGTTCCTGTGATCGCCGAGCAAGGTGTTCCTAAGAAACCTAAGAAAGAATGGCTTCAATGGGCTGCATAAAGTGATTCATTGGGGGCTTGAATGTGCCCCCTTTGTCTGATATAATAATCAAAGATGGGAGGCTATTATGGCTGATAAAAAGAAACAAGGATATAAGTCCCGCAAGGATGAATCCATTGCTATGCGTGAAAAAAAGAAACGTACTAAGAAACAATTGAAAGCAAGCAGGGATGAATCTTATGGTAAATGGGGCAGTAAAGCTAAGAAAAAAGGCAAGATTAATAAATAAGTTACGGAGGTAACAATGAGTAAAGAAAATACTTGGACACCTGTCCAATCTTTTTCCATGGGTACAGTGAAAGTTGGCGGGGATGCCGTTAAGGTAGAAGATTCTAAAGAAGAAGAGGATAAAAAGGATGGCGATAAGCAGAAGTCAAACGGGGAAGATAATGAAGCTTAAGCTTCCTAAACGCCTACATCCTAGGGTTGTAAAAAGTTCTCCTCCTATGGAGAAGGTAAAGAAAAAAACACCTTTTCTTCCCGCGACTAAGAAGAATTTTAAAAAGTATAAACCTAAGAAAATTAAAGCAAAGACACAATTAACAGCTTCTCAACTTTGGAAATTTGCACCTGATATTAAAAGTTAATTATGATAAAAATATTTTTTTTATTAATGATATTCTCAACGCCTAATCAATATACTGTCAAGTATAATGCCGCTATATACCCAACAGAAGATACGTGCGTGGAAGCAAAGGTAAATTTTCTAGAAGCATATAATGCAAAGTCTGCGGAGTACAAAGCAGGAACGAAGACAGAAGCTTTCTGTATACAGATTGAATCTTTTCCTATTATAGGAATGCCTATACCACAAGGAGCATAACATGACAAAGAAAAAGAAATGGATTCAAAAAGCTAAGATTAAAAAGGGGGCACTGCACAAAGACTTGGGTGTGCCTATAGGTAAAAAGATACCTAAAGCTAAGTTGGATGCGGCGGCTAAGAAAGGCGGTAAGATTGGCAGACGGGCCAGACTTGCTAAGACATTTGCGAAGATGAGAAAGAAAAAGAAATGACCTGTAAAAATTGTGATCATAACTGCCATTGTAGTAACGGAGGTTCATGTTGCGGTGGGCAATGTGAGTGCAAGGATTGTGATTGTAGCAATGGTAGTTTAAAAAAAGGTATTAAAATTTTGACAGATCTAAATAAAAAAGAAAAGACGGAGTATTAGATGGCTGGTGGATTAGGAGATTTATTTAAACAGATTATAACAGCTTTAGGTGGAGGTAGTCAGTATAATGAGTTAGATTATAATGCTGAGTTAATAGCAAAAATGATTATGACAGAAGCAGGTAATGCGCCTGATAATGATTTAGAAATGATAGCAATTGCTAATGTAGTTAAGAATAGAAATAAGGAAGGAAAAGGTTATAGAAAAGGTTCAGGTAAAACTGACATTGAAGAAATTATAATGGGCAAGAATCAATTTAAAGGATTAGATGATAATCCATATATTTTTAAAAATCCTACTAAAGATGAACCTAGTAAGTTAAAATATAATAAAGCTTTAGACATTGCAAAAGGTGTATTGTCAGGAGATATAGCAGATAATACAGGAGGTGCTACTTCTTTTAATAAAGATAGTCAAGGCAAATCTACAAAGAATGCACCTAATAGAGGTGATAAAAGAATTAATTATGGCGAGCATTATTTTTTTCATGACACTGAAGAACTTGATTATAAAGATGTCATAAGACAATTTTAAAAATGAATGGGCATCGAAGTAATACTATTAGCAATCTTAGGATCAATAGTAACAGGAGCAATAACAAATGAAGCGGCGCAAGTTGCACAAGGAGGATTTAGATTAATGGGCGGATTACCAGTAGAAATGATTACAATGCTTGGCTCATCTTTATTGGGTGGGTTCATGTCCATATGGGGACAAAGCATTAAGGCTAAACAAGCCGAGCAAAAGATGTTGCTTGCACGTGGCAAGTTTCAAATGGCAGAAATTGACAAGGCAAGAAAGTATGAGAATACAGGCTTTCAATGGACTAGACGTATCATTGCATTAAGTGCTGTCTTTGCTATAATAGTATGGCCAAAGATGGTACCTGTATTTTTTGATACAAGTGTATGGCTAACATGGACAGAATTTTCCAGAGGATTTTTATTCTTGATTGAGAAAAAAGAAATTGTTATGGATAAAGAATTTTTCGGTGTAGTTATAACACCACTTGATACTCATTTAATGTCAGCAATAATAGGACTTTACTTTGGAGGAAGCCTTGTTAAAAAATAAAATTCTTGAATGGATACAAATTATATCTGATAAGATTAATATATGGGCATGGTATAAAAGAAAAGGTAGCAGAAAAAATAATGAAGATGATACTACTAATGTTCATCAGCCTCGTCCTTAGTTTGTCAGCTTGTGATGGTTTATCGGTTAAACCTCATAAGACTAGCGTAACGTATGGAGTAGCTGAAACTGAAAAAGATAATGGTAAGGATAGTGTTAAAAATTCTCTTACTGTTAAACAAGATTTTGTATGGGAGTAGATAATGAATGGACTTAAGATATCCTTCGCCGTTGTGGCGTTTGTGCTCGTACAGGGCATTGGAGTTATTTGGTATATTTCAAAACTAGATTCTCGGGTGGACCAGATGTACGCAAGCTTCGAGGAAGAGAATAAGAAAGAAGTAATAGAGAATCAGGTCAAGATGAAATTGGATCTGCAAAATTTAATTGCTGATGTCAAGCAATTGAACAAAGACATGAAAAAAATGCAATCAAAAGATAAGGAAATTGTCAAGCAAAACCGCTCTATAGAGAAGCAGCACAAGGATCTGTTTAAATTTTTAGAAGATCAGCAAAATAATTCTAATTCTAATTCGACTTCTACTTATTCCTACGGGGATTAAATGACTGATTGGTTTGATAAGTTAGTTATAGCTATAGCAGTTATAACAATAATAATATTTGTAATTGCAGTAGGACTATAATGACAGATAGGATGGATCTAAGTGATAAGACTGCTATTTCTATGCCTATGCGTAACCTTATATCAATACTCGCAGCAACAGGAATTGGAGTCTACGCCTTTTTCGGAATACAAGAAAGGCTTAACAATGTTGAGACGAGAAACACGCTTATGGAAGCCGACCTCGTTAAAAATACAGAATTTAGAATAAAATGGCCAAGAGGAGAATTAGGTTCTCTTCCTGCTGACTCTGAACAGTTTATGCTCATTGAATATATGTCAGGACAAATGGAAAAAATGCAAACACAACTTGA
>VTLG01012905.1_pt1 | contig 35116 bp, 50 predicted proteins | sample 4694571 | NCBI WGS metagenome assembly VTLG01 (sample SAMN12604809, study PRJNA352737) | marine metagenome | biome: ENVO:00000447; feature: ENVO:00000209|ENVO:00000569|ENVO:01000036; material: ENVO:00002151; isolation source: viral sequences binned using virsorter ...
CATATTCATTAACAGCTTCTGAACGTGATTCTAGTGAAGGACCAAATGAAGTTGTAGCAAGTTCTTCAATGAAAGATATGACAACTACATCAAGATCATCTAGCCCATCAATATCTACTGCCTCAAGAAGAGCTTTGATAGCTGGTGCTGGTGGAAGTGCTGCTAGAAGAAATCTTTTATGAAGCTAGACTATAAACCCCCAGGCAAAGTAGCCAAAGCATTTATGAAAGATGGCTCTTTTGTCAGAGGTATTAGAGGCCCAGTTGGCAGTGGTAAATCTGTAGCTTGTTGCATGGAGATCATGAGAAGGTCAATTGCACAACAACCAAACGATCAAGGTGTAAGAAAAAGCAGATGGGCAGTAATTCGTAATACTAATCCACAACTTAAAACAACCACCATCAAAACTTGGAGAGATTGGTTTAGTGATGAACTAGGACGTTTTGTATGGTCACCTCCTTATACTCATAATGTATGTTTTTCACTAGGAGATAAAACTACAGTAGAGCTTGAAGTAATATTTTTAGCTTTAGATAAAACTGAAGATGTAAAAAAGTTACTTTCTTTAGAACTAACTGGTGTTTGGGTTAATGAGGCTAGAGAAATAAATAAAAATATAATTGATGCCTGTACTATGCGTGTTGGCAGATATCCAGCAATGAGAGAAGGTGGTCCAACTTGGTATGGTGTAATCATGGACACAAATGCTCCAAGTGAAGATCATTGGTGGGGCATTGTAGCTGGAGAAGTTCCTGTACCTGAATATATGACTGCTGAAGAAAAATTATTGATGGTAAAACCTGACGACTGGAATTTTTATTCACAACCCTCTGCTATGTATGAGAAAAAAGACATTCATGGCAATTTATCAGGTTATAACCCTAACCTTGATTCAGAGAATAGGGATAATTTGCAATCAGAATATTATGACAAGATAATCTTAGGAAAATCACCAGCTTGGGTCAAAGTATATGTTCTTAATGAATACCAAGCTCTTTTAGATGGTAAACCAGTTTATCCAACATTCAGAAGAGATACTCATGTTTCAAGTGAGCCTTTAGTGCCTACGGAACAGAGTGATGTAATTGTTGGCATAGACTTTGGACGATCCCCTTCTGCTGTCTTTTGCCAACAGTTGCATTCTGGAAAATGGATTATTTTTCATGAAATAATTGGCAAAGATATGGGTGCAATAAGATTTGCAGACATACTGAAAAAAGACATATCGAAGAATCAATGGGATAAATTAACATTTAAGTTTATTGGAGATCCAGCTGGTAATCAAATGGCACAAGTTTCTGAGCATACACCATTTATGATGCTAAGAGCAGCTGGTATTAATGCCTATCCAGCACCATCAAATGATATATCTGTAAGAGTAGAAGCAGTTGAATCTGTTATTAATCGTATGACAGATGGTTTTCCATCATTAAGTGTAAGTCCTACTTGCACAAATCTCATTTCAGGCTTTGAAGGTGGCTATCAATATAAAAGAATGTATTATATGGGAAGTGAAAGATACGAAGAAAAACCTGATAAAAATAGATTTTCACATTGTCATGATGCATTGCAATATGCTTTTCTTGGTGGTGGAGAAGGTAGAAAAGTAATGTTAGGTAGTCAAAGAGCTAATGTAACTGTTGTAGAAAGAACTAGTAACCCATTTGATCGTATGAAACGAAGAAATAGTCGTTTTAATAGGAAAAGAGCAATATGAAATGGATAATATGCTTCTGTGAAAGCAAAAATATAGGTATTTGGAAATATTTTACCAAACACCGATTTGGCTTTTCCCATGTTTATGCAGTAAATTATGATCCTGAGTTAGATTTATGGAAAAAATTAGAATTAACTACAAATGGATTCCATTTTCACACCTTAAAAGGTGAAAAAGCTACTGAATTAGTGCTTAATATGCATCTTGGAGGAGAATGTTTGGAAATTGATGTTAAAGACAAGCCAATTTATATGCCAAGGCTATTTTATTGCGTAAGTTTTGTAAAACATCTATGTAATATAAGAAAATTTTGGATTTTAACTCCATTTCAATTGTATTGTGAATTGCGTAGATTGAATGGAAAAGTCATCTTTGATGCAAAAGATTTATTGGAGCAATCAAATGGGTAGTATGTTTAAAACACCAAAACCAGCAGAAGATCCTGAATTAAAGAAGCGAAAAGCTGAACAAAAGAGAATTAATGAAGAAGAAGCTGCAAGACAACAGTTTGAAAAAAAAGAAAGGATTCGTAAGATTGCAACAAATAAAATTGGTCAAAGATCATTGCAAAGCACAGAATTAGAAGATTTTACAGGTTTTAGACGTTTGAATAAAACTAAAAATATGGGAGGTGGCTACAATGCGTGATGGTTATGGTGGTGATGCCGATCCAGCACCTTCAGGTGGCACAAAAAATCGTGCTGAATATCAAAAGGTTATGAACAGATACAAGAAAGCCAAAGGTAGATGGCAAAATTGGTCTGATATATGGGAAGAGATTTATGATTACGTTTTACCACATAGAGAAAGTTTCTTTGGTGAATATGCTGGTCAAAGACGTACAGAAAATATTTATGATGAAACAGCAGTAACTGGACTCCCTAGGTTTGCCTCAAGACTTCAGCTTGGCTTTTTTCCTCCAAATGGTCGAGCTTTTAAACTTGCCCCAGGACCTGAGTATCCACAAGATCAGATTAACTCACAAGTTTTAAGAGAGTTAGATGATATTACAGAGTTACTACATGAAGGACTAAGGAATAGTAATTTTAATTCTGAGTTTCATGAAGGATTACAAGACCTTGGTATTGGTACAATGAATATGCTTGTTGAATCAGGACGTTTTGTTGGCGATCTCCATTTTACTGCTGTACCACCAAATAACGTGGCACTTTTATCAGGTGCTATGGATCAAGTTACTGATTGGTTTAGATGGAACTATGATTGTGAAATCACTGACATAAAGCATAGATATCCTGATGCCAAGTACAGTAAAGATATGGAGCTTATTCAGAAAAGAGATCCACATAGAAAAACTAGAATAATAGAAGCTACTATGTTTGATAGTGATGATAAGTTCAAAGATGAATATACATACTACCTCATTTCAGAAACAGACAATCATATACTTCAACAACAAAAGCTAAAAGGCAAAGGGTCATTACCTTGGTTAACGACTAGATGGTCAAAATCAGGTATGGAAGTATGGGGCAGAGGTCCTGTATTACAAGCAATGCCAGCAATCAAAACATTGAATCTTACTGTTCAGCTAATATTAGAAAATGCTGAAATGGCAATAGGAGGTGCATATGTTTATGACGATGATGGAGTATTTAATCCTGATAATATTACTATACAGCCTGGGACATTTATACCACGAAGCCCTGGGTCAACTTTAGAATCTTTACAAAGTCCAGCACGATTTGATGTTGGTCAACTTATACTGGAGGATATGAGAAGAAATGTCAGGAAGGCTATGTATATTGATGAACTCGATTCAAGAGCAAATGCGAAAACACCATTGTCAGCAACAGAAGTTTCAGAAAGGCTTGCTGACGTGGCAAGAGATATGGGAGCAGTCGCAGGACGAATGCAGAAAGAATTTCTCCACCCATTGGTTGAGAGAATTGTTTACATCTATTCGAAACAAGGTATCTTGGATATACCAAAAGTTGATGGTAGGGAAATAAGAATTGTACCTGTTTCTCCATTACTAAGGGCTCAAGATCAACAAGATGTTGCTGACTTTGTTAGATTTCAGCAAACTGTATCTGGAACATTTGGTCCTGACATAACACCAGCACTGTATAATCAAGAAGAAGTAATAAGATATCTTGCATCTAAGTTTGGTGTAAAAGAAGAATTATTGGCTAGTAGAGATGAAGTACAAGGGAACATTGATATGGCATTACAATTAATGCAACAACAACGAGGACAATAATGAAAAAGGAAAAAATCAATGCATCTGTCGATGGTCGAAGTTACACTGCTGAAGTTGAAGCTGATCTTAATAATAAAGCCTATGCTCTTTTTGGTTCAGGGATTGGCAAACTGTTCCTTCAGTATTTGGAAAACATCACAACGGGCAACGTTCATGGTGCTGGAGTACAAATCGAAAGTCTTGCTCACTTTGAAGGTCAGAGGTGGGTCGTGGCATTAATAAAACATAGAACTGAACAAGGGAGGATCAATGGCGAGCAAACCAACCAATCCTAAACTATATGCTAGAGCAAAAGCAATTGTAAAAGCAAGAGTGAAGAAATGGCCATCAGCATATGCTAGTGGTCAACTTGTTCGTTTATATAAGAAAATGGGTGGTAAATATAGGTCAGCATGAGTCTTACTAAGTGGTTCAATGAAAACTGGGTAGATATATCCACAAAGAAAGATGGCAAGCACCCTAAGTGTGGTAGAAAGATGGGTGATGGTAGAAAATATCCTAAATGTGTACCATCATCTAAAGCTGCAAGAATGAGTGTTAAAGAGAAAAGAGCAGCTGTTGCAAGAAAGAGAAAGACAAACCCTGAGAGTGGTGGTAAAAAACCAACATATGCAAGGACGTAGATCATGGCAAAAACACCAGCATGGCAAAGAAAAGAAGGCAAAAATCCAAGTGGAGGACTCAATGCCAAAGGAAGAGCAAGTCTACGTCGTCAAGGGAAGAATATCAAACGTCCAGTTTCTGCGAAAGAAGCAAAGAAAAGTCCAAAAGCAGCTGCTAGACGTAGATCGTTCTGCAAAAGAATGATGGGAATGAAAAAGAAATTGACTAGTAAAAAGACTGCTAATGATCCAAATAGCAGAATTAATAAAGCGTTAAGAAAGTGGGACTGTTAAATAGGAGAAGATATGTCTAATGAGCAAGAAGTCGTTACAGAAAGCAATGAAAGCCAAGATCAACAAGAAGGAGTTGAAGTCCAGAGTGCAAAAGACTCAGGAGAACAAAACGAAGTTGAGCAAAAAGACTCAACCGAAAGACCTGAGTGGCTTGACCCTAAGTTCGAAACCCCTCAACAATTACAGACAAGCTATAAGCAATTGGAAACAAAATTTCATACAAGGCGTGATGAAATTAAAGCAGAACTTGTTGAAGAGATTAACCAAGAAGCTTCCAAAGATGTTCCAGTAAGTGCTGGTGATTATAAAATTGAAATTAAAGATGAAGAAGGTAATGACGTAGCTATACCTGATGACGATCATATGCTGGGCTGGTTTAGAGAAAAAGCACACGATATGGCTTTAACTCAAGATGAGTTTTCTGACTTTGTTAGTGAGTATCTTACGCAACAAGCACAATCAGGTCCTGACTGGAATGTTGAATCAGAAGCACTTGGTGAACACGCAGATAGAAGGCTTGAAAGAGTTGATACTTGGGCAAATAGTGTATTTACAGAAGAAGAATATAATGTTTTTGCTGGTATTCCAGCTTCAGCTGGTATGGTTAAGCTGTTTGAAGGCATCATGGAGCTAAATGGTCAACCAAAGTTTAATATGACATCTACTACTGAGTTTCAGGAAACTGTGACTAGAGAAGATCTTATGGCTGCTCAAAGAGATCCAAAGTATTGGCAAAATGGTGGAGATCCATCTCATGTAGCAAAAGTAAGAGCCATGTCAGCACAATTAGCAAAACAGAAACAAAGTAATGTGAATTAACAAAGTTTCTTTTTTCTGAAACATTGTAATTACTAGAAGGCTCGTAGAACTACTTAGAGGCCCAGTAATGGAATAACTTCAAGGTAGTAGTGAAGCGAATAACCAGAATAGTATAAATATTAACCTATAACGGAGGCTATAATGGCTTTAAATACCATAAGCACTTCCTTTATTGAGGAGTTTGAATCTGGAGTACACGTTGCTTATCAACGTATGGGTTCAAAACTTAGGAATACTGTTCGTACTAGAAATGGTGTTAAGAACAAAACAACATTCCAAAAAATCGGTAAAGGTTTTGCTACTACTAAAGCAAGGCATGGTAACGTAGCACCAATGAATCTTGCACATACCAATGTATCTGTTACAGTTGAGGATTTCTTTGCTGGTGAGTGGGTCGATGATCTAGATCAGTTAAGAATCAACCATGACGAGATGCAAGTTGCACAACAATCAGGTGCATATGCTCTAGGTAGAAAAACTGATGAACTTATTCTGAATCAGATGACTACCACAACATCAGCGCATGATGAAACTTCTAACGGAATAACTTTAACCTGGGCATTAGAGCTTATGGAAAAGTTTGGTAACAATAGTGTGCCTGATGATGGTCAGAGATACGCAGTTGTTGGTTGGGAGCAATGGTCGCAACTAATGGCAATCGATCAATTCTCAAGAGCAGAATATGTCGGTGAAGCAGATCTTCCTTTTCCAAATGGTGTAACTGCCAAAAGATGGTTAGGCTTTATGTGGTTTGCACATTCAGGTCTAACTGAAACAAATGGATCAGGAGCAGCTGGTACAACACACAGAGAGTGTTTTGCTTACCACAGAGATGCTGTTGCTCATGCAATCGGTACAGATATCACTTCAAATATGCAATATCACAACGATAAAGACAGTTATTTTGTATTAAACAAAATGCAACAGAATGCAGTCTTAATCGATGCTGAGGGTGTATTTGAAATGGAACTAAAGAAATAGGAGGTAGACATGGCGTTAGTTCAAGCAGACTTAAGTTTAGTTTCCTATGCTGGTAATGGGTTCCATATCTGGAATTACAAATCATCTGGTGACAACCTAAACACAATAGATACAGCTGGATATTTTAATGCATTAGTCAATGAGATGAATGTTGGCGATGTAATATTTATCAATGCATCTAATGGTTTTGGTATCACAACTGTCGTATCAAATGACGGATCAGCAATTGACACTGCTGATATCGTTAGCATGACTTCGGACAGTAGATAATGGCTAAGAAACCAACTAAAACTAAGGAGGTGGCTGTAAAGGCCACTTCCTCACATAAAGTAACAACATCAAATGGTACTGTGTATACAGTAAAGTTTGGAGATAAAGTTAAACTTGGGAGTAGAGTAGATGCCAAAGCATAGCAAACCTAAACCTAATAATAAAATGATGGGTAAAAAGAAAAAAAATGGCAATGATGAAAGTATGCTAACTGCCAAACAAAAGAGTTTACCTGATGATCTTAAGAAAAAAATTATAGAATCAAAAAAGAAGGAGATGGCATAATGAAGAAAAAAGGAAAAGGTAAGGGTAAAGGTAGAGGTTACTAATTGAAAGTTGATAAAAAAACTGCTGAGAAACTTGTTGTAAGATCAATTACAAGAGAAAAGATTGCTGCTGATAAATTATATCAACCTAGCAAGACACCTCAACAAGATTTTGCTAAAAATGCAGATAAACTATTAAAAACTTCTACTGCAAAAACAAGATTAGGATTTGGTTTAAAAAAACGAGGATTACTTACACCAACAAATGCGAATAGAGAAAAAGCAGTTGCAAGATTATATAAAGAAACATTAAAGGGCAATGTCAGTCTTGATAGAGGTGATAGAATGATGAGGCACTTTAATATCTATGAAGATAATCAAAATAAAAAAAAGTATAATCGTGGTGTTTTTGCAAAAAAAATTCTAAAGACTATGGGTAAAATTTCTCCAGCTGGAATAGTTGGAGCAATTATGCAACCCAAAGAAGTTGGTGATGCTACTTTGAAAAAAATGCAGAATCAATATGTAAAGGTTAAGTAATGCCACAAACAGCTAAGACGGATATTGAGGTAGCACAAAGAGCTATGGTTATGGTGGGCATGGAGCCACTTTCATCATTTACAGAGGGAACTGATGAAGCCTTAGTTATGAATACAAGCTATGAAGATATTGTCGAAGATTGTTTAGCACAAAATAATTGGAACTTTGCTACTGGTCAAAAAGTATTATCTAGATTAGCTGATACACCAGTAGATCGTTGGTCAGCTGCTTATGCTTTACCTACAGAACCAGCAGTTGTCCAAGTTCAAACTGTAACAATAGATGATGCAGTTCAGCAATATGATATATATGAAAGAGCAATCTATCTCAATGCTAATGAGAATGATAGAGTAGTTCTAAATTATATATTTAGAGTTGATACACAATATTGGCCACCAGCATTTACTTTATGGGTTATATATCGCCTTGCATCAGTTTTGGCTTTAGCAGTTACAAGAAAAGGTGATATAGCAAGATCTTACAGTCAATTAGCTGAAGTGCAGTTTAGAAGAGCAAAAGCTAGAGATGCACAACAGGTAACCACACAACAAGTTGCTCTCAGTAGATTTCATAGAATAAGACTTGGATCAGGTATTTATGCAAAGATCGAAGGAGAAACAACGAGTTGAATGAATGGCATTATTAAGACAGTTTACTACAAATTTTTCATCAGGGGAGTTATCCCCTCTTTTGTCATCTAGAGTAGATGCTGAGGCTTACAGAAATGGAGCTTTTAGACTCCGTAACGTAAGGTTAAAGGCTCAGGGTGGTTGCACTAGGCGACCTGGGCTTAGATACCTTCAGACCCTCGCAAATGAGGACTATCAGGCAGAACCATACGTTTATGATGAAGATGAAGCTTATATTCTGCTTTTTAGTAATACAAAACTAAGAATAGTAGATATAACAGACCCAACAAATCTTTTACAAACAATAACAAGTTGTCCTTGGACCACTGCAATGATTGGCAGTTTAGTTGTAACTCAAAGTGGTGATACCATGTTTATCACTCACCCTGATATGCCAATGCAAGAACTGACAAGAACTAGTGCAACAAATTTTGCAAGATCTGCATATGAGTTTGACACATCATCAGGTATGAAGTTTCAACCATATAATAAATTTGCAGCTGGCAGTGTTACAATTACCCCTAGTGGTACAAGTGGATCGGTAACATTAACAGCTAGTGCTACTGCATTTACTTCAGCATATAATGGTTTGTATCTAAGATTAGTTGATTCAGCTAATACAGTACGTCATGCACTAATAACAAATTATACAAGTGGCACACAAGTTACTGCTACCTTATCAGGAGCTTTAGCAAATACAAATGCCATAACAGAATGGGCAGAACCAGTATTTAGTTCTGTCAGAGGATTTGCAAGAACAGTTACATTACACGATCAACGTTTGATATTTGGGGGGAGCAGAGATTTACCAAACTTTCTATTTATGTCAAAGATAGCAGAGTTTACTAATTTTGATATAGGTATAGGAAATGACGATGAATCTATCCAAATACAAATTGCAGAGAACCAAGTCTCAGAGATCAAAGCTATGCAATCATTTCGATTTCTTACAATCTTTACATCTGAGCAAGAACTCTTTGTGCCAACTAGTGAGAACAAACCTCTTACACCCTCGACCATTACAGTTAAGAAACAAACAAGCTATGGCTCAGGAACTGTCCAGCCTCAGGAGTTTGATGGAGCTATAGTTTTTTTAACTAAGTCAAAAGGTGCTATAAGAGAATTTATATTTTCAGATATATCTCAAGCATATAACTCTGATTCAATTACATTATTATCAGAGCATATTATTGGAACACCAACTGCAATTGAAGCACAAAGAGAGTCATCAGACCAAATGGAAGGCTACTTATATCTTCTGAATGCAGAAGGTCATATGCCTGTATTTATGTCTATCAGAAAAGAGAAAGTTCAGGGTTGGGTAAGATATGACACAACTGGTAATTTTAAAAATATAGTTAATGTAAATAGACAAATATATACAGTAGTAGAAAGAACGATTAATAGTGCTACTGTTAAGTCACTAGAGTTATTTTCAAATGACTATCATTTAGATATGGCATCACAACAAACTGCAAGTGCAACCAATACATGGACAGTAAGTCATTTACCTAATACACAAGTACAGGTCAAATCAGGTAATTATAGCTTAGGAACATTTACTACAAATGGTAGTGGACAAGTTACTCTTAATGATACAGTTACTTCTGTAGAAATAGGTTTGGCATATACACCTGAAATAACGACCTTGCCACCTGAAATGCAATTACCTGATGGAGTAAGCGTTGGTCAAAAAAGGAGAGTTGTTAGAGCAGTGCTTGATCTTGTTACAACTCTTAATGTCAAAGCTGGTGGTACAAGAATATTACTAAGATCAGTTACTGATGATTTTTCACAAGAAACTACACCTATTACACAAAGAAAAGAAGTGTATTTACTAGGTTGGTCAAAAGAGGGTAGAGTGACAGTAACACAAGAAGAACCATTACCATTAACATTAAATGGTATATTACTTGAGGTAGAAGTATAATGGGTGCAGTTGGATATGGAATAAGTGCTGCTTTATCAATAGCAGCTGCTATGAAGGCAAAAGAAGCATATGCCTTACAAGCTAAGCAATCACAAGAAGCTGCTGATATGGCTGGCATTCAAGCAGATCAAGAGGCTATTAATAGAACTGCACAACTCAATGCACAACTTGCTGCTATCTCAGCGACTGCATCTGCTGGTGGTGTTACAGTAGGTACAAGTGGTAGTTTCAAAAATTTAAAAAGAAGAGAAACTAAACTAGCTAGTGATGACGTATCTGCTATAAAATTAATGGGTAGACAAAATAGAAGAAAATTTATGCTAGATGCTAAAAACCAAAAACTAAAAGGAGATGCTGCTCTTATTGGTGGTTTAGCAAGTGCAGCTTCAAGTGGATCTAAAGCATACTATGCAAATAAAACAGGAAAAGGGTAATGGCAATAAAAAGAACAATAACTAGAAGATATGGTGTAAGACCAGTTCAAATGGACGTATCATCTGGTGCTTTAAGTTTAGCTAAAGCTACAGAAACTGTTGCTAACACAGTAAGCAATGTTACTAAATTTATTGACGATAACCAATTTCAAGAAGCTGTTTTGAATGCTGAGATACAAGGTAGACGAGTAGGATCACAGACTATAACAGATAAAAATGGTAATACTATTCCTAAGCCATTAGATCAGATGACTCTTAATTCTTTTACTGCTGATATCTACAACAAAGCCAATATAAGAAAAGCACAACAGTATTTCAAAAAAGAAGCTATAAATAGTTATGGGCTTGCATTACAAAATCATGCCATTGATGTCGCTAGTAAATCATTCTTGGAGAATGGTGGTAAGGTAAATGAACAAGGCAAGTTAATTGTACAAAATGCTGGTGATAGCTATATCGATGGAATCAAGAAACAAGTAGCACCTGAAGTCTTTGATGTCATAAGTCCTGCAATTAGTAAAATATGGGGTCAAGCTTCTAGAAAAGCATCAGCGCAACAAATCAAAGATGTAAAAGAAACTGCATTAATAGAAGCACAAAAACATATAAATCATGTTCTAAACTTAGAAGTTGATCTTGTTACAAATGGTGGTGAAGATGTTGATGTTGAGTTTATAGAAAATGAGAAAGCAAGAGTATTTGAAATAATTGAAAATAACTCCTCAAGTAGAGCCGAAGCTGAAAAAGTTAAAATTAAATATAATCAAATGCTACAAAACAATGTGTCAATAAATGCAGTAGATCTTGCATATCAATCAGGTACATCAATAGCAGATATGATTAAGATGGCTATTGATACTCGTAAAGCTTTTGAAAATGATCCAAATATTGATGGCGATGCTGTTGAGTCAGCTATGAGAGGTAAGATAGCAATATACGAGGCTATGAAAACTGACGAAAGACAAGAGGCATCTAGAATAAGCAAATCAAAAGGTTATCAATATCAAATAAATATTATGAATGGTATACCAGTTACAAATGCACAAATTGAAGAATTAGAATTATCAGACCAAGTAAGTTTTTTAAAATTTAAAAATACATTTCAAAAAACAACCGATACAAAAATTAATAAAGTATTTAATGATAAAATAGCATTAAAAATAAGTGTTCTTGATAATAATTTAGTTCAACCAAAAGTCATTGAAGTTGAGGGCGATCAAACACCTAGAACAATTTTAAAACGTATGGCAGAGGTTGAAGCAGTTAATGAACTTAATAATTTGTACAACCATAAAGATACTTCTTTACCAAATAAAAAAGCAATTTTGAAAGTCATAAATAAAGTTGCAACTCGTCAACTTGAACAAGACAATGATGCATTTGCTGCAAATATGGAAAGAATGCTAGATGGAAGTGAGAATACAGTAATGCTTAATCCTAATGATCTTACAAAAGAATCTTATGTCAGAGAGTTAGAAAACAAAGGCATTATCGGTATTGGCCCTGGGTTTGCTTATACAAGAAAATCATGGCAACAAAGAGTAAATAATTATAGAACTGATTACATAAAAAAACAGAAAGAAATATATCAGTTAAGTAAAATTGGTATAAATCAAAAACTTGGTTTGGGATTGAATCAAACACAAAAGACAGCTGTAGAAGATAAAATTCTTGCAACAAGTTTCATGTTAGATGGCCAACGTGTTGACTACAATATTATGAGTTCTAATGACACCATTAGAGAAGAGTCAATGAAATACTATTCACAAGTTGTTCAAAGTTTTGGTTACGTACCAAGAGTCTTGCAAACTGCTTTTGAGGGCATCAAAACTAGTGGTAATGACGAAAATTTTGCAATGATTAAGATGATGTATTCAACAATGAAATCAGCAATCATTAAAAAATATGGTCAAGCAAAAAGAAAAGATGGCGAAGTTCAGTTCAATCTTATAATGGAAAATAGTGGTGTTTCTGTACCACTTATGGAATCTGCAATGACATATTCTGATTATAAAGAGTTTGCAACTGCACATTCAGGTGAATCAATTAATAGAAGTTTATCTGACTATTTTAGAATTGATGGATCTACTGACGATGAAGTATTTGATCGTGGATTTCAAGTTGTAAAAAACTATTTAGACTCATTTGCATTTACAAGATTATTTAAAGAGGCTGTAGGTGGTGATCCTGACGAAGATGCTGCATTACTTGCTTATGTTGCTCAAAGTGGTGCAAGTGATTTTGATGAAGCTATTATACAAGACCCATCAATAAAGAGTGAAATGATTAAGCTGGTTAAATTACAAATTACAAGAAAAGATGTCACACCAGATCGTGAGGGTTTAACATCTGCAATACATCATGCATTTTATAAACTTGCTCCACATCTTAGCATTCATCAAGATGATTCTGGGCAAGCATACCTTATTAAAGGCAATAGTATTTTGAGAGAAGCTCAATCAACTATACCAGCTGGTGGGCCTACGCTTACATTGCAAACTATCAAAGATGATATGATAGAAAACTATAATAAAAGTTTTGGTGGTGGATCACAAGATCCGTTAGTACAAGAAGCTATCGATAAAGGTGACATCATGTTTATTGGGAACAATGATGGTGTAGGCGATCAGACATACAGAGTTGTAGTGCCAACTGGAGATGGTCGATATGAAGTTTTAGCAAACAACTATAGATGGAATTATCAAGGATCACAGTTAGAAAAAGACTACTATTTAGCTATTGATAAAATAGAGAATGAGCCAATAAGAAGAATGCTTAATAGTGTAAACTTTATGTCTAAGAATGTTCTAGAACAAACTATGGGTGCAATAGCTTCTTCACGAGATTATAGCAAGGGTTTTCAAAAACTTGTTAATGCTTATAACTCTATGGCAAGTGCTATAAATAGAGCCCCTATACAATATTCTGAAATATTACCATACCTTCAACTTGATGGATCTCAAGATGAGCTTGATGGATATTTTGATGAGTTTCTTGCATTAGGGTTTACTACTAGATGATTGAAGCACATTTAAAACCAATTACAGATAAAATAAGAGATACTATTTCTGAAGAAGAGGTAAATAATGTCGCAACATATAATGATGTTTATAAAAGTCCTTTAGTTGCACCTGAAGATTTTAGTTTTGGTGAATCATTTGGTGCTGGCTTCAGGCAATATGCACCAGCACAAGCTATTATGAGAATGATAGAAAACTCAGACTTTGTAGATGATCCATCTTATGATCCAATGAAAGACACACAAATACCTAAAGGATATGAATGGAGATTTATTAATAGTGCAAGTGAACAAGAAACAACTATAAGACTTAAAAGATTAAAAGATGATCTTAGAGATTTAGAGATCATTGAAAATGGTAATCTCTTAGCAGTAGGTTTAGGTGGACTTGTTTCTCCACTAACCCTTGCCCCTATAGGAACATTTAAAACATTATCTCAATCTAGTTTTCTCCGTAGATTTATAGGTAGTGCCACCTTTACTGCTGCTTTATATGCTCCTGAAGAATTATTAATAGCGACACAAAACATGGGTAGATCTGAAATAAGCCAGACTTTAATACCTTTAGCTGGAGCATCTTTAATTGGTGGAACAATAGGTGGTGCTTTTGGTAAACGTATAACTGGCAATATAAATCCAGCAGAAGAATTGGCACAAGAAGGTGAGTCTGGTATTTTTCGTAGTGCTGGAGCTGCTGTTGATCCTAGTAATCCACAAGTTCTAAGACAATCATTAGAAGCAGAAGGATTAGCAGAAACTGGTATAGCATTAGAAAAACTAAAATGGAATCCAGTAACTAGACTCACTCAAAGTGCAAGTTTAGCATCTAGAAAAGTTGCATCTTCACTAGTTGATTTTGGTGGTGTAATTCAAAAGAAAGTCCAGGGTGGTAAAGTTACAGGTGTTGCACAGGAACAATCTGCTGAAACAAACTTTAGAACAATTTATCTAAGTTCTCTTTTAGATGCTATAAGAGTAAGTGATACTGCATATCTTGCATATAGAGGGATTACTGCTAAGGCTGGTGATATTGGTAGATCTGTGCAAATGCTTGGTCAAAAAAGTAAAGACTTTATACAACGCAATGATTCATTAACTGAATTTGATTTTCGTACAAGAGTAGCAAAAGCTATGAGAAATGGTGATGCTGATGAAATAACAGACTCAGCTACACCATATGTCAATCAAGCAGCTGTAGGATATCGTAAACATTTAGATATGATAAAAAAGAATGCTGAAGATACAAAGCTGTTCGAACTTGATTTAGCTAAGAAAATCAGAGGGTTAGAAGCAAAAATAGCTGAAGGCAAAGCTAGTCCTGAAGAATTGGTGCAAGCAAAAAATTTATTAAGAAAAATTAGATCAGAAGGTGTTCTTACAAATACAGCATTAGGGTACGTTCCTAGAGTGCCAAGAATAGATAAGATAGAAAAAAATGCTGAGTTATTCAAACGTATAGTTAGTAACTGGGCAATCAACCATTTTCCTAATATGACAAGATCTCGTGCAAATGAATATGCAGACAATATTATATTAAATTATACTAAGAGCAAACCATTTTACAATTTAGATGAAGGCACATCACAAATAGATTGGATTACTCAAGCTAGTGGTACAAAAGCTAGAACATTTGAAATACCTGATAAACTTATAGAAGATTTCTTGGAAAACGATATAGAGGTTCTTATTAGGCATCATACAAAAACAATGGGTACAGATATTGAGCTAACAAGAAAGTTTGGCGATGTTTCTATGTCAAAGGTTCTTGATGAAGTTACTCAAGAATATGAAGGTCTTATAAGACAAGCTACTTCTGTTGCAGAAAAACAAAAGTTAAAAAAAGCACTTGCAGATGATCTGAGAGATATAAGAGGTCTAAGAGATAGAGTTAGAGGCACATTCGGTGCATCAAAAGATCCACATAATATGGCAAGTCGTTTTGTAAGACAAATGAAATCATTTAATGTCTTAGTTGGCATGGGTGGAGCAGCTATATCTTCTATACCTGATGTAATTAGACCGATAATGACAGAGGGTTTTAAAAATGTTTTTGAGCATGGATATAGACATATGTTCAAAAGCCAAAGGTCTACAATTAAAAAAATGTTAACTAAAGAGGCAAGACAAGCTGGCATTGCAGTTGATGCTGCATTAGGTCTAAGAGCAAGTGCATTTTCTGATGTAGGTGATCTTTTTGGAAGTAGATATGCAATGGAAAGAGCATTGAATACATCTACAGGAATATTCTTTCTTATCAATGGGTTAAACTATTGGAATCAGGCAATGAAAGAATTTGCAAGTAATATCATCACGTTAAGAATGACAGAAGCAATTATGAAGGATTTTCAAAGACTTAATGCTAAAGATCGACAAAAACTATTAGCCAATGGCATTGATGGCAATGAAGCATTTAGAATGCAACAACTTATTAGACAGCATGGACAAAGAGTAGATGGTGAATGGGTGCCAAATACTGCTCTTTGGGAAGATCAGTTGTTAGCAAGAAAGTTTAGAAATGCACTGAATCAATCTGTTGAAAGAACAATCATTACCCCAGGTGCTGGTGATCGTGCATTATGGACATCTACTGAAATGGGATCATTGATTACTCAGTTCAAAGGATATGGTCAAGGAGCTACTGTTAGACTTCTTACATCTGGTCTACAAGAAAAAGATGCTGCTTTTTGGCAAGGTGCAATACTTTTAGTTGGCATGGCATCATTGGTGAATGAATTTAAAAAGAAACAATATGGTATAGATAAAGAACAATCCTATTCTGAACTACTTGCAGATGCCATTGATAGAAGTGGGGTATTAGGTTTCTTCACAGATATAAATAATTCTATAGAAAAACTTTCAGACTATAAATTAGGTCTAAGACCAATGATGGGTAAGAAAGAATCTTATCTACCATTTGGAGCTAAAATGGGTGCAATATTTGGTCCAGCAGCCTCTAACACCATAACTGCTGGTGGTGTTGCTACAGATATTTTAACTGGAGAAGCTGATGATAGCACTCTTAGAAGTTTACGTTTTATAACTCCTACAGGAAATCTGCCATACCTTGATCCTATATGGGATAATATTATGGCAGCTGATAGGAAGTGATGTGAATTGATTAAATATTTATTAACAGTAATGGTATTAGCATGGCTGAGTTAACTAAAAGACAAAAAGATACAATGAAAAAACATAGTGTGCATCATACAAAAAAGCACATGAAGTTTATGTCAACAAAAATGAAACAAGGCATGAGTTTTACTAAAGCACATAAACTAGCTATGAAAGAGGTAGGTAAATAATGGCTACTATATCAATTGGTGACAATGATGCTAGAATACAACATACAATAGGAAGTGGTGGTAATACTGCAAACGTAACACAGTTTCCTATAGACTTCCCATTTTTTTCATTAGATGACATTAATGTTATTATCACTGATAGCTCAGGAACAGATACAACAATTACAAGAGGAACTGGATCTAATACTTTTGCTGTAACTGGAACTGCTGTTGAAGATGGATTTTCAGGTGGTAATATTACACTAGGCTCTGTGTACACAAGTGTTACAGTCACTATTTTTAGAGATATTGATGTTGAAAGAACAAGTGACTTTGCAACTAGTGGTCCATTTAATATATCAAGCTTGAATACAGATCTTGATAAAATTTATGCGATTATGCAAGAAATTGAGAATAAAAATTCTCGTTCATTAACAATGGCAGAATCAGATGATGCAAGTGAAATATCATTACCAAATAAAGCTGCTAGAAAAGGTAATGTATTAGCATTCAACGCAACAACAGGAGCAGCAGAAGCTGGCCCATCTATTGGTTCTATTACAACAGTATCAGCACAATCAGCTAATATTAATACAGTAGCTGGAATTAGTGCAAATGTAACTACTGTGGCTGGCATAGCTTCGAATGTTGGGACTGTAGCTGGTATTGCAAGCAATGTTTCTACAGTTGCTGGAGTTGCAAGTAATGTTACTACAGTCGCTGGCATTCAAGCAAATGTTACTACAGTAGCTGGGATTGCTAGTGACGTTACAGCTGTTGCTGGTATATCAAGTGACATTGCAGCAGTAGAAAACATAAAAGCCAACGTCACAACAGTGGCTGGTATTTCTAGTAATGTAACTACTGTTGCTGGGATTTCGGCTAACGTAACGACAGTAGCTGGAATATCTTCCAACGTAACAACAGTCGCTGGTATAAATCAAACCCATTTATCTAATGTGTCAGGAGTAGCCTCTAATGTTGCAATACTTGGTACATCTGATGCAGTATCTGATTTAAATACATTAGCTGCAATTTCAAGTGATATAACATCGTTAGCTAATTCTCTTGAAAAAACATATACAGTTACTGTTGCAAACCCTGGGTCTGGTAACGTATTTGTTCTTGATAGTGCTAATGCACCATCTATTGAGATGTTTAGAGGCAACACATATATCTTCAATCAAAATGATGCGACTAATGATGGACACCCACTTGTGTTCAAAAATGGCAGTTCTGCTTATGAAGTTGGGGTTACTTACTTTCTAAATGGATCTGCAACTACACAGTCAAACTACGTTAATACAACGACATTTAATGCTGGCCGATCATCAGGTGATAGAAAAATACAGATAGAGGTTGCGACTACAGCACCATCATCTGGATTAAGATATTACTGTTATGTACATGGAAATGGTATGGGTAATACCATTACAGTAAAAGACAGCAATATATCTTTAGTAGCTGGTTCAATTGCTAATGTAAACTCAGTTGGTGGTGCATTAACTAATGTTAACACAGTTGCTGGATCAATCTCCAATGTTAATACTGTCGCATCTGCAAATTCTAATATTACAACAGTTGCTGGTGCAAACACAAATATCACAACAGTAGCTGGCTCTATTACAAATGTTAATAATGTTGGTGGGTCAATATCAAACGTTAATACTGTTGCATCAAATATTTCAGGTGTGAATAGTTTTGCTGATAGATATAGAGTAGCAAGTTCAGCACCAACCTCGTCATTAGATATAGGTGATCTTTACTTTGATACTACAGCAAATGAATTAAAAGTATATAAATCAAGTGGTTGGGCAGCTGCTGGGTCAACTGTTAATGGAACTTCTGCTAGATTCACATATAATATAACTGGAACACCTACAACATTGACAGGTGCATCAGGAACTGGCTTTGCAGAAGCAAATGGAGAAACATTAGCATATGATGCTGGGTTCATTGATGTCTACCTAAATGGTGTAAAACAAGTAAATGGTACTGATGTAACAGTCACATCAGGTACTTCTGTAGTTTTTGCCAATGCATTATCAAATGGTGATACAGTCGATATTGTTGCATTTGGTACATTCAATGTTGCTGCAATAAATGCAAACAATATCAATGCTGGCACAATACCCAATGCTAGATTCCCAGCTACTTTACCAGCTATAAGTGGAGCTAATCTAACAAATTTAGATGCTAGTGATTTAGCAAGTGGCACAGTTCCGATAGCAAGAATAGGTACTGGCACTAAAAACAACACAACTTTCCTAAGAGGCGATAATACATTTACAACTATAGACTTATCAACATTAAGTCCTTTAGCTGGTAGTTCAAGTTTAGTTACAACTGGTGCATTAGATTCAGGATCAATAACAAGTGGATTTGGTAATATTGATGTTGGTTCAAGTACTATCACAACAACTGGGGCTATATCAGGTGGCTCAGCTACACTTACTGGTGCATTAAATGCCAAAGGTGGTGCAGTATTCAATGAAGATGCAGCAGATGTAGACTTTCGTGTTGAGAGTAGTAATGATCCCAATCTTTTAGTTGTAGATGGAGGATCTGATTTTGTTTCTATCGGAGAATCTTCTCAAGTAAATGGTGGTAAGTTAAGTATTGCGACATCTGCTGGTAGTTCTATTTTATCACTTTTAACTAGATCAACAACAGATAGTGATGAACCATTTATAGTTTTACAAAAATCATCAACAGATAGTGGTAACTTTGCAGCAACAGTAGATGGAGAAGCATTAGGTTCAGTTAAATTTAGAGGTGTAAATACTTCTAATGTTTCAGATATTGGCGCTGAAATAAATGTAGTGCAAAACGGAACTTCATCAACTTCTGTACCTACTGATATAAAGATCCGTACCAATGAAGCAGAACGTATGGTTATTAAAAGCACCACTGGTCTAATTAAATACAATGGTGCATTTGTCTATTATTTTAGAGGAAGTGTAAATAACAATGCCTCAGTTTCAATAGATGTACCTGATATAACAAGTGCTGGAGCTACAATGGTTACTGCTTTTTATACACACCATGCTATACAGAATTATGGTGCATCAAGAATATCAGTTCTTGGAATGTATATTGGAGGAGTTGTATCAACTCACGATGTACAAAATATAACTTCATCAGGTGGTGGTTCATGGTCATACAGTTCACCTGGCAATAATGTACTTAGAATAACTAAAAATGCTGGAACATATATAGGTGGTGGACACTATGTTGTCAAAGTTGAAACATTCAATGGTCCTTCATAGGAGTAAAAATGTCAGAAATCGTAATATTTAATAAATCAGATAATTCTTTTTTAATGTCATGTAATGGAGTTCCAAGTGATATTTATAAAGATGAAACAAAATATGTTATTGCAAAAGTTCCTGAAGGTGAGGTTTTTGACTTAGCATATACTTACACTCATAAAGATGGTGTTGCAATCAAAGGTGATCTTGCACCAGTTGATAAAGATGCAGAAAAAAAATTAATAGATGAATGGAAAGCTCAACAGTATCAAAGAGATAGACAAGAAGAATATCCTGATATAGTAGATCAACTTGATGATCTATATCATAATGGTATTGATGGCTGGAAATCTACAATCAAAGCAATTAAAGATAAATATCCAAAGGGTTAACAAATGACAAGAGCAAGAAGTATTGGAGAAATATTAACTGGTGATGTCAACCTAGCTGGTAATGTAACTGCTACCACACAAACAGCTGGTAACAATACTACAAGGCTTGCTACTACAGCATTTGTAACAACAGCAGTTGGTAATGCTGAACCATTTCCATCAGGTACATCAATGTTATTTCAACAAACTTCTGCACCTACTGGTTGGACAAAGCAAACAACTCATAATGATAAAGCATTGAGAATTGTAACTGGTTCTGTTGGAACTGGTGGTAGTGTCGCATTTAGCACTGCTCTAGGATCAGGTGCAACAGTTGCTGGTGGCGCTGTTAGTGGTTCACCTGATGCTAGTAGCTTAAGTGTAAGTATTAGTGGTAATATAGCTAATCATACCTTGACAGTTAACTCTATACCAAGCCACTCACACACTTTGGCATATTATAAAAATCAATCCCCAGGACCAGTTGGTAGTGGTAATGGCCTATATGATAGACCTGGCAGTACAAACCCTGGCAACTATATAAATAATGGTAATAGAGCAACGAGCAATACTGGTAATGGTGGGGCTCACAGTCACAGTCATAATCTTAGTGGTAGCATGAGTGGTAATATCGGTGCTGGTAACTTAGCAGTCGGTGCATCTACTGCTGTAATAAATGTTAATTATGTTGACTTCATCATAGCTAATAAGGATTAATATGAAGTTACAAGTTGAAGAAAATTGTCCACTAAATAATTTTGAAAAATGTAAACAATTTCAATGTGCATGGTTTGTACAAATGAAAGGCACAAATCCAAATGACGGAAAAGAAGTTGATGAATATGCTTGTGCAGTAGCTTGGTTACCAATGTTATTAGTAGAGAATGCAATGCAATCTAGGCAAACTGGTGGTGCTATAGAATCATTCAGAAATGAAATGGTAAAAGCTAACGAGTCAAATCAAAATTTATTAGAGCTTTCTAAGTTTATGGAATTGAAAAATAAAAAGGCTTTATCACAATGAATGATATGACAAAAGTAAAGAATCTCACTTTTATAAGTTCTTATGATAACTTAGCTACAGATGATTATTGCGATAGAATGATTGCTAAATTTGAAGAGATAGCAAGTAATACTTCACTTATGCAAACCAGTGCTTTTTCTGGAACTGAACAGTATGGTGCAAAAGCAAGAAAAGATTTATCAATATACTTCCATGAAGGTCATAATGATGCTCTAGATCTTCATAAAGAAACAAATCAAATATTAGATAAAGGTCTAAAATTATATATGGAAGAATATCCATCATTAGGAACTTGTCATAATTTTTATAGTCATACTGTTAAAGTACAAAAAACACCACCCAAAGGTGGTTTTCACGTATGGCACTGTGAAAGAGGTGCAGCTGATTATAGTGGTAGATGTTTGACGTGGACTATATATTTAAATGATGTTCCTGATGGTGAAGGAGAAACAGCATTTTTAGAATATGGTATTGAAGTAAAACCAAAAAAAGGTAGAGTATGTTTTTTCCCAGCTGAATGGACTCATGCACATAGAGGCAATACAGTTTATACACATAATAAATATATTGCTACTGGCTGGTATTACATAGCACAAGGAGATTGAGCATGGCAGTAATAACTTATATAAAAGAATCTGAATTTGATGGTAAGGCTCAACTTTATGTTGATAATGATTACTTAGAATCATCTACTTTTAGAGTTGATGAAAATATTCATGCTATACAATGGAATGGTAAATCAGGTGAAATAGAATATAATGATGGATCACCTAATAAAATTATAACTGATATTTCATCTTTTGATTTTGAAAAGAAGTTTGCAACGAAAAAACAATCTGTAATAGATGCTGAGGCAAAAGCTGAAGCAGATAGAAAAGCTGCTATGACTTATAAAGATAAAAGAGAAGCAGAATATCCAACCATAGGAGATCAGCTAGATATGATATATCATGCTGGCGAAGGTGGTGATGCTTTCCAAAAAGCAATAAAAGCAGTGAAAGACAAATATCCTAAAGGATAGATATGGAAATAGATGTGCAAGTAATATGGTCAGCAATATTGACGTTTGTTATACTCCCATTTGGCTGGGCATTTAATAAAATGTTTGCTGAAGTAAAACGTTTACAAATACTACTCAACAAAACAAGAGAAGAGTACGCATCAAAAGATGATCTGCGTGATACATCTGGTCGTGTAATGGAGGCATTGCATAGACTAGAAGATAAGCTTGATAAGGTTCTGAATGTGAGGTGACACTGTGCTTGAAATGCTAATGATTGCAAATAGTGCCTTCGCTGTCATCAAACAAACACTAGAAAATGGAAAAGATATAGCATCAGCTGGTAATGCAATAAGTCGTTTTGTAGCTGCTGAAGATGAATTACAAAAAGATCTACATAAAAAACGTAATAGTTTATGGACTAATTTGTCAGGTAAAACTGATAATGATCTAGAAGAGTTCATGGCATTAGAACAAATAAGAGTTAAGCATGATAAACTTAGAGAATATATGCAGTTATATGGTAGGGCTGGTTTATGGACAGACTACCAACGCTATTGTTCTGAGGCAAGAAAGGCTAGAAAAGAAGCTGCATTAAAACAAAAAAAGCGACAAGAAGAAATAAAAGATTTGATTCTTAAAATAGTTTTAGGAATACTGATAACTGCTTTGTTAGCTGGTGTTGTAACAGTACTTGCTATCATTGCTAAAAAGAAAGGAATAATATGATACAACTATTAGGTCCGATAGCAAATATTGCTACAACTTGGCTTCAAGGCAAACAAGAGAAAGCCAAAGCCAAACAACAATTAGAAGTTGCAAAAGTACAAGCACAAGTTAAAAGAGTTGAACAAGAAGGTTCATGGGACGAAAAAGCAATGGACGCTTCTGATAACAGCTGGAAAGACGAGGCTTGGACTATTACTTTTATTATATTGATAGTTGCTTGTTTCATACCAGCACTTCAGCCATATATATCAGATGGCTTTAAATTTTTAAGAGAGGATTGCCCTGATTGGCTGAGCTACGGAATACTTGCATCAATTGCAGCTTCCTTTGGTCTAAAATCAATAGCAAAGTTAAAAAAATGAAAGAAAATTTTGAAAAAGCATTGGAGTTGGTTTTACATCATGAAGGTGGATATGTAGATCACCCCAAAGACCCAGGGGGAGCTACTAACTATGGTGTTACTAAAAAAGTATATGAACGTTATCTAGGAAGAGAATGTACCAAAGATGAAGTAAAAGAAATGCCTATGGAAGCTGTTCGTGAGATATACAAAAGAAAGTATTGGGACAAAATAAGAGGCGATGATCTACCAGCTGGTTTAGATTGGGCAGTTTTTGACTTTGCAGTCAATGCTGGTGTATCAAGAGCAGCTAAAACCTTACAAGGTTTTTTAGCTACATCTATTGATGGTGTGATAGGATCAGGTACATTGCAAGCTATACAAGACTATCCAACTACTATAAAAGGTGTGATCGAAGTGTTTACTGCACAAAGATCACAATTTTATAGAACCCTTAAAAACTATGATACATTTGGTAAGGGTTGGGATAGAAGATGTTATGAAACTAGAAAAACAGCAGTAGAGATGTATGTTACAAGCCACCTAAAGAACTCTTAATACCGACTTCTGTTGTTGGTTTCTTGTGTCTATGCATTACACCTTCATCAGGATCAAACTTAATATCTTCAAACATACCTTCTTCAGGTTCTGACATTTTGGCACAATCCTCCATGATTCTTTTGAACTCATGGTTTCTTGAATTAGCTCTGCATTCACCACATCTAGTCGGCCTAACCCTTACTAAGCTTACCTTTCTTAGTTCCATTCCACACTTAACACAATGTTCAAAGCTTTTCATTATTCGTTCCTCTTGTAATTAATTTGTCTAATCTTATTGATATCAGTTATCTCATCATCTGTGATGAGTATGCCAAATGTACCAAGAAAATTATCTTTTAGTTTTAGCCTATACTCTTCTACATCTTTTGCATCTAAATTATTGCCACCAAATATTAAAGTGACAGTGCTAGTATATTCAGGCATTTAATCCCTCCTGTAATCTTTTAGGTGTAAGACATTGTTTTTATTAGATATATCTTCATCTAAATTAATTTCAATTAAGTTTGGAGTTCGAATCTCTAGTGACAATGTTACACAAGCTGGAACGTTACCTACTTCAAACTCAAAATCAAACTCTTGTCTTGGAAAATCAATTAGGTTTTTATTCTTAATAAGTATTAAAAGTCTTTTAATTTCCGAAGCAATACTGTCAGGAGTTTCAAATTCCATAGCATTGCCTCGGAATAGATTGCATTAGTTAGCAATCTTTAGTTTAGTACGAGTAGACTTGAACAGCTGCTGGACTTTGTCCTGAGCCTGTACACCCATTTGGTTGTATCGTGAAGCGTTCAATGACCATACCTCGTTTAGTTGATCTTTGTCTTTGACATCTTTCAAAGCAATTTCGAATGCTTGCACAGCCTCTTCATCTTTGTCAATGGTTTTCTCGATCATGTCACCCATAGGTAGATCTTCACCAGCATAGACGTTGATGCCAAGACCATGATATGCAAGACACTTAGTCAATGCACGTTGGAAAGCATTGTTGATTTCTGTTGCATCAGGTATGCGACCCACCTTGTCCTTGTTGAACTTGCTGGTCTTTTCTGCATTGATTGCTTGCATACGATTGTCCATGACTGGATAGATCTCTTCAATGTTGATTGTTTCGATCTTGACAGAAACTTTGACAAAAGTATTGCCCTTGTAATCACGCATGAATGGTAAAACATTGTGTTGATTGTCAACAAATGTGTGCTTCATGAATGATGCAGTAGGAAATGCTTGTTTCACTGCTGACCAAGCATGAGTCCATGATACATAGTCAAGTCCATTCTTCTTCTCCATGTATCCTGACACGTCGATTTTTGATAGAACTTCCCATACCGATTTAGCTGAGGTTTTAGTTGCCATCTTTACTTCCCTTCTTTGGTTGATGTTTAAGTGTTACAGTATTGGATTTGCTCCTAGTAACGATAATCTTATCGCCTTCTAGGTTGCCTGACAGATCCAACACCATTTTGCGACAATTGTCAGGCAAATAGTGTTTGATAGATATCTTTGCAGTTTCTGCAATCTTGTTGGCTTTGTTTGCCTCAATGATATCCTGGGCATGAAGATTCATTTCTGATTGCATTTGACGATCCCAACATTCCAGATCTTTCATGTTGATGCTGATCTGATCTGTCCAGTCAACTGGAGGCAGAACCTTGAACTCGTCAGGCATCTCATTGTTTTGATACCAATTCCAAAACATTTGGCATTGCTCTAGATACTGCTTGATCCATGCATCATCTCTGTTGATCTTCCTGTATTCGAATCTGCAATGAACACCAAAGAATACTGCAAGATAGCAATGATCTTTTGCTCTAGTATGCATATGATGTTGGCATTGTGCTTCGTATAGATCACAAAGATCGTCCATAGGAATGAATCCCCAATGTGTCTTAGCTTCGATTGGATTGCCATCAGAGGCAATAGCATCGTATGTAGAATGAATAGGAACACCATTGTAATCTACAGTACGACCTTCACCAGCTGAACCATACTTCATCTTAGTAGTGTTGGCAAAAGCATCAAGAACAAAAGATTCAAGATGATTACCAGCATCAAACATGAATTGTAGTTGCTTGGTAACAAATGGCTCAGACTCCCCTTTTTTCTCTGATATAAGTTTAGCCCATGCTGTGAAATCTCCACCAGCAATGATTTTAGCTTCTGATGAGCCAATGAAATTTTTTCTCTCATTAAGCTGCTGTTTCGTTAGTGCCATGATTACGCCCCTCCTGATATTGTTGTTTCAATTCAATTGATAACCAGTCCGTCTGTGCATGGGGACTGTTTCTACCTTGCCAAGAAAGTTTACACACTTCCATGAAAAGATCCATATTAAATCTGCTGTTTCTTGATTTGGCTTTTACAACCTTTGCAAACTCTTCCATATCTTGTGGATAGATCATTGGCGCAATTTGTGTTGCAAACCATTGTAAATCTTTACGACTGAACATTTGTGCCATTTTTACCTCCTGATTTTTACTATTGTGTATTTTGGCTTTCTTGTGTAATACTTCCGTACATGGTTACAAAAGAAGAACAATGGATAACTGATCTTGTTTCACAGTTTACCCATCGTAGATATGAACTGAAAATTTCACAAAACGAATTAGACCATAAGATTGGTTGTGCTACAGGACTTGTCGCTAAGTGGGAAACTGGGAACAGAAAGCCAACAGCATTTAATTTGTATTGTTGGGCTGAGGCCCTAAAATGTAAAATAAATGTGGAGGCGATCAATGATAATATGTGGAATTGACCCAGGACTTAGTGGGGGCATAGCATTCTACAGAAACGTAAGCTATGACCTATATGCTGAGAAAGTACCTACATATAAGTTACAAACTAGAACAAAGACAAAGAGATTCTTAGATCTATGGCAGTTACTAACTATACTCAATGACCATGACCCAGACCATGTGTTCATTGAAAAGCAACAACCAATGCCAAACCAAGGACTAGTAAGCACATTTGCTACTGGTATGGGGTATGGTGCATACCTAGGATTGCTTGTTGCTACTGGATATAATTATACAGAAGTACCAGCAAGAGTCTGGAAAAAAGACTTAAACTGTCCTTCTGATAAAGATCGATCAAGAGATCTTGCATCAAAGTTAATGCCCCAAGGCAAACATCTATGGAAACTCAAGAGCCAAGATGGAATAGCTGAAGCTAGTCTGATTGCCTATTGGGGATTGAGAAAATCAATTGAAAGATGTAGAGATGTATGAGGGCATAGCAACCATAGTGTACTTAATGACAGCTTACATGGCCGTTTAATGCTTGTAACCTTTCGGCTGCCCTCAAACTGTTTACTCAACTTCTTCTAAGAACTTGATAGGGTCAAATTCTGCACCCTCACTAAATGCTGCAAGAAGTCTATGCATTACCATCTTCTTGTTGTCAGTAGGTAATACATCTACATCTAGCTTCTTAGCAAGTAAACGAAGCTGAGTTATTTTGTATTTGTTGAGCCACTCTTCTGTTGGGCTGAACCAATTTGGAGCAACTGGGATTTTGAAGATTTCTTTGTGTGCTTTGAACGCATAAGTACGATGCATACAGCCCACCACTGCTTTATACAATATAGCAGATAACTCACTTTGTTCTTTACGGAGAAAATACTGGAGAGTATTACATTTCCACTCTTTAGCATAAGCAATAGCTTCTTTGTAAATATTAGCAAAGTACCCATCTGTTCCTCCATGTAAATTGAATGAGATATCTGTATAGTGATCTATATGTGTTGATTCTGCATCACCTTCTTCATGCCACCAATTTGGTAACATGGCATTACAAAGTATAGCAGATGTAAGATGCATACCATTTGATTGTACATAATCTTGGACCTTTGGCTGTTGATCCCACATCATACCCCTTAGATAGTCATAAAACATATCATTGGACATATCTATCTGAGGATTAGACATATCAGCTAGACCCAGTTCTGGTATCTCGCCTTTGTCAATTGCATCTAGTTCTTTTTGTGATAGTTCTGTCTTATCTCTGTATTTGTATACATAGAATATACCTTTGATAGGTATTGCAGTAATAACTACATCAAGACTTTTCCTATCAATCTCTTGGCTTTTGATCTCATGCTCATAGACTTGGTCTTTGTTCTTGAGTAAGCCTTTTACTTCTTGTGGATAAGTATCAATAACTACACATTCTTTGTATAGTCTTTTGTAATACTTTTGTTTCTCCTCAATGAATTGTACTGCAAGAGGCATATACTGCTTCATATCAGCTACATACTGAGCATCAGAAAACAAATCACCATCAAAATCAATAGACTTGAATAGCTTGTGTTTCTCAGGAATAATTACCTCTGATCTCAGGAGTCTTACCTGACCAATCATTCTTTGTATATCATCATAGTCAAAGTAACCATGACATTCATCATACAATTTATCCTGGGTATCTTGATTGACATTGGTAAATAGTTGAGCAATGCCGATACCAAACTCATTGTTACGGAATGCAGCTTTTACCTTCTTTGATAATTCAGCAAGAGCAACACGTTGCTTGACCCACTTTGTGGTCTGACCCCAGTTGATTGCAAGTTCATCATAAGAATACTCACCATCTGCCATCACTTTGTTGATAGCTTCTGATTCGTCAAGAGGGTGCATACCTTCACGAAGCATATTGGCCATTACACCAATCTCTGTTTCGTTTTCTTCAATGACTTTACATGGAATCATTTCTGATGAATTTTTACCATGTATTTTGGTAAGAGCTTGGAATCTTCTATTGCCATCAATAACAATATATCCAGAGCCATTCTTCTTTACTACGAGGTTGTGCAGTAGATCTCTAGATTTGATTGAGGCGATAAGAGAATCAAGACCATTACCTTTTACTTTTCTTACGTTGTTAGGATTCGGTTTTAGTTGATTTAATGCTATTTGCATATTAAACTCCCTTAGTCTAGTATGTTTATGGGGGATCTTTTTTGTAACGTTTCCTTGATCCCCCTACTCAATTAAGCCTTTGCTTTGGCTTGGTTAATCAATCCATGAATCAAACTTTGAAAGTCTTTTTGAACTGAGGTCATATGCCTGATCTCATTACTATCCATAGAAACTTTGATAGGAGTCAGAGTTTCGTAGGTCTGAAAATCATTGATCTTATTATCCTCACAAAAAGTTTTTATCCTTTTGATTTGATCCTGAGAAAGCTTCTTAGCATCTTCATCATTGATGTAGATATACTCTTTTTCTTTCTTATGGATTGAAAATTCATCATCATAAAAATGACTGATAAAGTCAACTACCTTTGAGGCTTGACCTCTGATAACATAAGTATCGTCATTTATTTTTAGATTTAGTGATAACATCATTTATCCTCCATGATTTTGTCTGTGATGTATTTAGATGTGAATGCAACAGCAAGCCACAAGGGAGCAGCTACAACTGATACAACGAGTGTTGGATTGATGCCCATACCCAAAAACAATAGCAAAACAAGTATTGTTGAGGCAATATGAACAGTACAGAACCAACCTAGCCAATTAGCTTTTCTTGAGATTGGTTTGATTTGTTTTATTTTTTCCCACATTAGGCTACGATCCTTCCATGTAATTGAGCTTTGTTAGTGTAATCTTGTAATGTACCTTTGGCTTTCCAATGCTTATCTCTTTCTACTGAAACCATACCATTCATAAATTTGGTATTTTGTAATTCATGTAGATGGACATAGCCAAGTTCTGGAAACCCATGACCTAAATCACATAGACCGAACATCATTTCTTCTTCGTCCATCTCTGTGATAAGCCAAGTAGCTGCACCAATAGGAAAGAAAAATTTAACTACAGGAGCGAAGTCAATCACACCTTTTTCTTCCTTTTGTGCCTTTTTGTTTGCATGGTGGTTTGCGATTAGTTGTTTTCTCAAAGATGTTGTTAGTAATTGCATTTTGCAACTCCCTTAGTTTCTGATTAGTTTCAATGAGTAGTGTATCTCTTTCATATAGTTTCCATTGAAGAGTACCGATTTGATTTTTAGCATCAACAAGATCAGCTGTACGTTTGGTTAGTTTTGCAACTACCTCTTCGTAGGCTTCCTCTTCTTGAAGCTGTTCTTGCCAGTCTTTAGACATCTGCCCTCCTTTTCAAAGTTGATTAAGTATTCCAAATATGTTTTGGCTTTTTCTAGATCTTCGATACCATTCTTTTGTTTGTATCGTAGAATATATTTTATGATGTTGCCTTGTAAGTAGTTGAGGCGATTTTGTGTTATGAACTCTACTGGTTCTATTTCAAATTGTTCGTAATGTTGAGGCGATATCATTCTGATCTCCAATAATATACAGTAGAAAAGGGCTGATCCAACATACAAGGAAGCCCTTTTCTATTCCGTTTTGTTAGGTTTCAGTAGTTGTCCTAGAACGGAATCTCATCGTCAACTTTGTCGTCAACCTTTGGGGATTTAGTATCACCCTTGGTTGCAGTAGAGTCAACTGGTTTTGAGTTGATGAGTCTGAAAGTTGATGACACACCAGCTAGTTTGATTTTGAAAGCAGTCATCTTCTGACCATCTTTCTCATAGGATTCTACAATTGGAAAACCCTGAACGAATACAGTAGTGCCAGCTGTCACATACTTTTCTATGACATTGGTTACAAGACCTTTGCCACTTGATCCGTCCCAAGCTTCACATCTGTACCAGTGAGTTTTTTCTACTTTCTCACCTGACTTAGTTGTGTAGCCTTCATTGACTGCGATTGAAAAGTTAGCAACCTTAGTGCCATTGACCTCTTTGATCTCTGGCTGTTGACCAATGTTACCTGATACTGTGATTTGTGCAATATTCATCTGATTTCTCCTTTACGTTAGATGATTAATGATAATGCCAATAGCCCTTGGCTTTCACCAAAGGCTACTGGACTTGACTAGTATAGTGGATTAGGGACATCACCACCCGTTGCAGACACCATCTTGCTAGCCAGACTCTGCATCATTTGTGTGTCTAAACTTCGCTGGTTAAGGAATGGAAGTTTTACCCTAAACATGACACACTTCCAAGATTATTTGGGGGGAACATTCACCCATCTAACCTTGAAACCTTCTCGTTTTGGCTTTTCGTACCCTATTGTGCGTTTAAGAATGAATAGTACAATTGAAATGATTGCACCACCTAGGATTCCAGCCATCATTCCAGCAAATGTACCAGCAAACATGATAATCAATGCGATTGAGGCACTTATGTCTACGAAAACATCAAAACAAAGAACTCGTTTGATATTTAGTTTAGCAAGTAGGAATAAAATTGCACAAGCTGATGCGATACCAGCTATAAGATAAAAGAACATTTTAACCTCCTTGTTTTCTAATTAACTTCTTGGCTTTCTGACGATCCTTTGCCTTAGCCACTTTCTTTAGTGATTTTTCCCAAGATCTTGATGTACTATGAATCTTACCTCGACCTTTGATACCTTTACTCATAACGTTTCCTTTCTGAGGCGATAGACCCCTGGGTGGGGAATCACGAGACGGATAAAAAAAATGGAGAGAGAGCCGAAGCCCTCTCCCCTGGGGATAACTTACTCAAGATCTTCAGGCATTTCAATGATGCCCTCTTGATTAGAGATATCAAGCATCAGTTCCTCATGATGTGAACTGATAGGATAAACCTTAGATCTCTCAGCTTGAAGATCATCATACACGTCACGACTGTTGACAAGAGTATCTAGTGTCATCTTCTCGTTACGTTTCTTCATACGATGTACCTTGGCAAACTCATGAAGCTGAGTGTACTTGCCATTGTCAATACCAGTCTGACCTTGAATCATAGGTCTGAAGTGTGTAAGCAATAGCTTGAATGCATGATTGAGTGATGCATACTGTTGACGCATCTGGTCAATCTTCTTGTCGTGATCCTCCAAGATGTTGCCAGTGATCTCAATGCCAACGTCCTGACGAACCTTGACTGTACGTTCTCTGATTAGCTTCTCTGCACGTTCCAAGACATTGTCCCTCATCTTTTCAAACATACGAGGTAACTGATCCTGAAGTTTGGCTTTGATGATAACCTCATTGCCATCTTCAAACATCTCAGCAAATGACAATGCACGTCTGATGAACTCACCCTCCCAATCTGCTGTGTAAGTAGACTTGGGTTTGAACTCTCTAGCAATAGCATCAAGCTGTTCAGTAGTCATGTTATCCAACTGCTTACCAGCATCGATCTCTGATTGTGTCTTGTTTTCTTCTTCAATTTGATATGTCATGATATGTTCCTTTCTCTGACATTGAAGGGGATATATAATTATACCCCCTATGATTTGGCTTTCTTAATTGCTCATGTCATGTTTGATTGTATTCAATTCATGGACACGATCCCAATCACCAGCCTCGATAGCACATTGTATATCCCAGTCTAGCTGACTAGATGGTAGCTTCTGCTCCCTGAATGGCATACGTTCATCTATATCAAGCAAGTCAACTGTTGAAGTATTTTGATAAGATACCATATCATCTAGAACCTCTAGATCACTTGCTTGGCTTTTGATAAATAAGTCTAACTGTTTAGTCATTGTAACATCTCCTATATCTAAACAACTACTACGGAATTGTAGAGTAACGATGGACACGGCTTATCGGAAAGGTTCAGTCATACCCCCGTAATGGAGAAAAAATCGTCTCTGTCGACGACCACTTGGGAGGAGCTATTTTTTCGGAATGAAGTGCTTTAGCAACTCAAATTTATTTGAGGGGGGTTTACAGGTTCTCGGGAGATAGGCCCAACTGGAGGTTATACTACAAATTCGTAGTAGTAGTCGTCCCATTAGGACACATCAGCTTTTTGCATACTTTTTCTCAAAAAGTATCGGAGAGGAAGCAACGGCTTATTTTGGAACGATCTTGTCTACAAGATAGCATGAGATGGAATGTAGGGAATCTTACGAAGTGAGATGAGTGGAATGTAATCTTATGCTAAGTGAGAAAATCAACGGACTGGACTCGGAGTAAACGACACGAACTTCTATTCCTTGTCGTGATGATTATGTATGGCTCGATGCCATCTCATAATCATTCGTAATAACAAGGACTTACAAATGTGAATTGACATTGATATAGCACCTATGGTTATACTCTCGTAGAGTAATAATAAGAGCTGCCCCATGAAAGCAAGTAACGAACAACAGCAACGATACCAAGGGTCAATAGTTCCGTTAGAGGATATACAAAAGCATAGTGAATTGCTACTACCCAATCACAAACAGATAACAGAAGCACAGGCTGAGTTAGTACACGCAATGTTGCATGATGGTTGCAACCCCACAGAGGGAGCAAAGAGGTTAGGTAGGAACAAGGCATGGGCATACAAAACCATTGCAAAGCCTCATGTTGTGGAGTACAGACAGCAGATAGCAATGAACTGTTTGGGTTGGGACGCAACACAGGCATTGGCAACTATGAGAGAACTGCTCAATGCAAAGTCAGCACACGTAAGACTGGAAGCAAGTAGAGATCTGATGGATCGTGCTGGACTCAGAGTTGATGCGCCTAAGACTAGCAATACTTCCGTGAATATAAACTTCAACGTAGACTAAGGGGGCCCCACAGGCAGTATAGTAGTTATAGATATACGTCCTAAAAATACAGACATAGATACTATAACAGGTAGATCACACTCATGATATATGTGAAAAGACAAGACATTAAAAAATATTTTACTTTAAATAAAGCCAAAAACAAAGGAGATTAATATGGGTGGTGAAAGTTCAGGTGGTGGTGGTTCAGTCGATAGATCTAATCCTAATGAAATGAGATCTAGAGAAATGGCAGAAGCCACAAATCGTGCAAAAGAAGAACAAGAACGTAAATCAAGAGAAATTGCTTTTACAGATTATCAACAACAGAGAAAAGCAGCTTCACAAGGTATAGACGTAATGATTAGTCCAGAGAAAGCTGGAACTGTCAGAGAGAATGCTGGTCTTGCAATGATGCTAGATGAAAGAGCAAGGTCGTCACAATTGAATGTGCCTATACCTACTTTTGGTACTGTTGCAATGGGAACGATAAGTTCTGCTAGTGCAAGACAACAAGCTAGGGCATTGAGGGCTGGTGGTAGACCAGTTTATGATGCAAGTAGCAGTATGTTTGATGCTGATAAAGATTATAGAGGTGTGATGAAAGATGGTGTTTATTCAGGTGATCCAGCATTTAATCCAATAGGTAGAAATGATGTTACAAGAACTGCATCAGGTTCATATTCATTAACAGCTTCTGAACGTGATTCTAGTGAAGGACCAAATGAAGTTGTAGCAAGTTCTTCAATGAAAGATATGACAACTACATCAAGATCATCTAGCCCATCAATATCTACTGCCTCAAGGAGAGCTTTGATAGCTGGTGCTGGTGGAAGTGCTGCTAGAAGAAATCTTTTATGAAGCTAGACTATAAACCCCCAGGCAAAGTAGCCAAAGCATTTATGAAAGATGGCTCTTTTGTCAGGGGTATTAGAGGCCCAGTTGGTAGTGGTAAATCTGTAGCTTGTTGCATGGAGATCATGAGAAGGTCAATTGCACAACAACCAAACGATCAAGGTGTAAGAAAAAGCAGATGGGCAGTTATTCGTAATACTAATCCACAACTTAAAACAACCACCATCAAAACTTGGAGAGATTGGTTTAGTGATGAACTAGGACGTTTTGTATGGTCACCTCCATATACTCATAATGTATGTTTTTCACTAGGAGATAAAACTACAGTAGAACTTGAAGTAATATTTTTAGCCTTAGATAAAACTGAAGATGTAAAAAAGTTGCTTTCATTAGAACTAACTGGTGTTTGGGTAAATGAGGCTAGAGAAATAAATAAAAATATAATTGATGCCTG
>VTLG01016354.1_pt1 | contig 35110 bp, 51 predicted proteins | sample 4694571 | NCBI WGS metagenome assembly VTLG01 (sample SAMN12604809, study PRJNA352737) | marine metagenome | biome: ENVO:00000447; feature: ENVO:00000209|ENVO:00000569|ENVO:01000036; material: ENVO:00002151; isolation source: viral sequences binned using virsorter ...
GCTGCCCTAGACTTACCTCCAGGATATCTTAGTGGTGTCTTCAATGATTTCATAATGAAAAAAGATCATTCAAAGAAACATAATCTATTGCTTCTTCGATAGTTAATTGTGTTGAAGTGGTAGAATCAGTACGTTTAAGGTGTCTCTGAACAGCATCAGGAGGAAACATACCAACACACCTACGTGGAATATCCCAAACAAGCAAAACCATATTAGCAAATTCTTTCTCATATGACCACCCCCTAAAATTTGTAATTGTTATTGGTGGTATTTTTATGGATCCCTTATGAAGTTTGAAAGCATCCTGCACACACTTAGATTCATATACAGTACCATCGGTATGAATAAAATCACCCTCTTTTCTAGTGCCACCTATGTATTTCAAATCTGGGCATAGTCTATCTACTATCTTCTCCATCTTCCAAGACCTCCAACCATAGCACTGTGGTGGCATTTCTTCTCGAACGAACTCATCATATACCTTCTGAGTCTCAGAAAATATATCATCAAGAGGCAGATCACTTAGTCTCATTATGCTAGATCCCTTAATCGTTCTGGTTCAGGTGGATGAGTCTGGTAAACCAAACTGTATCTCATAGGTGCATCCTTCAAAGGTGGACGTGCACCGTGCCAGAGTTCACTAGTAAATTTTACCATCCTTCCGAACTTAGGTACAACACTCTTAATAATTTCTCCATCTTCTAGAAATATTGTTTCACCACTCAGTCCAGCGTGCCAGTCAGGATTACAATAGATCATATACGTGATACCGTGTGGACTATGTGAATCTGTATGTGGTTTAGGACAGTCCTCATATGTGAACGCATTGTATAAGCACCTACGTACAGTTGGTCTACCGATACGCATTAACCATTCGTTTGCTATAGGTTCAAACTCACCATACTCCTTATCAAATACTCTACCAAGACTAGGTACCTTATTACCAAAAGCATCACCTAGTTTCTCCCACTTATCATAGGTCTCAAAGTATTGATACAAATTCCATACATCCATATACTCAAAGGAGTCATCAATAACTTCAATCATTTACCTGCCTCCTTATCAATGTGCCATCCAGTATCAGGACCAGACATACGACCCTTAACAATATCATCCTTGATCAGTTGAAGATTAATCATATTCTGACCATATGGTCCTTGATTAATAGCACCAGTTGGAAACGCATTGAATGATATATTTGCACGTGGGAAATCAGCAAAGTGTGGTGCAGTAAAATGTACTAACCAACTTGGAAATATTACTAGAGTACCAGGCTTATATACAGGTGATTCTATAGCGTGCTCATATACCGCTGAGACTATCTCTAATTGATTATATGATCTTTGTATCACAGGATCTTGAAAGAGTGTAGGATACCCTTCTGTAAGGCAGTAGGTGCCACTGTAATATGACATAGGGTGTCTGTGTGGTTGATGGCATCCACCACTGTTAGGGGGTGATACAACACCCCAAGCAAGTGACACTTCAAACTTACCCCATAGTTCAAACTGTTGGTCCTTATGAACCTCATTTAAACTATCGTGTATAAAATCAAATGTATTTTTGAACTGTGGTAAGAGATGTAAGTTACCCTGTGTAGTCTGTACATTATTGGGTAGGTTAAACATCCCTCTCTCAATAGGATCTAAAGCATCAAGAGTCTCCTGTACTAACTCAGGACTACTCTCAAAAGTATAGAGTTCTACTGGGAAGATAGGATGCTTCTTCATATTTTTCGCCAAACAAATGCTGAGTCGTATACACTCATATGATTAGTAATTCTATTATCGTGTCTGAATCTTTCTACTGCTGCTTGAATAGCTTCACACTTATAATCGTGACCAATAAACAATCCACCAATCTTAACTTTAGGATACCAATCATTTAATTCTTTCAATGCCTGTTCATAATTCATCCAAGCATCCATAAAGATAAAATCAAACTCTAAGTCTTGGAATTGTTGAACAAGATCTTCTGTGTTACCTTTAATTAATTGGGAACGACGTGCTTCACCAGAAAACTTCACGTGGTGATGTGCCATAAACTCAAAGATCTCCATCTCTGCTTCACCAGTAGAGTTGGCAGGACCATCTCCATTATCTTCTCTTAGATAATCTGTGTATGGTTTCCAGTTATCAATACCAATTAACAGATCAATGTTAGGACAAGCTTGCAACAGAGTACAATGACTCTGTGCACGATCTACTCCCAGTTCAAGACCTTTAAGATTATTACCGTGCATACCAATAAGATGCACAACAGATCTAATATCTGTTAGTGAATTGCTAAAGTCGTAGTTCATTTGAATTGACACCTCATCATTAGTTCTGTCATACAAGCAACTAGATTAACCTCTTGATCTGCTACGAATGCGGCTTTGTATTGGTACTCACCAATAACAAGAACTGCTTCAGGAATTGTAGATGGTTCGAGGTGGGTATATAGAGAATCATAAATCTTCCTCATAATCTGAGTCGGTTCATTATCTAGGTTCTGAACAACCCATTTCTTCATATTAGTAAACTCCTTGTTCTTAAGGAATGACATTAAATCATTTAACTTAACATCACTTACAGCAGCAAGGACACCTGTGTCTATCTTACCGATAGAACTATACCTCTGTAACTCATTAAGAGTACGTCTGAAGTCAGGGAAATATTTTTGAACCAGTGCTACTAGAACTTTGGGATCTGATTCCACCTTCTGTTCTACGAGTATGCTCTGTATTCTCTTGAAGAAATGTGCTGCTAAGAACTGCTTCTCCTTACCATTGATACTAAAATCTATAACCGAACAACGTGAGTGGAGTGGTTCGATGATCTTGTTCTTATAGTTACACGTGAATATGAATCTACAGTTGGTATGGAACTCCTCAATAGATGCCCTAAGTAAGAGTTGTACATCGTTCGTTGTGTTATCTGCCTCATCAATGATGATGACTTTGGGACCACCCACAAGGGAAACAGTTGATGCAAAGTTTTTGGCTTGATTTCTAACTGTGTCCAGAAACCGTCCTTCATCCGAACCATTAATAACATAATAATCTGCTCCTATTTCTTCACACAATGCCTTTGCTACTGTGGTCTTACCTATACCTGGTGGACCTGACAGTAATAGATTTGGTATCTTCTTCTGCTCTACAAACTTACGTAGAACAGTCTTGAGATTATCAGGAAGAATACAATCCTCTATCTTACGAGGACGGTACTGTTCACACCATAGAAAATCAGACATAGAGAGTCTCAGGGGATTGCATAATATTAAATGAGAATATAATTCTATCCTCAGCAGCAGCGTGTGGTAACGACTGGTGCATAACTTGTGATGGGAAGAAGATTATATCACCCTCTTCACATTTTGGAATAGTCTCATCAATGAATCCAGACCAAGGGTCAGGAAATGGTGAGAAGAAACAAGTTGGTTTGTGTGCTCTACCCAACTGTGCATAGAACACTGCTGAGTAACCTATCACACCGTGAGTATGTACAGGGTGCATCTGATTAGCACCATACTTCTGACACCAAGAACTCATTACAGTGGCACCAGGATTATCATCAGCAAAGAAGTCCAGTGGACCTTCAAGGATCTTCATTAGATCCATATGATATGGTGGTTGCTCACCTTGAGCAAAGTACCTGAAGTAATCACTATAACAATGATCTAATTGACACTCAGGATCCTGCCAGTTAACAAGTGACAAGAAATCCCTCTTCACATCCTGCCACTCAGGTACGTGTGCAATTACACAGGGTAGTCTGAATAGGTCTTGCTTGAGGGATATCATTGTTGGTTTCATTTTGTATCTGGTTCAAGTGCAATGTAATACTCTACATTGTTTGCTGCTGATACAAAGTGACTCACCTTATTCTTGGCAACACTAACTGCATAATCACCTGGTAGAATCTTAAGATTCTCTACCTTAAAACAGTAACAGAAGTCTGTAGTACCATTGTGCTTACCAACTGGAACTGAATATGTATTTGATGTTTCGTTCTTCTTATCACATACCTGTAACCTAATCTCATCACCCTTGTTATACAAGCATAGGTCAGGAACCTGATAAACACTTGCTGCTCTAATAAGATCCTGTAACGTATCAGTCTTTAAACTAAATTCTACATCCACCTCTGGCATTTGGATACCCTTATCAGGTACCTGCTGAATCATAGAAGGGTCAGAATAGTAGAACGTTCCTCTTGAGTTAGAGGTTTCGTCTGTTGTGATAAGTTTCGTCTTGTCTGTGAAATCGAAGACTGGACTCTCAAAGAGTGAGAGAGTAGATAAGAAATTACCGAGGTCATAAATGGCAATCTCTTGAGGGAAGTTTTCGCTGACAAGAGCAGAAGCAAAGATGTTCTTGTTGACAGATAATGTCCTGATGCTGTTGCCAGGATCAATAACAATCGACTTGTTGATCGTGGCAAAGTTCTTAAGGAGGTTCTGAGTCTTTTTACTGAGTTTGACAAGGGACATAATGTGGAGTGAAGGTGATCATTTATCATAATCTACAGAGAATGCTGTAGTACCATCGTTGATAGCTTGTGCTCTAGCAGTCTTATCATTGAAATGACATAATAGCACAGCGTAGTGGATTATCTTAATGATGTCCTTACGTGCTGAACCTTTTCTGTCATAACGAGAGGCATACTTTAGAATATTACTTCTACAGAATGCCTCTGCGTCACCTACTGAATCAATGAGATCTAAAGTTTGTACTCCTCCAGTACTGTAGTGACCTCGATAGGTGTGAGAGATGTAATCCGATACTTCTCGGAGAATCTCTTCTTCATTGTACTTACATTGCATAACCATACTGTTCTCTAAGGATCTTCTTGTAAGGTAAACCCAGATCTCTGAGTTCCTTGACTAATTTGAGTTTGTTGTGTAACGCAGTATCGCCACCCAGTTTAAGGGCGGCAATTACTGTTGTTAGTTCTTGGTCGTCTACTGGAAGATCCATTTGAATTAAGTGTACATCAGTTTGGTTGATCAGTCAAGTCATCCTTATTGAAGTCAGCATCGATCTTATCATATAATTCTAGGAACGCTTGCTTAGTCTCATCATCGAAACGATTGATGGAGAACTGGATAGCATCTTCCTTTGAACCAAAGATGTCGAATGCCTTTACAATGTGAACTAAACGACGTGTTGAGATCACCTCATCGATACCTCCATCAGCGAAGGTCTTTCTGATGATCTGTGCCCAGTCAGCAAGACGTGCACAGAAGTCTGAGTCAGCACATTGCTTATTCAGAATTTTTACTTCCGTGACTGGTGTTGGGTACTCTTGCTCCAAGGTGATTGCGAATCTCTCTAAGAACGCTTCGTTCAATACATTAGTACCGATGAAACGTCCGTCGTCTGAACCCTTACCCTTTGTGTTTGCTGTGGCAATCACATTGAAGCCAGGTGCTGGTTTCACATATCTACCGATCTTTTTCAGGAAGACTCCCTTACCCTCTAGAACAGATTGTAAGCAGAGGATCTTGTTAGAAGCGAGGTCAATCTCATCTAGAAGTAGGATAGCTCCCCTTTCCAGTGCCTCGATAACTGGACCATTATGCCATACAGTGCTCCCATCATTAAGACGGAACCCACCAATAAGGTCATCTTCGTCGGTTTCAATTGTAATATTAACTCGAATCAACTCTCTATTTAGAGAACTCGCAGCTTGTTCAACACCGAATGTTTTACCGTTGCCTGAGAGTCCTTGAATATAGGTTGGGTAGAAAACTTTAGACTTGATAATCTTCTTAATAGAGTTAAAGTTTCCGAACGGAACATAGAGTGGATCCGCTTGAGGTACCAAAGATACTTTAGGATCTGACTTAACGATCTGCTTTTCAAAAACCTCACGTGCCTCTTCGATAGTTAAGTTCCACTTACCGATGGATGCTTTGTACTGCTTGAGGCTCTTCTTGATTGTAGCGTATGAACATTTGAATTCGTCTGCTGCTTTCAACAATTCTGGTGTACCGACTTCAGTACCAAAGTTACTTGTAAGATACTCAAGTACGCCTTCGGTGGTAACAGGGATTTCAGTTTGGAATGCCATTTAGATTTGATTTGTTTGCTATGAATTAAGTATAGTGTAAAAAAGGGGTCTTGCGACCCCTTAGTAGACACTTATCCAACTGTCTCAGCGAATGATGTGAGCATCTTTTTATTGTTCGCTTTGTTCCTGAACATCTTCTTGAATGCTGTACCGATCTGTCCCTTAGTTGCGTCCTCTTTAAGATCATCTAAGGATGTCTCCTCACTCAATCCTGCTACAGGCATAATGTACAACTTGTCATAGGGTGAATCTTTGCACTCATAGAACTTCTGCTTTCTGAACTTCCTAACTGCTTCTTCATAATGCTCCTTATGAAATCCCATAAACTGAATGAGTCTGAAGTACTGCTTAACATCACGTGGTGCTACTAGTCTGAACCCTAGGATGTTTACGTGAGGCATTGAGTCCTTAAGGTTCTGAAGGAAGACTACCAACTGCTCAGTTGGATGATCTTTCTTTGGATAAGTTCTTCCAGTCTTACGATCTCTTAACTGGCAACGACCACTCAGTGAATTGACCCATAATTTTGGTTCATCACCTATTAGATCTGAATACTTAGAGTATAGATGATCACGACGACAAGCGTATGAAGGTGGTGCAGACTCACCATCAGAGAGAATAGTTAGAGAGATCTTCTCAGCACCAGTCTCCTTTTGGAAAGTTGGGATCACTGACTGCATAGCAGCAACTGCTTCTATCAATGGTGTTCCAGATAAAGATAGTATTGGTGGGCATCCCATATTGTACATACGTCCCCACTGCTTAGGTACATAACTGTTAGTACCAGCATTTCTCCAGAGTGATAAGGCAAGACGATCCTGCTCCTTCCTACTAGCATCAGATGAAAGCATCTCTAGGAGACCAAACCCCTTGTTGAAAGAGATATGTCCTTCTTTCTCTTTGAACCTATCTTCAGTTGGTTCATAGTAGTTAGTGAAACCATAAGCACTATTGGTGAAAGCGTAGACCCTGAAAGGGATCTGAACCTTCTGACAGAACCAAGTAAGTTGAAGAACTTGCTTCATTGTGTCAAATAAGCAGTTGCTCATTGAACCAGACCAGTCTAGTAAGAAGATCATACCGTGGTTCTTACCTTCAGGTATGTTTGTTATCTTCTTGAAAAGATCCTCGTTGTATCTGTAAGTATGAAGCTTCGTTGTATCGAGAACCCCAGTGCGACTAGTAGTAGCACGAGCATACGCCGAAGCTGATTTCCTGCACTCAAATTCTTTGACAAGGTAGTTGACCTCCTTTTGGGATTGCTTGAAGAACTCTCTATACTCTTCCTCAGATCTTATTATATCTCCCTGTTCGTAATTATATCTATGCTCCTCGTGCTCATTTGTTGGTGGTTCAAGATGGTATCTTTCTTCTGATACTTTAAGGATTTCTTTCCAAGAGATAACTAACTTCTTAGTATCAACCTTACCGATCTCAACATACTCAGTATCATATCCACCTGTCTGTACATACTCCTTAACCTTATCAGTGAATGCTCTATCAGTTAGTGATTGGAATGGATCACCTGCCTCATCTCCTGCACCCTTCTCCTGATAATCATCTGATGTTACATCACCACCCTCTGCTTCAGTACCATCATCAGAGTCAGAATCGATTGGTGCTTCCTCTGAGAAAGGATCTTGTGAATCATCACCCATATCAGGAGTATCTCCTTCAAGTGATGGTAGATCGAATGCTGAATCATTTTCTTGTGCTTCTTCTTCCTTCTGATCCTGATATACTTCCTTCATATAGTTGTAAATCTCAAGAGCAACCTCTTCAACTTCCTCAAAGGTCTCAGTCTTACCAACTCTATCTACATACTCCTGCTCTTCATCAGTGAATGGGATGAAACGATAGTTACCGATCTTATAGAATAAGTTTATCTTATCAATCAATGCAAACTTCTCAACATTTCCTTGTACATCGAAGAAGTCCTCTTCATCTAACTCTTTATAACCTGCGAAGAATGTCTTAGGAAGACCTTGGTATCTACGCTTCATCAACTTCTCGATACGTGCGTCCTCTACAACATTAAGGAAGCACTGGGGAACTTTGCCATACTCCCACTCTCTTGGAGTGTATAGAGCGTGTCCTACTTCGTGAGATACAAGCATATCGTATACGTTCTCTGATGCTTTGTCCCAGATAGGAAGTGTCAGTACCCTACGCTCTACATCGAACTGAGCAGTCTCACACTGACGATGCTCCACAACTAGATCTTCTGTAGCAAGTAGTCTTGCTAGGGTTCCTTTGACTTCTCTGTTGACTGTCATTAATTTCCTCGTGTATGTACATAGTATAAGACCCCCGATGGCGGTCGGAGGTCTTTAGTAGACACTTTATCAAGTGGTTGCGTCTGTCTCTTGCACTCTTAAGTGCACGTGGTTTTAACTTACGTTTGGGTGGCTTCCCAGAATTGTGTTGCCAGTTCGGAGTTGTCATTTTGCATTGAAAGCGATTGATACTCTAGGAGTATCTATAAGGTTCTTTTCAGTTTTATGTTCTAACCAAGATGGGAATAAGACGAGAGTCCTTGGAGTAGCAGGGAAGTGGCGACCTTCCTCTGTACCCCATAAGCACATCTTAGAATGAGGATTCGGATTGATGAATACGATCCCACCCATATCAGGAACACAGTCCTGATGATAGTATACACCAGATACTGAGAAACCAGCGTGGGTGTGTGCAATTTGGAAACTGTCCTTCGGACCCCTATTCATCCAAGACTGCGCTATCGTGACTATAGGATCAATACTCGCTAATGACTTTTCACAGAACGCTCTCAACCGTGGCAAATTATATTTCTGAAACAACTGGAGATCGTTCATCCCTGTATGTGACCCATAGAGAATTTCTTCCTTGGCACCTACACTCAGGTGAGATAGGATGTCTGGATCATCAGGAATTCCATTTATCTCCTCGTCAATAAGAGGATCATCGTGAACGAACACGTGTAAATGCGTGGGAAAAAGTTCGACCATAAAGTCAATCACTTCTCCTTGGAACGATTGATCAGAGAGATGAACTTGTCGTTGGCAAACGTGCCACCTAGACAGACATCAATCTCATCACCATCCTTCCAATTCTCAGTACCATCCTTCTTGGTATGAGCGAGTGCCTCAGTGAGGTCATCAATAATCTTTTGGGTAATCTTCATAACACTTGGATGACTCCTTTAATCTCTGGAATCTCTTCCATTAATTTACGTTCAATACCCATCTTTAATGTTTGAGAACTCATAGCACAACTAGAACAAGCACCACCAAGTCTTACCTTAACGTATGCTCCTTCTGTTGTGTAATCAGTCTCAACATATTCTAACCACCCACCATCTGCTTCGATGTATGGGACAAGTTCACTAAGAACTTCTACTATGTTGTTATCATTTAGGTCCACGTCCACCCTCCACTAGATCTGAAATTGGAAATGTGATCATCTTCTCCCACGGAGAATAATTATCAAAGAGGACAGCAGCACGATCGCCACTAATCCTTTGAACGAATCCAACATAACCACGATAGATTGAATGTGGATTCTTAACTGTAACTGTAGTTCCTGGTAAAATCATCCTTGCCAAATAAGGTCGGGCATTGATTGAGGTTGCTGCCTTCCTATAGTTAGCATAAGAATGAAGTAACCTACAAACCATATTATATTAAATATCCACGCTTGTCTAATCAAATACTTACGTATGCCCATAGAGACTAGAACCTTCTTAACATCTGCTTCATTAGCTTCATCACCACGTGCTCTAAGGATCTGTTCTATTATAACTGCAATGATTGCACCTACCACTAGTGGATAGAATACAAAATTTGCAAATGACATTATTGAAATTAGGAAAATCATCTTGGTCTCGGTAGATTAGGGAATCGGTTTTGTCTTATATCATCTGGGATGGACATCATAAATGATAGTGACCATCGTTCATCATCTTCTTCATTCATTCTCACTTCGTGATCCTGATAACCTGGCCAGAAATATAGATCACCTTCACGTGGTATCTGACAATGTGTTGTTGGCCAATAAGGTCTTATTCTCCAAGTAGTCTCTACTGCGTGTGCAGGATGATAGAGATAAAGGTCGCCAGTATTGCCAGGTGGAACCTGAAGATAGTAGGTTCCTGCAACATCACATTCGGCGTGGTTGTGCCGCATTTGGAAACCGCCTTTTGGATTGACGTTAACCCAACAGTGTGTAACCACGAGGTCAGGATCAAATAGTTCCTGCTTCTGTAACAAAAGTTCATTAAAGTCAGGATACTCCTTATGTATATCGGGGTTTGTATGGATAGTGCTGTAACCCGTACCATAGAATTTGTTTTGCTCACAACAGAATTCATCACGTCGTTCTAGTAAAGCCTTGCGTAACTTACAATGATCACCATACTCATTGTTACTTGTATAGAATGGTATATCAAACATCTTCAAACACCTTAGAAAATTCGTTAACCTTATCAAACTTGATAGTTCTATCAAACTTGTCTAGGAGTACATCACCCTTGTGAGAGATAATAAACATATTAGTATTGGTAGAAGTGATCTCCTTAAGGATCTTAAGTAGTTCTTCAGTCGCTGTATTATCTAGTGAACTATCAAACACTTCATCAAGTATTAATAGATTTGTAATAATAGAGTTCTTTAGTTTAGCAACGTGTCTCCAAGTAAAGAGTAGTGCTAAGTCAATCTTCTGCTTCTCTCCTTCAGAGAAGGATGAGTAGGAGAATCTATCACGGTGACGTGACTTGATTACTTCACTGAACTCTTCATCCAAGGTGAAATTAATATATGTATCCATTGATGTCAAATACTTATTGATCCTTTGATTGATGATAGGAATGTACTTAGAAATAATTCTTGCCTTGATACCACCATCTTTTAAGAGACCACTGACTAACTTAAAGTCTTGTGCTTCTTTATTGACACCTGAACAAGCAGTCTCCTTCTCGTCAAACTCCTGTTGTAGTCTGGTTAGTAGTTCCTCTTCACCTTTAATATCTGGTTGATCACCTAGAGATCTAATCTGTGTCAGAATATCTGTATTCTGTTTCATTAACTTTTGTTCTTCATTGACCAGACGACGTATTTCAAATTGAAATTCTGTTACGTTAGATGTATCCTGTCTAAGTTTCTCAATCGTTCTGAGACTCCTAGCAACTTGTTTCTCTAACTCTGCTCCTGCATCGTTAAGTTCTTGTTCCTTAGTAGACAAGTTATTAATCTTAACCTTTCTAAACTTATCTTCAATATCTTGTGAGCATACAGGACAAGAAGAATTGTCTTCGAAGAATTTTATATCCTTAGATACCTTCTCACATCTAGCATCTATCTTACTCTTGATACCAAATGCCTTCTGATACTCTGCTTCCTTATCAACTAACTTCTGACTAGCATCACTGAGTTTATTAATCTTCACTTGGAATTCTTCAATCTCATTCTTGAGGCTACACATTCGTTCCTCATTCTCATCAAACCTCTGTTGTTGATGTGCAATACGTTCCTTGTTTACAGTAGTAAGTTTTGATAGTACCTTCTCCTGTGACTTAATATTATTAGTTGCCATCTCCAACTCGTGCTTACACTCACGTAGCACTGCATTGTTATCCTTTACACGCTCCTTCAGGAGCATATTCATATAAGAAAATATTTGTATGTCTAATAGATCCTCAATAACTTCTCGTCTATGAGGAGCACCTAACTGCATAAAGGGAACAAATGTACTACTCCCTAATATAACCACCTGTGTAAATGACTTAAAGTTTAATTTTAATATGCTTTGCTCAAGGTATTTCTGGTAGTCCCTATTGGCAGCATCCTGATCTATCAGGGTACCATTACGATACATCTCAAATACACCTGGCTTTATACCACGTACTACCTTATAATCTATTGTACCAATCGTAAATTCTATCTCTACAATAGTCTCACGCTCATTAATACTATTAACTAACTGTGACTTTGTGATTTTCCTGAATGGTTTGTTGAATAATCCAAAGCACAAAGCATCCAACATCGTTGATTTACCAGCACCATTTGATCCAATCACTAGAGTGGATACAGTTTTGGTGAAGTCAATCTCGGTGAACTGGTTGCCTGTACTTAGAAAATTCTTCCAACGAATCTTCTCAAAGGTGATCATAACGGTGGAATAACAAGATCTTCAGGATTGATGAACGTGTAATTATAACTGTGTGCAGAACAATTGTTTATAACAATGTCCTCCTCAACTTCGGTCACTTCTAAAGGACGCTTATAGTCAACTGCTTCTAGCATACCATAATAGCGTACTGCGTCATCCTTGTCAACAAATATTTGTACACACTTCTGACCAGTCTTCTCGTCAGTAACAGCATATACTCCACCAGATTTTTTGTCTAACAAGATAAACATCAAAGATTAAGTGCTTCTGTGTACAATGATTTTAGAATAGTAACTACACTAGTCTTGTCTATAGAATCCTCTAAGTCTTGGACATAGGTTTCCAAGATTGTCATTGTATCCTCTGTCTCCAGAGATTCATCAACATCATCTAGATCTAAAGTTAGATCCTCTATGATCTTTAAGTCAGCAACATTAGTATCTTGAAGTGATTTGATATAGCGATCGAACCATACTTGATTAGTTCTCTGCTGTACAATCACTTTAACATACGATCCTTTTAATCGTGAAAAGTCAGGAAGTGTTTCATATTCCTTCTGCACATCATCATAATATAACTTGTTGAAAATTGTATAAGGATTCTTATGGAATTGTAAACGTAATGTATCTGTATTTAGTATATGGAACCCACGATTTAGACCGTAATCATTCCAGTATATTTGGTTCGGGTTACCAAGGTAATTAACGACACCCTTCTTTGACTTATGATGGAAATGACCTGAGCAAACTAGATCAAATTTATCATAGACTGAAGGATCATCACCGTTCTCCATAAACCTTCCAGGTATAGCCTCAAATCCTGTTAATTCTAAATGTCCTAGACATACCGTGGCATCTGACTGTTCAATTAAACTATTAGTTTTTTCACGATTGTCATCACAGATCCAAGGAAGCATTAAAATCTTCTTATCATTAATAACAATGTGCTTTGGTTCATCTATAATTTCTATATTATCGTATCCACTTAATAAGTGTTGTGGAGCATTTATCTTAAGAGTGTTCTTATAATAGATGTCGTGGTTACCTATCAGCATATACATCTTGACACCCAACTCTCTGATGGGGTCAAACCACATCTCTCTAGCAGCTTCAAGACTCAAGAAGTTGATACTCTTTCTCTTGTCAAACGTATCCCCTAGACATAAGACCGTATCAATCTTGTGCTTACGAATATATGGGAGTACTATAGTAGTATAGAATTCTCTGTACTTCTCAATAAAAACTTGATTGTCGTTTCGTACACCAAAGTGCTGATCAGTTATCAGCAGGATCTTTTTGTGTGATGTCATACTCGATTACAATCTTCTTGGACATTCTACCAGAATGATCGGATGTTGTCCACTCATTCCATTCACCCTTTAGCAAGGATGCCATTACGTTCTTATCTAGACCAGCAAGTTGTTCACAGTTTTCTACTGATAACCGTACTGATCTTAATCCACCTGGTTTCTTCTTTATAGTAAAGCCGTGCTTGTCTGTCTCTTCAGACTGTGACTCTACATATGCTGTGTCAACCTTCTGTGATGGATTAGTATAACCGTGCGTTGATGCACCTCTAGCATTAAATTCATCCATTAGTATCTAGAGTTCATTTCTATACGAGACTTGATACCACTTAATTCTGCTGATGCTGAAGGATCATCTGAATGGAATACCTGATCGAACCCACTCTTCTCTATGATCTTATCCTTTATATCCATCTGCCTTTTCTCTTTAGCAATCCTTCTTAGGAAAGCATAGTATACTATCTGTGTAAAATATGCGAAGGGGTTCTTAGACTTTGCTGGATCAAAATTATCTATGTACTGCACACAATTCTCTACTCCATCGGATATCATATCTTCCTTGTACATATAGTTGATGAAGTTAGGTCTATATGACAGGTGCGTTGCAATCTTTAGAAAGCAATCTCCTATGTACTCATCTATTCTAGGTTTCTTTGTCTCCCTAATTTTAGACAATTCAACCTTATCTCGATAGTCCACGATTGCCTTGAGGAACTTTTGGTTATCGACATAGTGTTGATTTTTAGTATTCTTCCTCGCCACCATAAATGCCATATCTATAAGGGAATTTCATAACAAAATTATAGCACAAAAATAGGAAGCTTGACAAGGTGGTCAAATATGAGTAGACTCAACACTGTCAGGGTTGGTTGGATAACTCTAGCTTTTATCTGAATTAAATAGATCCTCTAACTTTTGTCTGTGGTCATCTACTTTTCCAATGAGACCCATAGTATCATCGGGTTCGATTTCCTCAGCAGGTTTTCCTGGGTGCCGTGCGCCCATTTCAGACTTAACAAAATACTTATACATTAATATTGCTTCAGTACTTAGTGGTGCTATAGTTAGAATCCTATCTTCAGGAATGATATAAAAGTCTTCAGCAGAGAAGACCATCCATTTCTTGAGTCCTACTGCAACTGCTCGTCTTCCTTCCGACACCGTTTCATTTGCGTGTACCTTAGCAGGATCCTGAATGAAAGCAAGATGTCCACCATCTTCTTCAGTCACAACGATTCGACCGATGATCTCTTCTCCGTTTAAGAGTTTAATAACTCCAAAGAATTCTTCATCAGGTCTAATGTAACTTAAGGTTTGGCTCATTCGTTCTCTCCTAAATTGATCTCAGTGATGGAATAATTAAACTTCTCCCCTTGGTATTGGGTTATCCGTTCAGTCAAATGATTCAAAGTAAAATTCCTAAAGCGACCATTGCTAATATCATCAGCGAAGTCATACAGAGTAGCACGACCTTTCGAATCGTGCTTCCTTAAAGCACGTCCTATTGATTGTAGGTTACGTACTCTAGACTTAGTTGGTGATGCAAAAATAACATTATGTAAGTTTTTTATATTGATACCAGTGCTAAAGGTACCGTACGAAGCAAGTATGATTGAATCAGATGATGTCTCACATATTTGGCGTACTTCTTCACGTTCATCGGTGGGTACACCTCCGTGAATATAAAACAATTGTTTTGTTTTGTTAATACTATTTAGCAGATCCCATAAGACATCACCGTGTTTCTCTATGAAATTGAACAGGATAAGTGTGTTACCATTAAGGTCTCTCGCTAGTCCTGTGATAATTTTGTTCCGTTTTCTATGTCCTATTATATAATTAATCTCATCCTGATAGGTATCAAATCCAATATACTTATGCTTACATACAAGAATGTTTATTTTAAGATCACTTAAGTAGTTTGCTTTCTGTAGGTCTGCTGTCCTTACACTCCTTTCTACAGGACCAAACAATCCCTCTAATACTAGTTGGTTACATTGAAGACCATCGAGAGTACCAGTAAGACCCACACGGTGTTTAGCGTTAAAGCACTTAGAAAGTATACCCGTGAGACTCTTTGCCTTGTATAAGTGTGCCTCATCACCAATCACCGCATCGAAACGTTTAAAGTATGACTTGTCCTCTTTATAGATGGACTGCCACGTACTAATTATAACAGGTGCTTTGGTATGTTTTTCTTTACCGCCATAGATCTGATCTACTGTACCTTCACAATAGAATCCATAGGATTGAAAGTCTTTATATAATTGTTCAACTAATGATGTAGTTGGTACAATAATTAATACTTCAAGATTTCTCTTGAGATACCAACGCATTAAACAATATATTATAAGTGACTTTCCTGATCCAGTAGGGCTGAGTATGAGTCTCCTATATCGTAGAAGTGCTGAATAAACTGCTTTGAGTTGGTAATCTCTGATCTTGACAGGCAAACCCAAAGATCTAACAAAACTAGCAATTGTCTGTGGTGATACTTCTCCATCTAATTCTCCTGGTGTTCCGAAGTTTTCGTTATCATTGATGGAGTAATCGTACCCCATCTTTTCTAACCATTCAACCAGGTAATTAAAGAGACCAACATACAGCTCACCAGTACCAGGTGAGTATAGTCTGATCTTCCCATCCCATCTCTTGTACCTACGTTGTCTCTGAAGAAACTGTGCTTCAGGAACTTCGAAGGTAAAATATTCAGATAACTCGTGATGGATATGTTGCTCAGTACCTATCCTAAGATAGACATCATTCTTTTTTTCAATAGAAGTCATCAGACTGGGAACTCAAATCTCTTGGCATCAATAGCGTTCTTCACTTGGAAGCCACGGTTATTGATCATCTTGAGTATGTTCTCTATATACGTGATGCACGTTTCAAAGTAACAGATCTTTAAAGACTGTACTTGTATCTCTTCGTCTGATTCTAGGAATGTATTGATATCACCCTTCAGTACTTTAAGGTCAAAGTATTTACCTGATTTATCTGGACCTTTACCATTATAGAATAACCATCTCTCACGTTTGATCCTCTTGAGTTTTTGTCGTTCATCCTCAAGGACCAATTTATATTTGTTGTAATAGATGTGATACTTCTGGTGTAGTCTAGGTACTACCAGAGATTCCTCACCTAGATTTAACTCATCAAACAGACAGTCCTTACTCCAAGACTCCTGTAGTTCATCAAGTAATGCCACCTGTGTGCTCCTCCATAATATCCATAATGTGTTCAAACGTCTTAATGTGATCTATATCAGTAAGAAGTTTTGCAAGGTTTGAAACCACTAATGGTTTCTCATTGATAGAAGCATATTTCAATGCAGCACGTATGCTGCCACTGGCATCATCTAGATGCTCCACAGTCTGTTTCGATAGAGTCATAATCTATTGCAGGTTAGTTTTACGAGTACCTGACAGTGATTGAATCTCGTATGATGTATAATCAAAAGATACACTCGACTGGAAATACTCTTGGTCGGTTAGTGTAGCGTCAAATTCTAAAGTACTTAAGGACGTTGGTTTCAAATCCTTGAAGTTCACATTATAAAGTGGTTGGAAGTTAGAATTTAAAATCGATAGAGTACCATCAGCATACCTGAGATCACCTAGAGATTTACCGTAGTTAGTTTTAAGACTCATAGGTTGATTGTCTATGAAGTCTTGTCTCTCTTTGAAGTTATCTGGTACACCCAATGCTCTCATCCAGTTATGGAGTATAAGATAGTTCTCCATATCTTCATCAATCAAGAAGGTTAAAGCAAACTCTCCATAGGAGATACTACCTTCTAAGTTGATAGGACGATACATCGTAGGTTGCTCTACGAGGCTAACAGCCATCTCTGGCACGTTAGCAGACTGTGCAAAGTATGCCACCTTGGGAAACTTTGCCAGTGAAAAACGGAAACCACCTGGTGATAAGAAATTCCTATTTGAGATTTGACTAGTGAAAGACATTAACTATTTTGGTGAGCACCGCCTATCACTATTTAGTCACATATAGAACTCGTCTAGAATTTCAAGTGTCTTGTTAAGATACCTGTCTGCACCTATGCATTCCCATTCTCCCATCTCATTCCTCTTACATTTATCAGCTAGCTCGATCTTAAGACGTGTTAGCTTTGCAGTCATTGTAACTTTGTCTAGTCTTCCGTTCATTATACGTTACCGAATAAAGAGCCTTCTGGCATTATACAGTCTACAGCATTTGGGTGATCGTGTATCCAAGATACATCTTCTTGAGCAATTCTTCTGGCATCCCAAGAGTCTTCGGCAGTGATACAAACTTCTTGGTGGTGTCGTGACTGGTCTAAGTACCCTACAGTGTAATGGGTCATTAGCAATGTCCTAATATGAGTGCAAATATTTAGGTCCAAAGCATAAAAAAAGAGACCCCGTAGGGTCTCTTGGTGTTGAAGTAAGAATATAATATTCTTCTTACATAAGGTTGTTAACAAGAACACGTCTGTAGTAACGGTTAGCGTTAGCAGTAAGTGCGCCTTCACCCTGAGTTGTTCCCTCAGCGAATGGGTTTGCAACAAGACCGTATCTTGTCTTAAATCCAATCTTGGGCTGGAAGGTATCCTGACCAACCGCACGAACCATCTGTAGAGGAACGTATGGGCAGTAGAATATTCCTGCATCATATGCAGAACCACCTTTGTAACCACCAACATAGAAGTGAGAATCACTAACGTTAGCAGAGTATGGGTCAACGTAAACCTTGATACGTCCGTTTAGAGTTCCAGCAAGTGTGCTGCTGTTGTCATCAGGAAGTAAGTTACTGTTGCCAGAAAGAGCAGGTGTGTAATCAAGAACGCCAGCCATTGACAATGCAGATGCAACGTCAGCAGAGCAGATCAAGATGTTACCTTTTCCACGACGAGTTTCGTGCCCGATCGCGTTCATATCTCTTTCAATCTGGAATAAGAGACCTTTGAATTTCTCAACAGACCATCTACCGTTGGAGTCAACGTCGAGGTCGAAGGTTCCAGCAGTTGCAGTGTTGTTCTGAGCACCAGGTCTTGCAACCTTGTATACAGTACGAACAACTTCACGGTTGATTTCAGCAAGTACCTCAGTTGAGAGGATGTTTGCTAGTTCAGACTCAGCGTCTAAACCGTGAACTGCCTTAAGGTCTTGAGCAAGCTCTAAACTGTACTCAGCTTTCAAAGCACGAGACTTCGCAGTCACCGTTACTTTCTCAATGCTGAAGTTCATTTCAGCGAAAGCGTTAGACCCAGTACCTAGAGTCTCAGACTCGTCTGTACGCATTCCAGTACCGTTAGTGTATGTACCACTATCGTTAAGAACACCTGGGTTGCTTCCTGCTTGTGCAGAACCTTGTGAACCGAATCCACTGGTCTGAGCTGCGTCAGTACCAGAGAACTGTGAGTCTGCTTCGTTGAAGAATGACTCAGCACCAGCAGTACGGTTAGTACCATAGCGTGAGCGCATTGCGAAGATCAGACCTGTAGGACCTGTCATAGGCTGAACACCAGCAATGTCATAAGCAATTAGCTTAGGCATTGAACGGCGAATCAGGCTAATCAATACTGGGTCGAAACCAGCAGAAGGACCTGTTGCTGTAGCACTAGCACTGAAACCTGCAACGGATGAGGTTGATCCTGTGCTAACTGTTGGAGCTGCTTCTGTAAGAACTCCAGCTTCTTCTCTTAAAAACTTTTCTTGGTTTTCGAGCAGGACTGCGGTGACCGCTTTCTTGTAATTGTCTTTGATTGAATCAAGACCATCACAATCGAGAACGGGGTTCCACTTTTCCTGCAACTGTTCAGAATTGAACATTGCTTTTTTCTCCTTGGAAAATTTGGTTAATTAATCAATTAGTCATTTAGGCTTTGAAACGCTTCAGAGCATCTACGTAACGTGACATAGACTCTGTGATTTCACTGTCCACAACTGGTTGTACGTCTTCTGCAACGGTTTCTACGTCTGCTTTAGCAGGCTTGCTGGAGAAGTACGACTCCTTCAGAGTTTCTACCTTGCTGCGGAATGACTCTTCATCTTCAAACTCAACCCCTTCAGAAAGACTTGCTAGCTTCTCCTTTTCAGTAGATGCTAATCCTTCAGAAATCTCGCTCACAATCCCATTCTTAACGTAACCTGCAACACTGGTGCTGAGGCCAACATTCTTTTCAATTTGCTCGTTGAGTTTTGCTTCCATTGAATCAAGTTCTGATGCCATACTATGTACGAGATCAGTTTTTTCTTCGGGAACCTCAATGTGGTTCTCGACGAATACTTTTTTGAGACCTGCAACAACGTTCTCAGCGATCTCTGCTTTGAGACCAGTTTCAACTGCTAACTTGTTACTATCTAACCAACCTTGAACGGCATAAGTAAGATACTCATCTACCTTTTCGGCTAGTTCGGTCTTAACTCCTTCTACCTCTTCGGCAAGTCCCTTGGCGTACTCTTCGTGTACTCTCTCAAGTTCCTCGTTGAGGCGTGAGACGACGGCAGCTTCGAAGATTGTTGCTGCTTTATTCTTGAACTCTTCGGAGAGTTCTTCTCCCTCTGTGAGGGCAGCAACGTCTTGAGATACATCTATCTCAATTAAGTTTTCACCGTCAGCATTTTCTGCTTCTACAGACTCAGCCTTCTTGCTGCTTGCAGCAGATGGTTTTGTCTTAGGGGAAGCTGCTTGTGTTTGACTAGGTGTCTTAAGCTTGTTGCTATCGTCATCAGGCTTAGAGTTCTGAGGTGTAGGTCCACCTAGAACTTCGACTGATCCGAGTGAAGAACCATCAGCAACGGCACCGTCGAACTTAGCTTCGGTGACCTCTTGGGTTTGTTCTTCAGATGCCTTTACTGTTTCATCCGACATTAGTTTGTCTCCTTAATAAATTCTTACTGGAATTAATCTAAAAAATATTTATAATCTAAAGAGAGTTAATGAAAGATTCGAATGCGGAAACTTTCATCTCTTCGATTACCTTTGAGTTGGCAGCATTGTCAAATTGCTGCTCAATTGCGCGGAGTTCACGTTCTTTTAGGATCTTTCCTTCCCAAATCCATTCTCTTCCTTCCATTATTCCAGACACAAAAGCGTCTGGGGCACTGGGATCTGCTACTATATCAGCAGCAGTGGCAAGCATAAAGTCATCAGCGACAACATTTACACCTTCCTTGTTAACTTTAAGGGATCCTATTCCGCGAGAAGATACCCCTAACTTGACTCCTTCACCTAAAAGACTACGAGCTATATTACCCATTGGGGTATCTAGTATACGTGCTCTTCCTTTGAAGTTGCTACCTTCTTGTACTAATGAAGTAATAAGGTGAGATACTCTATCAAGGTTGACAGTAGGACCTTCGGGGTGACCCAACTCTCCTAATGCTCTGCCTGACTTGATGAATGACTCATTATATTTATTGACTTCTCTAGATAGAGTTTCCATAGGGTACATCCTTCCATTGCGATTTTTAATTTCGCCTTGGAGAAACGTTCCTTCGATATACAGATTCTTCTTACCAGTTTTAGTTTCTTCTTCTAAAACTTGTATGTCATCAATCTGTTCCGTTATCAGTCTCATTGGTTGTCTCCTCTGGTTCAGTAGTTACTTCATCTTCGGGTTGGTCTTCCAACCAACTCTTAGCAATATCCTGACGTTTTGCATCTAGTGCATCTTGGGTCAGGGCCATCATTGCATCATTAACTTCAGTACTAAGATCTTTTTTATCAGAAAATAGTTTGTTAATAATTTCAGTCGCTGGTATGCTAGGCATAATCAAGTCCTCATCTTATTATTTAGAATTCCCCGCGTTTATAGTCAGCAGGTTCGACTTGTTCTATACCCATAGGCTGCTCTTCCTCAGACATTTCGCCTTCAGCCATAGCAGGATCTTCTAGTGGCATACCTGTAGCAGGATCAATCGTTGCAGGATCTGGGATCTTCCCATCCGCAATCTCTTGTTCTATCTGCTCATCAATCTCATTCATTTCTGCATCAGTATGTCTTAGTATTTGACGACGGATGTATTCAAGTGAGAAGTAACGACCAGCATAAGGATCCATTGCAGTGACTAAGTTTAGACGCTCAGTGAGCATCTCCTTCTCCTTCAGTTCAGCGAAGTAGTTGTCAGCAATGAAGTCATACTGTATATGCTCTGACATATCTTCCCAATCTTCGATTGAGCAGATACCTTTCAGAACTAATTGTGTCTTAAGTAGGTCGTGGAATAATGAACTGAACTTCTTCCTTAACCTAGTGACAAACTTTTGGAATTTAATTTCGTCGCGAGTAATCTCAGCAGCACGACCTAAATTAAATGTTGAATCTGATTCCAGACGAGACTCAGGAACATTAAGAGCACGATAAAGTTTCTTCTGGAAATACTTTACGTCTTCTAGTTCACCTAGATTCTGTCCACCTGGGAGAGTTGTGATCTCAGTACCTCTGCCACCTTCTCTACGAGGTAACCAGAAGTCTTCAAGCATACTCATAAACTTACGATCATCTCTGATCTCACCAGTGTCAGCATTGTATACTAACTTATTCCTATAGCGAGACATAACCTCTCTGAGGTATTGCTCTGCTTTTTGCTTAGGAAGATTACCAACATCGATATAGAATATACGACGTTCTGGTGCACGGCTTAAACGATAGATAACCAGCGAGTCTTCAATCATCCTCAGCTGGTTAAGTGCTTTAATTGCTTTGTGTAAATGTGACATAATCACATTCTTGTTCATATCTTTCAAACCACTATGGCAGAAAGCGATTGCATCAGGTGCAATCTTCATACCAGAAGTCTCCATACCTGCACGCATCCCCTTGGGATTGTACACGTAATACTCAGCAGTCTTAGGTGCTAACTGAGCTTCCATTGTTCGTGGATCAAGGATCTGTCTATCCTTGGTGTTCTCCATCTCCACGACTTTGCGAATCTTACGAGGATCCACATACCTTAATTCTGTGATACCACCACGAGGGTTCTTAATATCAATAACCTTATGGTAATATAATTTTCCATCTATATACCAACGTCTGAAAATATCATACGCTGTCTTATCAAAATCCATAAGACGCAGGACGTTTTTAAACTCTTCCCGAATCTGTTTCTTAATTCCACTGCCAACCTTAAGGTTAGACAGTTCCACATCCACAGGAGTATCATCGATATCTCCAGCGATTGCTTCATTAACTACATCATCGATAGCTCTATCACATTCAGGATGAATGGACATAGAACGATAACGACGAATGAGATCATTCTCATCCTTAAATGTTCCATCAAGATCAATGGCAGTTCCAAAGTAACCACCACCTGCGACTGGTGTAGCCGCATCATCTGACTCTTTACGCACGAAAGAAGGGCCAGTTCCCTGACCCTTCTTGGCTCGTTCAAGAGAATAACCAAAAAGTTGTGACATCTATCTCGTGTTGTCTGACCTACTATTTAGCGAGTTTACGTACCGCTGTTTCCAGTGTTGATGTCTGTATCGTAAGTCCAGTACTGAACTTGGAACTCTACAGTGTACTCTTCTGGTGTATCATTGTTACCCCAGTCAAGATCAATAGCACTGATATTTGATGGCCAGATACCTTCGAACTTGTATGTACGAATGATCTTACCCTTTCTATCCATCTGTCTAACCTTAGCCATAGCTTGATAATCAGCGATGGTGTTAGAGTTCTGGAAGTTCTGTTGTAGTGCTTGGATATTGGTTGACCAAGACTCGAAGAATGCTCTGAACTTAAATGACTGGTCGTTAAGTACGGTTACAGTCCAAGGTTCAAAGTTACGATCTCCAGCGATCTTGAGCATACGTCCACGGTAAGGAACCTCAACAACTCCAACAGTAGATGCTGGAATGTTTGCTGCCTTCACAAGGAAGGTACCAAAAGCAGATGCTTCTGCTGCATTAAGTTGAGATCCACCAGCAGCGTTTTCTGTTCCTTCTGCACTAGATCCAGAGACACCACCTGATTGAGGTGATACTCCGTCTTGTAATACAGGAGGTGCATATATTTCGCACTGGAACAGATTGGGACGGGCAAAGTCCCTAACCTGATCACGGAAGGAGAAAATCGGGGCTCTTACCGCCGATTGTTCTACCTGTCCTGGTTGTTGTTCTGACATTTTTTGTTCTCCTTAAGTTGTTCTCTTGAATCAGTTAGTTACTTCAGCGAAACTAGAACCTGTTCTAGTTGCAGTGAATGTAAGGGTGATGTAATTGATCGACCTCGTGGGCTTCACGAAAATCTCCGCAAAGAATTCGCCACGATCAATTGCTTCAGGTGGGTTGTTGCTACTATCGCAAACAACCAAGAAGTCAACCACACCACGACGTGACTGTACACTACGTAAGAATGGTTCAACAATATTCTTGAATGAAGCACGAGTAAACTCGTCGTTCAATTCGAATAGTTGTGTCTTTGCTGCTTCTGAGATAGCATCCTCAAGTACCAAGAATAAGCGACGAACGTTAATACGATCGAATGCAGATTGGTATGAAAGTGCAGTCTTGTCACCGAATAGTACGATGCCTTCGCCAGGGAAGGATACTACTGGGTTGATTCGTGCAGCATAGAGACGGTCTCTGTGATCCTTGAGAGGAGAGTATGCTAGTTTAATTGCGTTGCGTAACTGACCTCTATTAAATCCAGCAGGTGAGAACCAAGCTTCTGAATTCAGAGTTGTACTTAGTGTTAGACCTGCAAGGTCAGCGTTACAAGCGATATAACGATACTTGTCGTTATACTTATCGTAAATGTACTTGTAGTTGTTATCAAATACAGCGTATGATGTGCTTGATAATTGATCGTAGAAATCAATAGTACGATTCACGATTACGTTGGTATCGCTCTGTCCAATCACATCGAGACGTGATGGTGAAACGAATGCCATACAATCTTTACGAGTTGCAGCGATGTCGATGATCTTCTGTGCTTTTGCAACAGTGTCGCTGGTGTCAGCCATCGATGGACCCATTAGGATGTAGTCAACATCAATAGTTTCCTTGTCAGCAACAAGGTCGAATGCACCAAGGATCTCTCCACGTGCTAAGGAGTAACCATCTGTACCACCTTGTATGGCGTACTTAGTAGTTGCACCCTTTGTTGTACCGATGATCTCACGTCCAAGAGGAGTCTCGTTCGTCTTGATTGGAAGTGTCTGCTTGATAAGGTCGAAAGAAGTTCCGATTCCAGACTGTCCCCAGTCTCCATTAGCAGCACCGTTTACATCGAATACACTGGAGGTCTCGTGTGAACCCCAGTAGATATACTGTGAATTGTTCTTGATAACATCACGGTAGTAAATTGTTTCTCCTTGTACTCCTTTAGCATCAGATGCCTTAGAAAGATAGAGGAACTTTTCAAGAACAGATCCAGGAGTACCTGTTAGTTTTCCATCACCATCAAGAATGATGACGTGGATTTGGTCGTTCTTACCACCACGGTCTTGTACCCAAGGTGATGTGGTAGGACGTGGAGCAACACTTGCCCACTTTTGTGAACCACCGAAATAACGCTCATCGTACTCAGAACGTACAGATGCTACGTTAATGTTTGGTGAACCACCACCGTTATCATCTTCTACGGTGTAGTTTGGTTCAAATCTATTTGCATTTCCATCCTTGATGATGTGCAACTGACGGTTAAGAACCTCAACCTTTGCTTTGTCTCCAGTCTTAGTACCACCAGATGCTTGTGTCCAGAGTGCGATTACATCGCCAACCTCAAGAACATCAGATGATAAAGAGTAATTAACATCAAGTTCAATCTTACGAGTAATAGGATCGTAAGCAGTTACTGTTCCTTGAACAGGAATAGCAACAGGAGATGCTGCATCAGTCTCTGCTCTCCAGAATTCACCAGTACTAAAGTCACCAGCGATTGAAGCAGCGTCGAGTGTTACAACGATTGTATACTTATAGATCTTAGCAGTTGCGTTTGCAGCACTGTAAGATACATCATTAGTAGTTTCGAATTCCCACTCAGCAGTTGTTGGTTGTGCAAGTGATAGAATCTGATCAGGACCAGAGTCTGTTACAACGATGCGAAGTGAGTTACCGTAAGTACCTGGGTGTCTAGCACCAAACTTCCAAGCGTTAGAACCAGACTCAACGTTGGCTTCATACTCTTCAATGTTACGTATGATTGGTACAGTAACACCAGTAGAAGTCTCTTCGTTGATGGTTGTCTTGGCAGCAGTAACTGTCAACTTAGTAACTGTCTGACCATCGGTCTGAGCAGCAGCAGTTGTGTTTAGTTCGCCACGAGAAACGGTTAAGTCGTTTCCAGAAATTGCACTAACACGTAGAATTTCATCAGCGATCTTGAGGTAATCGTTAGTCGAGATACCTAAAGAAGCAGCAGAAGTAACAGTTAGAGTAGTTCCACCAGAAGCAAGGGTTCCACCTTGGTTCATCGTAGTAGAAGTACCAGCATCCTCAATCAATGTGATTGCAGAGTTTGCTGCGTGACTAACTGCGGAGGTTGATAGCTGTCCACGTTGAACTGTTAGGTCTAGTGAAGATATCACTGTAACCTTAACGATTTCAGCGTCTATTAAGAGGTAATCGTTAACCGCTATATCAGCTGCACTAGCAACAGTCAATGTAGTATCACTAGCACTGAAAGTTGTAGAAGTTGTCTGAGCAGTATCAATACCGTTCTTCAACGATGTTGAATTGGCTCGAATAACCTTTAGCGTACCGCCATATAATAGGAACTGAGCTGCGTTATACCAGTACTCGTAGTTGTAATCGTTTGGTCTGCCAAATACAGATAGTAACTCCTTCTCAGAAGTGATGTCAACTATCTTATTTACTGGACCCTTTTCAAAGGAACCTACTACCACCGCAACATTATCAAGAGTAGCGTTAGCTACTGTAGTGAGATCCTTTTCAAGTACAACAACCCCTGGTGAAAGTTGGGTGGATGCCATTGTTTAATCTCCTGAAAATTCTATCAATTAGTCTCAAATTATTTATGACAATGCACTTTTCAGCGGTACTCCCACATAAAGGTACGGTCTCCATACTCATCTGCGTGCCATCTATCTCCAACTTCATCTACGAATGATTCATCTTCCATCCCATCATTTATAAATCCGAACGGAGCCATATCAGCATCTATTGCTTCACGTTGCTCTTCATACATTCTCTTACGAACATCATTGTCGTGGAGTTCTTTAAAATAATCCTGTACAGACAACCACGCAAACATAACCAGACACATTGCTAGGTCATCGTGACACCCTTCTTCTGCTTGCCAAGATTGACCCTTCTGAATAAACGTGGTTAGTTCAGCGATGGTATCATAATCATTAATTATTATCTTATCATCTTCTATCAATCCTTTGAGGTTAGAACAACCAACCTTCTTAACTGTGGTACTCATCTTGACACCAAGTTGAACCTTACCACCTGAGAATCCTTGACCTACTACCTGACCTGCTCTTCCTCTCATAGCAGCCATTAGTAAATTTTCATATTCTAAATCGTACTGAACGATGTCTGCTACCTGTGCACCAACATCATTAACTTCAATTAGTATGTACGCTTCATTATATCCCTTAGCAACTTCAACAATGATGTCTGGGAAGATGAGGGGTTTAATTGTATTGTTTCTATATTTGGCAACTAATTTATAAGGAATTGTAGTAGTATCAAATACAGTGAAAGCACTATAATCTCCGTCGATGCCTCTCGCAACATCAACAGTGATCGTATAGTTGTGTTCAGGGATAGGTTCTTCATAAACGTCAAGTCCTTTGTTAGCATTAAGTGGATCATCATAAGCCATCATTCTCAGTTTACTTGCTGAGATCAATGTGTCAACAGATCCTAAGAACTCGCATTCGAACTCAACCCTGAACTGTTGCTCTGATGTATTACGTATGGTTTGTTCTTTCCATTCAGCATCTCTGCCTGGAACCTGAGACCAATGTACCTCAGTATGTGTGTATTCATTAGTTCCACGCTCTGCATCGTGCCAGAGCTTATAGAACATATTCATCCCGTGAGGGGTAGAAATGATAATAACTTTTGTTGATTTACCAGAAGATATAGTAGGATAGACAGAACTAAAAAACTGTTCAGCAATATTATTCGGAACAAACGCGAATTCGTCCAAAAATATAACGTTAAAGGACATACCCCTAACAGCACTAGCACTAGTACTTGCAGCCAAGAGACGGCTTCCGTTCTCCAATTCCACTGACCCTTTGTTCCAGCCAATAATACCTTGCTGCATCCATTTAGGAAGATTCTCATAAGAAAGTTGTAAGCGTCCCAACATTTCTCTTGCAGTGGCTGCTTTGTTTGCGAGGATTGCGACGTTGACGTTTCCGTTGAAGATGACATACCAAAGTAAATATGATGTAACAACAGTGGACTTACCAGACTGTCGTGGAAGCTTAGCAATATTGAATCGTTTCTCGTGGAAGCGATTCACCATAGTTTCTTGGAAGTCATACAAGTTAAATGGTATGACACCTTCATCCAAAGAAACGATCTTGATATACTTCTTAATAAAGTATATTGGATCTTTGCTGCACTTAATAAACTCCTTCACCTGTTTAGGTGTGAAGTTTGTGGCAACGTTTGCTTTCTTTAGATTCGGGTTACCAAGATATATCTGGTTCTCTGCCATTACTTAACGTGTATAACTCCTCTCATTCCAGCACCTGCGTGAGGTGCACAAAAGAAATTATAATCGCCTGGATCAGCGAAAGTAATTTCCTGTGATTCACCAGGACTAAACATTAAAGATTCTCTTGATAGATCTTCTCTACCATCAACTATGATGTTGTGAGGAGGTAGTTCTCCATTTACAAACTTAACTGTATCACCTGCATCTATAGTTACTTCATCAGGTGCGAAGATTAAATTACCACCTGATCCCATAGTGATCTCTACTGCATTAACTTGTGACACTGCTAAAAATATAGCAGCAAGGAAAGCGATTAATGATTTCATTTAGAATGGTCCTGCAATGTTAGATGTACCTGTTCCACCCACGAATCCATCACCAACTTCAGGAAGTGGATCACCTTCTGTCGGTTCTTCAACGAGTGTACCTAGTTTTTTACGTATATCTCTTAGTTCTCCGAAGTTCTTATTCTTTGTACCACCATCATACTCCCAAGCATAACCTTCTTCGATCATCTGCTCATTCAATGATACATCGCTTTCGCCAACATATAACCAGCCAAGAAGCCTACCGTACTTACCCATACCACCTTTAAGTTCGGTTCGTATAGTAAGTTCGTCATCTCCATTAATAGTATCCTCTAACGTTCCTTTGAGCCAATTAGTTGCATCTATTCCCAGTGCCTTCTCTTCCAAGTCTCTTGTTCTTTTTTCTGGCGTATCAATTCCTGCAACTCTAACTCTTTCTTTCTTGTATAAGTCAAACCCAAGATCAATGGTGACATCAATAGTATCGCCGTCAACAACACGGTTAATCTCCGTTACTCTAAAGTTATAGCAGCTCTTTCTGCTGGGTGGTGTCATCTTGCCCATAATTAGGATACCAATTATCGTACTGAAATATGTATACGATTACTACACCTACTGCAATAAGTAGGATAGCAATCATCCAAATAACTGACCAGACAATCATTTATAGATATGCGAAGGTTGAGAGATTGACTAATGCTATGAAGATAGCCGTCCATACGTATAGACGGATTAACCATACCATACGAACCTATGCAATTTGTAGGTATTTATTCGTAGGCATAAATTTTTATTAAATTGTATCAGTAAATACAGACACTTTTTGTCTAAATAATGGTAGACTTGGAGAGAACAAGATGTAACCAAAGTTACTTTGTTATGTTGTCCAGTTTAGGAGTAAATTTTATGTCTCACAGTATTCTCAATTTTAATCAGATGGCAGAATGGAATCACAGATACGACACCTCAACACAGGAAAACATAGACGACTACTTTGACTGTCTGATAGAATGTGAGGATGAACAAGCTAGCTGTAAACGTATCTGCAGGGAAGTCCTTGCATAGATCTCTTTAAAAAAATTACCCAAAATAAAAGACCCTATATAGGGTCTTTTTTAATGTCTTGTGAATGTATTGGTGGACCTAAAGTCTTGTATTCAAGTTGTTGACGCAAAAAAACAACTTCTGCTTTGAGTACGTCCTTCTCTTGTTCAAGTTTTACGATCTCTTCTTGGTAGATTTGAATCATATCTTGGAGTTTGTAGTTCTCTTCAGTAAGTTCGTATAATGATTTTACTTCTTCGAACGCCATAGTAGGCACCGATATAGTTATTTACCTATTTAAGATTCTCTTAATAGAATCTAGGACCTATAGGTCTTCTTACTTCTAGTTCAATAGTATCGAACAACCTATTGAGTGATCTAGCATAGTCTCTGTATCCAGATCCAACATATAGTTGACCTGCTACAACAGAGAAGGTAGCTATACCCCAGAAGATATAATAGAATTTACTCTTCACTTGGTTTCTTTGTTTCCAATTTGGTTTCCTATTTGGACCCCATTCTGGTAGTGGTGGTGTAGTCATAATCAAATTTTGGGAATGTACCCTTTGGCTTGTTGAACTATGGGTAAAATGTCTTGTTCAACTTTCTCTATTATATCATCAATCACGTTAACATCCAAATCCATAAAGGGTGGAATGATACCAAGGATCCTTAGAAGACCATCAATGAATAAAGCAAGACAAGTAAAACCGAGAATCATACTAATGATAGTTGCTTCTCGGTTATGTTTAGCCATAATAGCTTCATCCATTTCGTGTGCTTCAGCGACAGCAGCTTGGATAAGCATATCGACTTGTTCTTTGTTATAGAACTTATCTGGATTTTGTTCTGGACTCATAATAAAGAATATTTAGTTCAGAGTGCTACAGAAGAATAGCACCTATGATGAAACCCTTACCAAAAGCAAGGCACAACATCTGGTAATCAGTCAAATTAAATTTGGTTTGAATTTTTTTAGCGAGTGCTTTGTCCCACTCTTTAATCTTACCAGCAATTTCTTTTACTTTGTTCATTACTCTGTTCCTATAGGTCCTGTTCTTTTGTTGTTGTTTGGGTTACGAGCACAATTCATCTCGTGCCTATGCAACCACTTCTCTGGATTAGGTTTTGTACTAGGAACAATAAGTCCACAGTATCTACATTTTAACTCCATCGTTCCACTCCTTAAAAGATGATTGGCAGTCTGGTGGCTCAGGGTCTTTATAACCTTTCATTTTTTTCCACTTGTTATATAATGCACCCATATGCCAAGACTGTGCAAGACTTTTAGGTCCATCGATCAAGAGTTGTAACTCAGGTCCACTAGCGTAGGATTGCATTTCCTCTCGCCAGTTGGAGTCATCGTATTCTTTATTTGTCATAGTGTAGTTTTTGGTCTTTGACCTTTTTGGGTAGTTTACCAGATCGCACGTTGGTAGAAGATGTTTCACCATATCCACCAGGATGCTTACCAGCTTTAGTCTTACCGAGAGACTCGGATTTCTTACCACTCTTATCAGTATAATGTAATTTGGCTGATTTGTCTTTATCCTTAGTAATCACAGACTCTTGTCCGTGTTTTCTACCGAGTCGTCTGGAGATTTTTCCGAAACGTCTCTTAGACATTTTATCAGGTTTTGACGTATGATATGACACCTCTGTGCCAGTTTTTCCATCGTCATACTTGTACTGTCCTACACCCTTCTTATATCCGATACCCTTCTTCTTGAGATCCTTCTCTAATCCTTTACGCTTCTCACGGTTCTTTCCTTCGTCAGAACCCCTGTCAGCACTAATGTGCCCAGTAACTTTTGTATTAGATTTACTAATAGCACGAGCTAAACCGCCCTCAGCAATGAATTCTTTAAAGGATAACATCTTATCCACCTACAATTTGTACTTGCTCCACCACAACATTAGCAGATCCTGCAGTGAGTTTGACAGTTTTCTGAAGCAGAGGAATTGTGTTAGCTGCTAGATCATCGGCACTTAATGAGTATGCTGAACCAGCACCTGAAGCATCGATATCTGTTGTTATTGTAGTGTTAGTAACAGCAGTAACTTTCTTACCACCAGAAGCAGCAGATTCGAAATCTGTTCCAAATCCATTGGTGTCACCACCATCTACAGTTTGAATATAATCATTAACTGCAAACGTGTGACGCTGACCAGCACCGACACCACCTACAGTTAGTACTGAACCATTTGCATTGGTAGCAGCAGTGATAGATACATTCTTAGACTTCCCAACTGAGAGAAGAATTGCTTCACCAGCAGCAAGTGTGATTGCAGGACCAGCATCAAACTGAATTGAGGAAGCTGAAGCAGCGTATGCACGAACGATGCCAGACTTTACCACAATGTATGCGGTTCCTGAACCACTCACTGTCTGAGTATCTAATACATTTAAGACTGACATTGTGACTTGATTCCTTTTACTAGACTATTTATCCTGTTGCGACTTCAGGAATTTTGCAAGATCTGCAGTAGAGCCAACAAACATAGTATTGTTTGTAACGTTCTTCTGAGGGTTCGCTGGACCTTCTTCGACCTCTTGAAGTTTCTTTTGCAGATCCATTAACTTATCAGTAGTATCTGCAATATTTTTAATCATATTACCTGCAACTTCGTATGCTCTAGGTGAGTCAGACTCTTGTGCAAGTTCTAATATACCATCAACAGCCTCTTGTCCCTTCTCGATAAGTGAATATAAGTTTCCACGAGTATATTCATAGTCCTTAGAAATCTGCTCAAACATAGCAGGTTTAACGACTTCTGTTTTCTCTTTAGGTACGATTGATGTTTCAACATCGAGGGCATCCTCAATACCATTATACATCGACATCGGTTCCTGTGACGGGATCTCTGGCTTTTGCATCTGTGAACTCACTGTAAATTTCATTAAATCCGAAGTTATCATCAGCCTCAGCAGTAATAGGATCTGGTGTGACTGTATATCTAACTTCACGAGCAGCTGTTGTATCAACCTTAAGATGGGTGTCAACAATAGACTTCTTGATTAACTTATCAGTCGTGTCAGTAACAGGACCATATAGATAAGTCTTAGCGGTGAATGACAACGTATAGATTAATGTTCTACGTGTTGTGTAATCACCTTCATAATCATCCTCATAATTAACTGTGTTAAGAGAGATGGGGAAGTCCTTCTTCTCACCAATAGCATCAACTAAGTTAATAGTGATGTTAAACATTGGTTGAAATATAGGAAGGATCTGCTCAAGGATCTGGAGTCCATCATCCTGATTCTTTGATAGTATAGCTAACTCAAAATCAACATTGTATGGTACTGGCATAAATGCTTTACGAGTTTTATCGTCTGTACCTACGTGTCTAATGACTTGAGTTGGTGATACCTTCCTTGAACTATCGTATGAGAATCCACTGATCTCAAATGATATACGAGGTAAAGTAATTTGAACTTGCTTGTTATCAGCAGTAGCAGACTGTGCTAAACGAGCTAGGAATTTATCCTTTGGACCATATGCCAAAGGCACTTTCATTACTTCTGTCTTAGCACCAGAGGTACGTTTCAATTCAATATTATTGAAGATAGTACCGAAGGCTATAACAGTCTTCCTGAAAATTTCATTGTATGAGTAAGTTCCTAACATTAGTCTGCCTGTCCAAATTCACCGAATGGATTTCCTTGACTAAAGTCAAGTATGCCATCAGCCTGAGTCTCAAAGAAATCATTCTGATCGAACTCAGAGTTAGTATTATTTAGGGTATTATAGCTAGCAGTAGTCCAAGCAGCACCAGATGTCTGTCCAGTACAGGTTTCTGGAATTGTAAAGATACCTGTTCTGTTATATATTTGAAGCTGTCTATTTGTTGAATCCCAAGACTTAACTTCAGCAGTTACGTTAGATGTACCACCTGCAATTGTTTCACCAACAGTGAAGTCTCCTGTGCCACCTGTAGCAAAGTTAATTGTAATAGTAGTAGCAAAGTTCCTCTCCACTTTATCGATAGCATCGACACCTGTATCGAAGTCCTCATCACTGTACTCATATAGTTCACACTTCAGACCCCAAGTATGGATTTTACCCAACTGGAAGAAAGGTGTTTCATACTCTACGTATTGTATTTGAAATAACTTTTGTGCTAGAGGGAAGTAAACCAAGTCTCCTTCATTAGGTCTACCCTCTACAATTAGTGTTGTATTATCATCAACTAGTTCTGTGAACCTATCTCGTGAGATAATAAAATTAACTTGATCAGATATTCTTACACCAAACTTACTGTATAGATCTCCATCTCCACCAAATCCTTGAACGTTTTCTAAGTATGCTTCTATCAAATAAGCATCATCAAACTTAGATAATGAGTCCTCACCAAAAGCAGGATCCTCATCAACTATGACACGTGGGATGTAATATACATCCGTACCGAACATCTTGATCTGTTCTTTTACTAGGTCACCAACGAGGTTCTGTTCCCCAGAGGTTCCTTGTGTGAAGTAAGAATTAGTAGGCATTATCCTATCATATCCATAGGTGGTTCTTCATAAGTAGATCTTAATTGCTCTTCCAATTTTTCTAGTTCCTCTAATGCATCACTGTAAATCTTTTCACCGTTAAGAGTGACTCCACCAGGAAGTTGAACGTTCTGGAACTTAGACATATTCATTCCCCACTGCTTCTTAATCAAAGAAGTTGCATAGTCTTTTACCCACATAGTATTATAAATTTTTGTCCAATTAGCAGCATCTATAGCACTAACACATTCCATAACAACATACTCACCTTCTCTTACATCAGTTACTGTATCAAAGTCAATCCAAAGTTTTCCATTAGAGGCATTAAACCTAGTTGGTTTCATACCCTCCAGTAAAAAATTGATTGTTTGTAAGTGTGTCTGAATCATATAGTAATGATGGAACTGTGTTGATGTAAAATCAAACAGATCATTCAAACGTAACTGATACCTAATATCAAACATATTAGCAGTACCCTTATCTTGGAAGGTAAAGATACCATTAACAGCTCTGATATGATCTGGCATTGGTATATAATTCTTCTGCATTTTAAATACAGTACCAGTATCACCAGCTTGTAATGTATCAGTACCAGTCTCTTCACTATCTGCTTGGAACCTTGTTAGATCCTCAGCAGTAAACTGGTGCTTCATAAAAACCTTTTCAGATCCACCGTAATGGTACTCCTGAAATTTCTCAAGAGTATAATCCAATGCATCATCAACCTGATCATCTGATACGTTGATTTCCAATACAGGTTTGCCGAGTCTGCGTAGAGCGTACTCTTTAAGTGTTGCTTTTGAATTAGGTTGTGCCATTTTATCTTGCGAGAGCGGCTAGTGCAGCCTTAAGTTGTGCGACGGTTGTTATAGAAGCGTCATTACCAATAGCATTCAATTCAGTGTAAATTGAATCAATGTCAGTATCGTTAGTACCTGCCTGAGTACCTTGTGCAGCAGTTGCATATGCAGTGCTTGCAGTGGTAGCAGCAGATCCAAGTCCAAGAGTTGTTCTTGCAGCAGATGCTGATGTGTCATCAATCAGAGTGGCACCGAAGGTGCTTACAGCAGACGCAGCGAGTGCGTTGTCAGCAGTGGTACCTTGTGCAGCAGTAGCATAAGC